>FWWM01016405.1_pt1 | contig 11033 bp, 10 predicted proteins | sample 2228351 | NCBI WGS metagenome assembly FWWM01 (sample SAMEA103939774, study PRJEB20133) | metagenome
AGGCCACGCGGCAGCCTGGCCCTCTACAAAGCGTCGCAGGCCTACGCCGCCTTGCAGGGGCGCAACTACGTCATCCCTGACGACATCAAGGCGCTGGCCCCGCTCACCCTGGCGCACCGCCTGCTGGTACGGCCTGAGAGCGAACTACGCGGACGCTCCGCCCTCACCATCCTGAAGGAAATCCTGCAGCAGGTCGAACTGGACCTGGGTGAACTGACCGTCAAGGCCTGAGATGATGCGTCGGCTGCTGCTTTACGCGCTGCTCCTGCTGGCCCTGGCCGCGCTCCTGCGGGTGGACTTCTACTTCTCCATCGTCTACCTGGTGGTGCTGGTCTATCTGCTGGCGCGGATGTGGATGCGCCGCGCCGGTGCCGGGCTGCGTTTTGCGCGGCACGGCACGACGCGCGCCTTTGTCGGGCAGCGCGTCACGGTCGAGGTCGAGGTGCGCAACACCAGCCGCCTGCCCCTGCCCTGGGTCGAAGTGCGCGAATCCCTGCCCGTGGCGCTCACTTCCCCGCCCTTCCGCCATCAGGTATTCTCGCTGGGCGCGGGAGAAGCGGCCACCTTCCGCTACACCCTGGATTGTCGCCAGCGCGGCTATCACAGCCTGGGGACGCATCCCCAACGCTCCCGCGGCCATCAGCCCAGATGCCAGAATGATGAAGCCGGTCAGGATCGACAGGCGACGATGATGGCGCATGGTCCCTCCCTGGGGCTCATTGTGCCGGGATTACGGGTCAGCAACCTCACGAACGCCAGGAACGTCTTCCTGAAGATGGTATCATTGGCATGCACCGCCGGTCTTGACGTGGTGCGCAGGGAGTCATGATCCGTGCAACCGGTCAAGCTCAGTCAACTATCTCAGGCCATGAATGGGTCGAGTGACGTGATGACGTGCCGCCGGTGTCGTGGACCGGTCGAGCCGGCGTACAGCTACTGTCCACGCTGCGGGGTGATGCTGGCGCACAACGGGAACGGTCATGCGGAGGATGGCCCGGTCCGGCGCCGGTTGGGCGGCACGCCGTGGCGACCGGTTGCGACGGCGGGGCCATTGCCCGGCGCGTTTTCAGAGACGAGCGCGAGTGACGCACCTGAGCGATTACCCGTGCGGCGGGTGCGCAAGCGGCGCCGCCGCCAGCGACGCTGGTACCAGCGGAAGTGGCTGGTCCTCTCGCTCGCTGCGATCCTCGTCGTCATCGCGGCGTTCGGTGCAGTGGTCTACCGGGCGGAATCGACGCTGTCGACGATGCGAAGTGTGAGCACCCCGCCGCCGCAGGTGACCGACAACACCCTCACCGATGAACCCGAGGCGGCGGGACTCGTCATCGGGCTTCCTCCTTGGCGAGGCGCTCGGCCGCGGCGCGGACGGCCCGCCGGCCGAGGACGCGGAGCATCGCCAACCGGTACTCGGGGCTCGCCCGCATCGAGCGTGGCGAGGGGCTGGCGGCGGCGAAGAGGCGGTCGAGGGCGGCCGTCGTCGCTTCCTCCGGGGCGTTCGGATCGAGGAGGACGCCGTCCTCGTCGGCGACGAGGACGGGCCGGGGACCGACGCTCCCGTAGGCGATCCGGAGGCGGCCGCCCGACTCGGCGAGGCAGGCGAGGGTGACCGAGGCGAGGTCGTGGCCGCGGCGGCGGGTCCGCCGGAGGTGGATCGACCCGGTCGGCCCGGTCGGGAGGGGCAGCTCGACGGCGACGACGAGCTCCCCCGGCCGAAGGGTCGTGACGCCGGAGCGGACGAAGAAGTCGTCGATCGGGATCCGCCGCTCACCGTCCGGTCCAACGGCGACGACCTCGGCCCCGTAGACGAGGAGGGCGGGAGCGGTGTCGGCCGCCGGCGAGGCATTGCAGATGTTCCCGACGAGGGTCGCCCGGTTCCGGATCTGGACCGAGCCGACGACCGCCGCCGCTTCGGCGAGGGCCTGATAGCGGCCCCGGATCCGCCCGTCGGCGACGAGGTCAGTCATCGTCGTCCCGGCCGAGATCGAGAGCCAGCCGTCCCGTTCGGTGATCCGGGGGGCGAGCTCGGGGATCCCCTTGACGTCGACGACGAGCTGGGGCTGGAGGGTGCCGTCCCGGAGGCGGATGATGAGGTCCGTGCCGCCAGCCAGGATCCGGGCCGCCGGGCCGTGCTCGGCGAGGAGCTCGACCGCCCGCTCGAGGCTGGGAGGGCGCTCGTACCGGAAGGGCTGCATGCGAACCGCCTCCTCGCTCAGGCAACCCGGCTCTAGAGAACCCGGTCGACCTCGTCCATGAGGACCTGGGGGGTCGCTGCCCGGACGAAGTAGTAGGGTCGCTCGGTGAAGCGGGCGATGAACTCGGCCCGGCGCCGGCGCCGCTCGACGGTATCGACGATCGGCATCGGGAAGCCGGGGGCGAGGAGCTCGTTGAGGAGGAAGTAGTTCTGGAGGGAGTGGAAGGTCTGGAACTGGCGCTCGAAGGGGATCATCGCCGCCAGGCTGGGGTCGAAGTTGCCGTCGATGGCGGGGACGACGACGACATCGACGGGGGCGGGCTCGTCGAACTCCTCCCAGGTCGGCATCGATCCGAAGAACTTCTCGACTCCTCGTTCCGGGGCAGCCTTGTCGGCGCGTTCGGTACCCTCGGTCCGCTGCTTGATGAAGACCGTCTTCGAGCCCATCCGGACGACTCCCTCCTCGTCAGTGACCGTCGTCTCGGTCGAGACGAGGAGGCCGCCCCGGCGGCAGGCCTCGATCTGGGCCATCGACTTCCCGTGGTTCGATTCGCCGCCGAGGAACATGACCGTCTTGCCCCGATAGCGGACTGCGGAGGCGTGGAAGGGATGGTAGCCGGCCTCCTCCAGTCGGAGCGCCAGCATCGTCACGATGACCTTCTGGATCGGCCCGGCCGGCCAGGGGCCGCTGAAGACGAAGAGGCGGCCGTCGTAGAGGATCTCCTTCGGTCCATCCTGATACCAGACGATGTCCGGTTCGGGGACCGTGACCGCCGGTGAGATCCGAACGTCGGCCAGCCGGTAGTTCAGAAAGTTCAGGTCGTCGAGGACGTGGGCGCGAGGTTCGCCCCCGTAGACGTCGATCCGTAGTCGGGCCGGCCCCGCCGACATCTCCTCGGACAGTCGTAGCTCGCTCATGCGGTCCTTTCGCTGTGTGGTCTCGGGCCCATTGGGACGGGCTCCGTCTCGTTCCGGAGGCGGGTGGCGGGATCCCGGCCGAACCGGCCAGGTTCCTACCACCCCGCCTCGTTGGGTCAGGTCATCGGTCGTCGAGATGTGACCTGTCCGCTCGGACCGGCCTCCATCCTCGAAGCCGACGCCGCGGACTCAATCCTTGAAGCCGACGCCGCCGAGGGGTGCGGCGGTGGCGAGGATCTCGACGACGCCCTTCGTGCCGTCGATCCGGATCCGGTCGCCGCTCTTGATCTGGGAGGTCGCAACGGTCGTCCCGACGACGGCCGGAATGCCGAACTCCCGAGACAGGACGGCGGGGTGCGAGACCGTGCCGCCGGCGTCCGTCACGAGGCCGACGATCTTCGTGAAGAGGACGACCCAGGCCGGGTTCGTCATCTGGCAGACGAGGATGTCGCCAGCTCGCACCTCGTCGAACTGCTCTTCTTTGAGGACGACCCGGGCGACGCCCTCGACGACGCCGGGCGAGGCCCCGATCCCGGCGATCTGGCCGGCCACCGCTGCCTGCTTCCGGTAGAACTTGTCCGGGAAGCCCCAGAGGTTGAGGTAGGGGAAGGCAAGCTGGCTCTTCGTCGCCGTGCCGATCCAGTCCCGCGGTCGGTAGGAGTAGGCCTTCTCCCGCTCGGCCTTCCGCTGAGCCACGATCGCCCGGCCGTCCATCGAGCTCGGGTCGGCCATGAAGACCCGGAGTTCGTTGTAGCGGAAGAAGACGACGTCGTTCGGGTCGTCGAGATGGCCCTGCTCGACGAGCTTCTTGCCGATGGCGATGAGGACGAGGCGGACGTGGGCGTTCGCGCCCTGGTCGATGTAGAAGTGGTGGTCGGGGGTGAGCGGCGCCATCCGGAGGTTGATCTCGTTCGCCGCCCGCATCTCCTCGAGTGCCTCGCCCTCGAGCCCCTCGAGAATCTCCTTCGATGCGGCCTCGATGTCGGCAGCCAGGGCGCCGACGGTCTTCGGGTAGTCGTAGTCGGTCTCGATGTAGCCCCGGACGAGCTCGATGACGGGCTCCATCTGCTCGTACACGGTCGGGAAGATGAACTCGTGACTCCAGACGGCGTGCCAGCCGAACTCCTTCTGGTACGGCTTCACCCGCTCGGCGATGAAGCGACGACCGCGCTCACTCGCCTCGAGGCCGGCGATGATCTCTTTTGCCGTCTCGGCCTTGAAGATGGCAGCGAGCTCGGGGTCGGCCTTCGCCTCCTCCTTCATCTTCCAGAGGGCTTCGATGGAGTCCCAGTTGCGGTCCTTGGCCGAGTTCTGGAGCCGCCCGAGGAGCGCCTCGTCGATCTTGCCGTGGGTCTTCTCCATGACCGCCCGGAGGTTGAGGGTCGCCGAGAGTTGGGCGAAGTTCAACATCCAGTGGATCTTCCAGTGGCGGTCGTGGATGTCGATGGCGTCCTCGAGGAGGACGGCGAGCTCCATGAGGGACATCTCGTCCTGACGGTCGAGCGCCTCCTCGAGGTAGGCGAAGTTCCGCTTCATTTCAGGGACGAGGCGCTCGTTCCACCACTTGACGAAGTTGAGGCCGTAGACCGGCAGGACGGCGTTCAGGTACGTGCCGATCTTGTTCGGGTACTCGGGATCGATCGGGACGCGGGCCCGCCAGACGGTGTTGTAGCGCTGGTCGGTGACGTCGAGGCCAGCTTCGGCGGGGATCGCCGCCGTGTAGAGGTAGCCGTTGACGTTCTTGTAGATCCAGTCGGTGGCGAAGGGGGTCCCGAACCGACGGAACATGTGATCGCAGGTCAGCCACCAGCCGCCGATGTCCTCGTACATTGGGCTGAGCGGATGGGGGCAGTGCAGATCGTCGTAGACCCAGAAGAGGCGCTTCTCGGCCTCCGACTTCCACTCGATCGGGAAGGACTCGTCACCCAAGAACTGGTCGAGGATCTCCTCGTCCATGAGGCCCACTGCTCTTTCCTCCTGCTGCCTCCCGTGCGTAGCGGCAATCTGCTCGGTGACGTCTCACCGCAGCCGCACTTCCAGGGGACCTTGCGCCATGCTTCTCTCGGCTCTCACCTCCATACTGACACTGACGCGATGGTTGCCTGACGGATCGGCCTCGGCGGCCTCAGGTGCGGGGGCGGTTCGCCGGAGATGACCCCCCGTGGTCGCTCGTCGACCGCGCTTGGGGTCGAGCGGGAGCCAGGCGGCACCTCGACATCGATCTCATCCTCCTCGCCGGACGTCGGATTGGTCGCCCGCACCATGCCGTCCGACGATCGAGCGGTGGCGGTCCGATGGGGCATAGCTTCGATAATCGATTACCGATAGGGTAGCCTCCGCCTTCGTTAGCGTCAAGGATCTCGGCCCGGTCGGCCACCGACCGATGGCCTCGTCTCGGAGTCCGGTCGGCCCATTGTGGGCGTCTGATCGATCATCGATGATACGATGGCGCTGGACCGCAAGGCCCACGGGTCGGGGCGGCGACGGCCGAACCGACGACGGCAGACCCTCGGATGAGGTGAGCGTATGGCGACGACGGCACTCGAGAGTCCCCTCCTGCGGATGACGCAGACGACACCGACCCAGTACTGGAACGACTCCTGCGCGGTCGCCGAACTGAGCTACGCGGTCGAGCGCGGGGCGACCGGCGCGACCTCGAACCCGAGCATCGTCCTCGAGGTCATGAAGAAGGAGCGCGACCACTGGGAGCCGCGGGTCCGGCAGCTCGCCGCCGAGAACCCGACCTGGACCGAGGTCGAGCTGACCTGGGCGATCGTCGAGGAGATGGCGGTGCGAGGCGCGGCGATCCTCGAGCCGGTCTTCGAGCGGATGGCCGCCCGGGCCGGACGGCTCTCCATCCAGACGAACCCAGCCAACTACCGCAACCCCGAGCGGATGGTCGAGCAGTCCCTCCGCTTCCACGCCCTCGCTCCGAACATCCAGGTCAAGTTCCCGGCCACCTCGGCCGGCCTCGTCGCCATCGAGGAGGCGACCGCCCGGGGGGTGAACATCAACGCCACGGTCAGCTTCACGCTGCCCCAGGCAATTGCCGCCGCCGAGGCCGTCGAGCGAGGATTGCGTCGGCGCGAGGAAGCCGGCGAGGACGTGACCCGGATGGCCCCGATCGTGACGATCATGATCGGCCGCCTCGACGACTGGATGAAGGTCCTCGTCGAGCGCGACGACCTCGCCGTCCACCCCGATGCCCCGAACTGGGCCGGGATCGCCGTCTTCAAGCGGGCCTACGAGATCTTCCAGGAGCGCGGCTACCGCTCCCGCCTCCTTGCCGCCGCCTACCGGCATCGCCTCCATTGGACCGAGCTCGTCGGCGGTGACGTGAGCATGACGATGCCCTACGCCTGGCAGGTCCGCTTCAACAAGAGCGGGATCGATCCTGTTCCTCGCATGGACGAGCCCGTCGATCCGGCCCTCGTCGCCGATCTCCTCGCCCGGATCCCCGACTTCCGTCGAGCCTACGAGCCCGACGGCATGACGCCGCCCGATTTCGACACCTTCGGAGCGACGGTCCGGACCCTGCGGACCTTCATCGCCTCCTACCACGACCTCCAGGCCGCCATCCGCGACCTCCTCTTGCCCAACCCAGACGTGCGCCCGGCCTAGCCCCACGTTCCTCCGGCCGGACGCTGCCTCGCCGTCAAGTATCGAAGGGAGAGCGCCATGTCGATCGATGCCCCGACCCCGCCAACGGAGGTCCTCCCGATCCTGTCCCACTGGATCGACGGCCGACCCGTCGAGGTTCCGCCCGAACAGACGGGACCCGTCTACAACCCGGCGACCGGCGAGGTCGTCGCCCGGGTGCCCCGGGGTGGGGCGGCCGAGGTGGAGCGGGCCGTTGCCGCCGCTCGGGCTGCCTTCCCGGCCTGGGCAGCGACCCCCCTCATCGCCCGGAGTGAGATCTTCTTCGCCTACCGAGAGCTCGTTTGGCGGCATCGGGAGGAGCTCGCCCGGCTCATCACCCGCGACCACGGCAAGACCTACCCCGACGCCCTCGCTGAGGTCCTCCGAGGCCTCGAGACGATCGAGTTCGCCTGCGGTCTGCCCGTCCATCTCGCGGGCCTGAACACGCCGAACGTCTCGACGAAGGTCGACGCCTACACCTTCCGCCAGCCCCTCGGGGTCGTCGCCGCCATCACGCCCTTCAACTTCCCGGCCATGGTCCCGATGTGGATCTACCCGATCGCCCTCGCCTGCGGCAACACCCTCGTCTGGAAGCCGTCCTCCCACACCCCCGGAGCGACCCAGCTCCAGGCCGAACTGTGGAAGGAGGCCGGTCTCCCCGATGGGGTCTTCAACGTCGTCTATGGGGGCCGTGAGGCGGTGACGGCGATCGTCGAGCACCCCGACGTCCGAGCGATCCAGTTCGTCGGTTCCACCGCCGTCGGCCGCTACGTCTACGAGACCGGGACCCGTCTCGGGAAGCGAGTCGGTGCCTTTACCTCGGCGAAGAACGCCATGCTCGTCCTCCCCGACGCCGACATGGAGCTGACGGCCGATGCCGCCGTCGCGTCGGGGTACGGGTCGGCCGGCGAGCGGTGCATGGCCCAGACCCTCGTCATCGCCGTCGGCGACGTCGCCGACCGCCTGCGGCCCCTCCTCCTCGAGCGGATCGGACGCCTGAAGATCGGCCCCGGCATGGAGCCCGGGGTCGACATGGGCCCGATCTACTCGGCCGAGCACCGGGCAGCGATCGTCGCCTGGATCGAGAAGGGGATTGCCGAGGGTGCCGAGCTCGTCGTTGACGGCCGCTCCTTCCGGCGCCCCGACTACCCGAACGGGTTCTACCTCGGGGTCACCCTCTTCGACCACGTCCGCCCGGAGATGTCGATCTACCAGGAGGAGATCTTCGGTCCCGTCCTCGGGATCGTCCGGACGAAGACGTACGAGGACGCGATGGAGCTCATCAACGGCCACAAGTACGCGAACGGGACGGCGATCTTCACGACCGACGGCGGTGCGGCCCGGCGCTTCCGGCTCGAGGTCGAGGTGCCGATGATCGGCGTCAACGTCCCGATCCCGGTTCCGGCCGGCTATCTCTCCTTCGGCGGCGCGAAGGCGTCGGCCTTCGGTGATCTCGCCATGCGGGGCGAAGACGGAATCCGCTTCTTCACCCAGCAGAAGATGGTCACCGAGCGCTGGCCGGAGCCGGGCCGTCGGCCGGCCCTCAGCCTCGTCTTCCCGGGCAATGCCTGACCGGGAAGGGACGCCGGGAGGCGCTCTCCTCGCCGCTTCCATGGGAGGTCGTCGATGATCACCCGCATCGCTCGCCCCGAGGCTGCCATCGTGCCCCTTCCGGGGCGGATCTGGCACGACTACCTCGGACCCCAGAACAGCCCGGCCCGGAACGTCTCGATCGGGGTCTCGATCTTCCCGCCCGGCTCTCGACCACCCGGCCACGTCCACCCGGCCGAGGAGGAAACGATCTACTGCGCCCGGGGTCGGGGACGGATCGTGACGCCGGACGGAACGGCCGAGCTCGAACCGGGGGTCGTCGTCCACGTCACCCCGGGAACCCACCACGCGACCGAGTCGGACGGGCCGGAGCCCCTCGAGCTCGTCTGCTTCTTCTCGCCGCCCGTGGCCGCCGGCTCATACGAGCGTCGAGCCGAGGGAGGCCAGGAGTCATGAGCGATCCTGCCCTCGTCCACGTCGCGGCCAGTCCTGCGTCGCCAGGAACGGTACCCCTCGACGAGGCCGAGCTGGCCCGCCTTCGGGAGGTTGCCCGGCGGATCCGGGTCGAAGTCGTCCGGGCCGTCTACCATGCCCAGGCTGGCCACCTTGGCGCCCCCCTCTCGGCTGCCGACATCCTCGCCGCCCTCTACTTCCGCATCCTCCGGATCCGCCCCGAGGAGCCCGCTTGGCCGGACCGCGATCGCTTCGTCCTCTCGAAGGGGCATGCGTCCATCGCCCTCTACGCCGCCATGGCCCTCCGCGGCTACTTCCCGGTCGAGGAGCTCCTCACCTTCGACGCCGCCCACTCGCGGCTCCAGGGCCACCCCGACATGACCCGGCTGCCCGGTCTCGACATGTCGACGGGGTCTCTCGGCATGGGGATCAGTGCCGCCCTCGGCATGGCCCTCGGGGCCCGACTGACGGGTCGGTCGATCCGGGCCTACGTCCTCCTCGGCGACGGCGAGTGCCAGGAGGGTCAGGTCTGGGAGGCGGCGATGGTTGCCGCTCGGTACCGGCTCGACAACCTCATCGCCGTCGTCGACCACAACAAGCTCCAGCAGTACGGCTGGCCCGGGGACGGCCCCGACGGCCGACTTCCGCCCCAGGAGCCCGGCGAGCTGGCCGCCAAGTGGGCCGCTTTCCGGTGGCGGGTCATCGAGGTCGACGGGCACGACCTCGCCGCCCTCGTTCCGACCCTCGAGTCCGCCGCTGTGGGCGACGGCCGACCGACGGTCGTCATCGCCCACACCGTCAAGGGCAAGGGCGTCTCCTTCATGGAGAACCACTACTACTGGCACACTCGGGCGATGAAGCCCGAGGAGTTCGCGGCCGCCATGGCCGAGCTCGGTGAGCCGGTTGCGGCCGAGGCGGGAGGTGGGCGATGACGCTGCCGATGGGGCGGGCGATGCGCGAGGTCTTCGGCGAGACCCTGGCGGCCATCGCCGACGAGGATCCCAGGGTCTTCGTCCTCGACGGCGACGTCGGGAGCTCGACCCGGGCCGACATCTTCGAGAAGGCGCACCCCGACCGGTATCTCCAGATGGGGATCGCGGAGCAGAACATGGTCGGTACGGCCGCCGGCCTGGCGACGATGGGCCTCGTTCCCTTTGTCACGACCTTCGTCGCCTTCGCCATCGTCCGACCCCTCGACCAGGTCCGGGTCCTCGTCGCCCAGCCCCGGCTGAACGTGAAGATCACCCCCGGCTACGCCGGCCTCTTCACCGGTCGGACGGGGATGAGCCACATCATCGTCGACGACCTCACCATCGTTCGGGCGATGCCGAACATGGTCGCCGTCGCCCCGGCCGACGACATCGAAGCCGCCGGAGCCCTCCGCTGGGCGGCCCGCTACGAGGGGCCCTGCTACGTCCGCCTCGTCCGGGACGCGACCCAGCGGCTCTTCGACGCGTCGTACGAGTTCGTCTTCGGGTCGGCCGTCGTCGTCCGAGAGGGTCGCGACGTCACCCTCATCAGCACCGGCGCTCAGACGCCGCGGGTCGTCGACGCCGCCGAGCTCCTCGCCGGGCGGGGCATCGAGGCCCACGTCCTTCACGTGCCGACGGTGAAGCCGATCGACGAGGCGGCGATCGTCGCCGCCGCTGAGCGGACGGGCGTCGTCGTCAGCGTCGAGGAGCACACGATCTACGGCGGCCTCGGCGGGGCCGTCGCCGAAGTCCTTTCCGAACGGCGACCGACTCGCCTCCATCGGATCGGTCTCCGTGACGTCTACCCCGAGTCCGGGCCGAACGAGGCGCTCCTCGAGATCTACGGGCTCTCCGCGGCCCGTGTCGCCGACGAGGTCGAGTCCTTCCTGCGGTCTGCCTGAGGCAGGGGTCCCGGCCCGACCGGGCCTGCCACCTCCGGGGACCCCGGGCTCGAAGCCTCCGGGGGTTCCAAGCCTCCCGCCGACCTCGAAGCCTCCCGGCGGGTTCCGAGCCTTCCGGTCGAACCGAAGGCAGTCGTCCAGGTCCTGCCCCGCCTGCGACCCTTTCGCCATGCGGTGAAGTCGAGCCCGGCGCCCAGCGCCGTCCACTCCTTCGGCCGTGACACTGGGCCGAGGCCAGCGGTCGCCGGTGGTGCGGGCGAGGGTGCCGCCGGCGCCTGTCCCGGCCTCCTCCCCGCACTCGGGCTGGCGTTGCAGCTCGCTCCGCCGCTCGACCCCCGCTCGGTCCCCCCTCACCCCCGCCCTCGCCCCTCCCCTCGGGGAGGTGTTGCATGGGATGCACGTGTCGGC
>FWWM01016406.1_pt1 | contig 11030 bp, 7 predicted proteins | sample 2228351 | NCBI WGS metagenome assembly FWWM01 (sample SAMEA103939774, study PRJEB20133) | metagenome
AGGGGAAGAAGGCCGAGGAGCGGGGGGCGGAGGCGAGGGGCCGGGGCGAGCGGAGGGGAAGATCGCCGGAGGAGCGGGGGCGTGACGATGGGCAGAGGGGCGGGCAGGAGGCGAAGGGGGCGGGAGCGGCCGAGGGGCCGGCGCGGCCGATGGCGGAGAAACGGGGGCCGGGAGCGAGCAGCTGGGGCGGCGGCGGTTCAGCGCGGACAGGAGGCGGGGCGGAGGAGCCAGCGCAGAGCAGCGGACCCCGCCCTCACGCCGGGCGACGCAGAACGTAACCCAGACCCCGGATCGTCTCGATGATCGTCGGGTGCGACGGATCCGGTTCGATCTCGGCCCGGAGCCAGTGGATGTGGACGTCGACAGTCCGCGTCTCGCCCGCGTAGTCGTAGCCCCAGACCCGTTCGAGGAGCTGGTCGCGGCTGAAGGCCTGGCCCGGATGGCGGAGGAGGAAGGCGAGGAGCTCGAAGGCCTTCGGCTTGATCGGTACCGGAACGCCGTCCCGGAGGAGGCGCCGGCCGGCGAGGTCGACCTCGACCCGACCGAGGCGGATCGGCGGCGGGGGCGCGACCTCACCGAGGACGTCGGCCCCCTCGACCCCCTCACCTCGCCGCCCCTCGACACCCACTAGCGCTGGCTGCTCCCCCTCCTCGGCCTGGACCGCCTCGGCCCGCTCGGTTCGCCGCGCCGCCGCCCGCTCCTCCCGCCGGAAGATCGCCCGGATCCGGGCCGCCAGCTCCCGGAGACTGAAGGGCTTCGTCACGTAGTCGTCGGCCCCGAGCTCGAGCCCCACGACTTTGTCGACCTCCGAATCTCTGGCCGTGAGCATGACGATCGGGACGTCCGATTCGGACCGCAGGATCCGGCAGACCTCGATCCCCGACAGCTCAGGGAGCATGACGTCGAGGAGGACGAGGTCGGGGCGCTCGCTTCGGAACCGCTCGATCGCCTCCGGTCCATCGGCAGCGGTGACGACGCTCGAGCCCCCGCACTCGAGGGCCTCGGCGCGGGTCTCGCGGAGGGTCGGTTCGTCGTCGACGAGGAGGATCGTCCGCGGCACCAGCAACCCCTCGGCGGAGCCTCTACTCCGCCCCCAACCCGGACCGGGGACGCTCGCCGCTCCCCGGCCCCGACCTACCTCCAGACCCGGAACCACCGCCAGACCCGGAACCACCGCCACCGCCCCGAGGCCCGACCGCCGCCCTCTCGAGACGGTCGGCGGCCCTGTCGAGACGCTCGAGGGTCCGCTCGAAGCCGAGGGCGACGAGGGTATCGAAGAGGGGCGGCGTCGCCGTCCGGCCGGTGACAGCGACCCGGATCGCCATGAAGAGATCGCCAGCCTTCCAGCCCTCCGCCTCGGCGAGGCCCCGGAGAGCCGGCTCGAGCTCATCGGCCTCGTAGGAGACCGCGCCGAGCTCGGCGATCCGCTGCCGGGCAGCCCGGAGGGCCCGGACCGTCGTCTCCACGTCCCACCGCTTCGGCACGAGAAGACCCGGATCGACCTCGAGGGCATCGACATAGAGGAAGCCGACGAGGTCGACGACGGCAGTCAGGGTCGGCAGCCGCTCCTGGACGACCGGCATGAGGGCGGCGAGCTCGTCCCCCGTCGGGCAGCGGTCGATCCGGCCCTCGTCCCGGGCCCGCTCGAGGAAGGGCAACAGGCGATCGACGAGATCGTCGACGGAGAGGCGGCGGATCCAGGCCCCGTTCAGCCACTCGAGTCGCTCGCGGTCGAAGACGGCGCCGCCCTTCTGGACCTTGTCGAGGTCGAACCGCTCGACGAGCTCCGCGAGGCTGAAGATCTCCTCTTCGGTGCCGCTCGACCAGCCGAGGAGAGCGAGGTAGTTCACCATCGCCTCAGGGATGAAGCCCTCGGCGATGTAGGCGCTGAGGGCCGTCTGACTCTTCCGCTTGCTCATCTTCGTCCGGTCGGGGTTGAGGATGAGCGGGAGGTGGGCGAAGGCCGGGACCGGGTGGTCGAGGGCTCGGAAGAGGAGGATGTGCTTCGGCGTGTTCGAGACGTGGTCTTCGCCTCGGATGACATGACTGATCGCCATGTCGGCATCGTCGACGACGACGGTGAAGTGGTAGAGGGGCGAGCCGTCGGCACGGAGGATGACGAAGTCACCGCCGAGGTTCTCGGTGTCGATCTCGACCCGGCCTCGAACGAGGTCGTCCCAGGCGACGACTCCGGGCGCGACCCGGAAGCGGACGGCGGGCTGGCGCCCGGCGGCCTCGAAGGCGCGTCGTTCGTCGGGGGTGAGGTGGGCGCAGCGCCCGCTGTAGCGGGGCGGGAGCTTCGCCGCCTCGCGAGCCCGGCGCTCGGCCTCGAGCTCCTCGGGCGTGCAGTAGCAGGGGTAGGCGAGGTCAGCCGACAGGAGCCGCTCCGCCGCAGCGCGATAGTGGTCGAGGCGGCGGGACTGGCGGTAGGGGGCGAAGGGTCCGATGTCGGGGCCGCCAGCGACGTCGGGGCCCTCGTCCCAGCGGAGACCGAGCCAGTGGAGGCCGTCGAGGATGTCCTGCTCGTAGGCGATCGAGCTTCGTGCCAGGTCGGTGTCCTCGAGACGGAGGACGAAGGTCCCGCCGTGGCGGCGGGCGAAGAGATAGTTGAAGAGGGCCGTCCGGGCCGTCCCGATGTGGAGGGGTCCGGTGGGGCTGGGGGCGATGCGAACGCGGACGTCGGCTGGCATCTCGGCAGCGATCCTAGCAGCCGGCCCTGGCCGGGCGAGGGGCTGGGCCGTGGAGGTTAGGTCCAGCTCGCGGCGGTCGGTTCTCGGCGAGGGCGCGAGGTTTCGGGGCTCGGGTCCGACCGGGCGTCAGGGCCCAACCCCCTCGCGAGCCCGTAACCCTCCGGCCAGGATCGACCGGCCCGGCCGTCCCGGGACCCGATGGAAGAGGGCTGGGTCGGCGTCGCCCGGAATGACCCGGATGAGAGAGGCGGGCCGAAGGCCGAGGGTCGCTCGCCCGAGGGGGCCCTCGAGGGTGAGCGAATCGAGCGACTCCGAGCGGGCGAGGACGGTGATCGGGGCCCCCGGTGTCAAGGCGCGGGCCTCGAGGTAGGAGAGGAGGCCGCGATCCTCTTCGGCCCGCTCGGTGATCCGGTAGATCGTCGCCCGCTGGCCGGCCTCGATCTGGCTCAAGGGGACGCCTTCGGGCCGGCGAGACGCCGTTGCGGCGTCGATCGGGTTGCCATGGGGGCACGTCTCGGGGTGACCGAGGAGTTCGTCGAGGCGCGCCTCGACCCGGGGCGAGATCGAGGCCTGGAGGCGCATCGCCTCCTCGTCCGACTCGGCCCAGCCGAGGCCGACGACCTCGATGAGGAGCCACTCGACGAGGGCGTGGCGGCGAAAGATCGCATCCGCCGCCGTCCGACCGGCCTCGGTCAAGGCGAGCTGGCGATCCTCGCCCTGGCAGACGAGGCCGTCGGCGGCGAGGCGCCGGAACATCTCGCTCGCCGCCTGGGTCGAGACGCCGAGGTGGCGGGCGATCTCGGCTGCCGTCGCTCGCTTCCCCTCACCGGCGACGATGCGGAGGGCGAGGAGGTACTCCTGAGCGGCGGTCGAGAGGTCGGATCCGGGTTCGCGGCGGCGAGTCACGACCACCATGGTACGCGAGCGCGCCAGGTCGGCGGGAGCCGAAGGCGACCCGTCGCTGCCCCGATCGCTCCGCCGAGCCAGGCGAGGGCGACGAGGAGGGCGAGGGCGCCCGAGGCTCCGGCCGGGTCGCGGCTGCCGCCGAAGGCGGCGAGGAGGACGGCTCCCGGGACGGCGACGGCGACGGCGACGAGGCTGGCGATCGTCGCCCGGACGGCGAGGGGAGGCCGGGCGACGAGGAGGACGAGCAGGGCGACGGCCGTGAGTTGGCTCAGGGAGGTCCAGAGGTCGGCATCGAGCGGGCAGCCTGCGGCGAAGCGGCCACAGCCGGTCAGCTCGCCGGCGGCGTCGACGGCGAGGAGGGCGAGGAGGGGCCAGCCGGCGAGGGCGAGGGTAAGGCGGGCGCGCGTCGGGGTGCCGACGAGGGCGAGGACGAGGCGGTCGGCGAGGTCGACGGCGAGGCCGTCGAGGCTGCTCGTCCGGCTCGTCGTCGCAGGGGACGAGGCGGAGGAGGAGGGGGATCGGGGGCGGGTAGGGCGGTCGCCGAGGGTGCTCGAGGCGGCGAAGGCGGCGGTCGGCCCGGTTCGCGGCGAAGGGCCGCTTCGATCCCCGGTCGGGGACGCCGTGCCGTCCCGAGGCGCGCGGTCGCCACTCGCCGCTCGGTCGCTTCCCCCGGCTCGGTCGCCTCCTGCGGCTCGGTCGTTCGCGGTCGTCCCGCGGCCGCTCCCCGACCAGGGCTCTGAGCTTGCCTCGGGGCCCGACAAGCCAGCTGCCGCCCGCCGGGCCCGTTCCTCGTACTCCGGTCCGTGCTTTCGTGGGTCGGCGTACTCGCGGGGGTTGGGCCGCCAGTACGTGCCGGTCGTCACCCCGTACCAGGCCGCGCCGTGCCAGGCCTGCCCTTCGTCGTGGAGGGCATCGTCGTAGGAGGTCGAGCCGAGGGTCGCCCGACGGGTCGGGACGCGGCGCCAGCGAGGGCCGCTGCCGCCACGGCCCGAGCCAGCCTGGCCGGTCGCCGTCCCGCTACCTCCCCCAACGCCCTCGCTGTCGTGGGTCTCACCGCCGCCGGTCGACCGACCGGCCGACGCCGGCCCGCCCCGACGGCGGCTCCTTTCTCGTGCTGAGTCGCCTGCTCCACCGGCCGTGCCGGCGGCCCCTCGTGCCGGACCCCCGGGTCCTGCCGGCCGGCTCCCCTCGCTTGACGGCCGTCGACCCTGCCGAGCCCAGGCAAAGGGGTCCTGCCCGGCCGGTCGCTCACCAGCCGGGCCGTCGCCCCGAGGGCTGCCTCCCGAACGGCCGCCGGGCGGTGCGTCTCGCCCACCCGCTCCGGTCCGAGGACCCGTCCCGGCGTCCCTCCCCGACGCGCGCTCGCTCCCTCCTCCGCTCGCCGGCGATCCGCCCGACGGCCAGCCGCCTCTCGGACCGGTGCGTGACTGCCAGCCGCCTCCCGCTCCTCCGCCCGAACTGCGTCCAGATCCTCCGGCAGGTCCGCCGCCGGGTCCCGCCCGATTCCCTGCCCCGCTCGCCCACGAAGCCCCCGCCCGGCCCGTCGGCCGACTCCGCGCTGACCCAGCGAGCATCTCGTAGGCCGCCTTGACGGCTAGGAAACGGGGTAGGGCGGCCGGGCCAGCCGTGTCGGGGTGGAGCTGCTTCGCCAGGCGTCGGTAGGCACGCTTGACCTCGGCCAGCGGCGCGCCCGGCGGGAGGCCGAGGGTACGGTAGGGGTCGCCCGAGAAGATCATCGCCGCCTCATCGCCGCCTCATCGCCGCCTCATCGCCGGCGTTCGCTCCAGCCGTCCGTGCGCACCCTCGTCGCCCTTCGTGCCCTGCTCGCCGATCGCGACCCTTCCGCTCACCGCTCAGGCCGACCCGACGAGTTCGCCGAGGGGGACGAGCTCGAAGTCCGGGATCGCCTCGGCCACGACGCGGCCGTGGGAGTCGACGCTCGGGGGACGGTGATAGCGGCCGAGCTGGCGGAGGGCCGCCGCGTCGAGGACCCCGACCTGGCGGAGGGCCTCGATCGTCGCCGCCCAGGAGGCGCGACCCGTCCCGTCCCCGTCCTCGATCTTCATTGCCAGGCCCGACGGCCCGGTGGCCGTGCCGGATCGAGAGCCGGGGAGGATCGCCACCCCTCGCAACCCCTCCTTGCCAGCCTTCGCTACGACGCGACCACGAAGGGTCTTCATGAGCGACGTATCGAGCCGGTCGCGGTTCCCGCCGACCATCTCAGGGTGAGCGAGCATGGCGTCGCGGACCCTTCGGAGGTGGGGCGCGAGGGCGGCTCGCCCGTCGGCGGCGTCGACGGCCTCCGGCTCAGCGAGGAAGGCGTAGCCCCGGGCGAGGATCCGGAGGGGAAGGACGTAGGTCGGGATGCCGCAGTCGTCGTCGACGACGTGGAGTTCGGCGCCATCGATCCCGAGGGCCCGAGCGACAGCCGATCGATAGGCGACCTGGGCCGGGTGGTCGGGTGCCCAGTAGCCGTCGAGTGGCCAGTCGGCAAGGCGGGCGAGGAGGAGGAAGACGGCATGCTGGCCCGAGCACATGTGTCGGGCGGGTCCCGGTCGCTCCCCGTCTCGGGCGAGGCGGGCGGCGGTGAGAGCGTCGAGGGGCATCCCTTCGATCCCACAGGCGAGCATGGACTGGCTCAGTCGGGCTCGCCGGAAGAGGCCATGGAGGGTGCGAACGTGGAGGTCCTCGCCCGAGTGGGAGCTGGCCAGGAGGGCGAGTTCGGCGTCGGACAGCTCGAACGCCTTGTCGCCGCCCGCCGCGAGGAGGGCGAGGAGGCCGAAGGGCTTCACCGTCGAGCGGAGGGTGACGAGCCGCTCGGGGTCGCCAATCGCCCTGAGGAGCCGGCCAGAGGCATCGACTTCGACGACGTGTCCGCGGTGCTCGCTCTCGACGACGTCGCCGCGAACCTGGCGGACGAGGATGGGCGGCGCCGTTCTGGACCGGTGCATCCCCGAGCGACGACTCGACGCTCTCGAAAGGGGGGTGGCCGTCGGGAGCGGGTCCGCGAAGGCGGGCAGCGGGCTGGCGGCTCGGATCGGAGCCGCGACGGCTGCCGGAGCGGAGGCACGCGTCGGTGCGTCGGCCACGAGGTGGTGGTCCTCCCTTGGTGTGTGCGGTCGAGGATACCGTGCCATCGTCGATCGATCCCAGGTCGGGTCTCTCGCGAGGTGGGCACCACAGCGTGGGTCATGGCCGTCGTCCCACCCCGGCCAGTTCTCGGCCGTCGTCCAGCTCCGGCCAGTTCGGCCGTCGTCCCACGCCGGCGCTCGCCATCTCTGCCATCTTCTCATGAGCTGAGCACGCCGAGGACGAGGAGGGGCGGGGGCCCCTACTTAGAGGACGAGGCCCGGTGCGCCCCGGCCCAAGGTGCGTGAGGCGAGCAGCGAGGAGGGCGGCCAGCAGAGACGCTCACGAGGTGAGCTCGACTCCCCGCCAGGGCGGTCCGCGCCGAGGGCCCGACCACTTCGTCTTGCCAGACGCTCACCTGGTGAGCGTTTGTCAGCCTCGCCCGCCGCGATGAGTCCGATCGGCCGGGGAGGTTCGCTCGGCTCGGACCCCTCGGATGTCTGGGGACGGCGGGTGACGCTCGAGTCGCGCGAGAGCGGCGAGCGTCAGGCGACGCGGAGCCGCTTCCGGGCCCGGGGGCGCTCGGACGATGCTCACCTGGCGGGAAGATGGCAGAGATCGGCGAGGTCAGCTGACCGAGCAGCCCGCGCTTCCGGGCGCACCCCGCCCCACTCTCCGGCTGTGGCCACCCCGCCCCACTCTCCGGCTGTGGTAGGGTGGATCGCGATGGACACCCCTTCCGCGCATCCGTCCGTTCCCCATCGCGTCCGCCCACCCAGCGCGGCGCCGCAGCTGAGGACCCGCCCGGCGGCCGCCCCAGCCCACCCCATCGGAGTCTGATGTCGAGCACCCCTTCGGTGCGTCCCGTGAAGCTGACCGACCCCCTCCGAGATCGGCGGCGAGGGCGGATCAGCGTCGTGGCCCTCGGGATCGACGGGCTGCCCCCCTTCGAACGGCTCCGCGAACTCCGCGCCGAGCCGCCCGGCCGCGTCCTCTCCGCCGCCATCGGCGTCGACAGCCGTCACGGTGAGGCCCGCGACCCGAGCTGGCGGCTTCGGTTCCGAACCAACGCCCGGGAGCACCTCGAGGGCCTGGCCGATCGAAGCGAGGCGACGATCCTCGCTCGCCTCGTCCGCTGGATCGACGGCCAGCTCGAGCAGCTGACGACGGCCGACCTCCGACGTGGTCTCTTCCTCGTCGCGACCGACCGACCCCGGCTCCTCGACCTCTTCACCCTCCCCCGCCCCGCCGGTGATCGGTTCAGCTGGTCCGAGAGGGCTGACCTCGAGCCCCTCGAGCGACTGGCGGCGGCGTACCCGACGACGGGCATCGTCCTCCTCGATGGGCGCCTGGCGCGCCTCGTCACGACCCGACTCGGCGACGTCGTTGGCGAGTCGGCCTTCTGGTTCGACCTCGACACGAGCGACTGGCGACGGATGGAGGGGCGAGCGCCCGGCGCCATCGTCGCCTCAGGGGCGACCCACACCGACCGGTTCGCTCGCCGCATCGAGGCCGCCGAGGCGCAGTGGTTTCGCGAGCTCGGCCCCCTCGTTCGCCAGACGGCTCGTCGCGAGGGCTGGCAGCGGATGGTCCTCATCACGGTCCCCGGGTTCGACGTCGCCGATGCCGAACTGGACCGCTGGGCCGGTGTCCCCGTCGCACGGCACGAGCGCCGTGGCTGGGCAGGGAAGCCCACGGCCGCCATCGCCGAGGCGATCCTCGATGAGCTGGCGGCGTCGGTCATGGGGACCGCAGCCGAGGGAGCATGACGGTCCCAGCATCGTCGTAGCCGGGAGCGTGGGGTTCGCCTTGGGTCGCCCTGACGGACGCCAAGCGGCGGGGTCGTATCTCCCCGGATCCGCTCGCCAGGGGGCGCCCCTTGCTAGGATGCGAGGTGCGCAGTCGACGCCGTGACCCACCGCCATCGAGTCACCCGAACTGCCCCACTCCGACGGAGACGACCGTGAGCCAGGTTCAACCCCCGACGCCTGCCCCATCGGTTCCGGAGACGCTCCACATCTCCCGCCACCCCGCCGTCCTCCACAAGCTCGCCATCCTCCGCGACGAGCGGACCGAGCCGAAGAAGTTCCGCGAGATCGTCCGCGAACTGTCGTGGCTCCTCGGCTACGAAGCCCTCGCCGACGCCCGGGTCCGGCCCATTTCGGTCCGCACCCCTCTCGAGGAAACTGAGGCCCACGAGCTCGCCGACCGGATCGGCCTCGTGCCGATCCTCCGGGCCGGCCTCGGCATGGTCGATGCGATGCTCGAGCTCATGCCGACGGCCCAGGTCTGGCACCTCGGGCTCTTCCGGGACGAGCGGACCCTCCGCCCCGTCGAGTACTACAACAAGCTGCCCGACTCGGCGACCGTCGACCTCTGCCTCATCCTCGACCCGATGCTCGCGACGGGCGGCTCGGCGACGGCGGCGATCGAGGTCCTGAAGCGGTGGGGCGCGGTCCGGATCAAGCTCGTCAACCTCATCGCGGCCCCCGAGGGTGTACGGGCAGTGACCGAGGCGCACCCAGACGTCGAGATCCACTGCGCCGCCCTCGACCGGCAACTGAACGAGCACGGCTACATCCTCCCGGGCCTCGGCGACGCGGGCGACCGCCAGTTCGGGACCGGCCGAAGCTAGCCGTCGCCCAGCCCCCCTTCCCTCTCGCGACGGCGGCCGCGTCGGGGGCCCGAGCCGGGATCGCGGGCGCCGCTTCTCGTCCAACGGCCGCGGCGATCTCACCAGGGGCGAGCTTGGCCTCCCGTGCCTCGGGCTCGCGCCTGGGGCCCTCTGCGGGGCGACCAGCGGGTGCGGCTCGAGCGGTGCCAAGGCGGACCTGGGCCGCGACAACGGGCTAGTGACGGCCGGAGTGAGGACGGCCTCGCGTGCCGTCCTGGCAGGGGTCGTGATGGGAGCCTCGACACCGCGCCCATCACCACCAGGGCGACTGGCGGATGGGCGCAAGCCAGCCAGGTACAAAAGTCCTAGCTTGACTAGGCCATTCGTCCCTGGTACGGTCGGATCCTAGCGACGGGGGCGCGAGTCTGGAATCCCGCCGCGCTTCGCCGGCGGGCAACCCACATCGATCCGGGGGAGAGGGATCGCATCGGTTGCACCGCGCCCCGCTCGCCGCGTTCGTCCCGACGTCCTTTCCTGTCCGGCCGCCCTGTCACCAGGGCTGGCCTCTCCTCGCTCGTCGACAGACCGGCGGACGCCCTCGGCCAGAACTGGGCCGGGGGCGTTCCTAGTTTCTCGCGTAGGACCGACGCAGCGCCGGCATGGGAGGGGTCTCGAAGCGTCACACGATGAGCCGAAGCGATGAGGAACGAAGGGGGTGTGGATGAGGAATGCGGGTGAACTCGTGCCGTCGTTTCGGCACACGGAGAACCACGCCACGTCGGGAGCTGGAGGATGATGATGAGGAACGCGGACACGATCACGAAGCGATCCGTTCGGGTCCTGACTCCGGCCGAGCTTCGCGCCGAGCTCGAGGCACGGTCGTTGGCCCGGCCACCCCGTCGACGACCGCGACGCCTCGCCCGAGGCCGGCTCAGTCTCCTCTTGGCCAGCCTCGCCACCGGGCTCCTCGCCGCCGGCGTCTTCGCCGACGGCGGATCCCTGAACGTCGAGGTCGCGAACCGGCAGGGCTACGCAGCCGCCAAAACGACCGACGGCGCCATCGTCGAGTACATCGGCGACCAGAACACGTCCTTCGGGGCGGCCGGGACCGGCATCTTCAACTCCTTCGTGCGGATCCAGGCCGACGGTTCCGAGCAGGGCTACAACACGAACGGGACCCTCGAGTTCGACACGAAGAGCGGGACCTGGACCCATGCCATCAAGGTCAGCGAAATTCCGGTCGTCCCGTGTGCCTCCGCCGACGGCAACCAGACGACCCCGGGGCTCTGTTGGGAGCTCTTCTCCGACATCAACGAGAACAACAACACGCCGAAGCTCTCGCTGAACGACGTCGAGATCTACTTCACGACGAACGCGAACCTCACCGGCTATCCCTTCGCCGGGCCGGCACCGAACGTTGCGACGAAGGTCTACGACTTCTCGGGCGAGATCAAGATCAACGACGTCAACCAGGGCTCCGGGCGCGGCGACCTCCGCTACCTCGTCCCGATCGGCGGGATCTCGATCCCCGCGAACTGCAACTTCGGGAACAGCGCCTGCGCGACCTACTTCGTCCTCTACACGCGGTGGGGCACGTCGAGCGGCTACACGACCGACGGCGGCTTCGAGGAGTGGAAGGTCAAGCAGTACCCGTTCCTGACGGTCTCGAAGACCGCCGAGACGAGCTTCACCCGGACCTTCAACTGGGAGATCGCCAAGAGCGTCGCCCCCGACAGCTGGGACCTCTTCAC
>FWWM01016414.1_pt1 | contig 11027 bp, 5 predicted proteins | sample 2228351 | NCBI WGS metagenome assembly FWWM01 (sample SAMEA103939774, study PRJEB20133) | metagenome
GCGGGCGATGCCCGGTCGGCCGAGTCCTTGGGCCGCACGCCGGGCGTACATGGTCGTGCCTTGCTGCTGAAAGGCCGGCACGCCATCACGACCGGCGGCCCGGCCGGCACCGAACTGACCGGCTTCACAGTCTGCGCGTGGGTTCGCCCCACCGATTTGACCGGGTTCCGCGAAATTTTCCGCCGCGAGTGCCCTCAGCGCCTGTTGTTTTCGTTTCAGGAAAACGGCACCATCCTTTCGCTGGGGCTGAACATCGCCGGGTACGAGGAATGCGATGCCGCGATCCAGCCGGCCCAGGTGCTCGACGGTGCTTGGCATCACGCGGCGGCCACCTTCGACGGCCGCACGATGCGGGTCTATCTCGACGGTCGCCAGATCGGCGCGTTGGAGCGCCCGGGAGTGGTGGCGAACAATCCGACCGTGCCCGCCTGCATCGGCTCCCTGGGGGGCAGCGGCGAGTTTTTCCAGGGTGCGATGGATGACCTGCGGGTGTACACTGCGGCGCTTTCGGCCGACGAAATCGGCGCCCTGTACCGCGCGGGGCTGGAGGCCCTGGCCCGCCGGGCCCGGGAACTCGATGCCCGGGTGGCCACGCTCTTCCCGTCGGGCAAGACGTTTGCCGAGACGCTGGCCTTTTGCCGCCGACGCCTGGCTCAGGTCGCGGCGGCCTCGGCATCGGAGTTGGCCGAAGCCCTGGCTACACGGCTGAAGGCAGCCTTCCCCGAACCCTACGAGCAGCTCATCCGCTACACCGGGCGGAGTCCCATCGACTATTTGCTCGGGCAAGACGAGGCCTTGCCGCGGGATGCCGAACATTTGATGGAACTGCTACTGGAATACCAGCCTCTTACCGAATCGCAGCGGGCCAGGCAATCGCCTGAGGAGGCCCGGCGCTGGGCCGAAGCGGGAAAACTCAAGGCCCGCTTCGATGCCCTCCGGGCTCAAGGCCCGCAGGCCCGCCACAGCCCCGAGTGGATCGAGCTGATCCTGGCGGTTGGGCCGCACATCCAGTTTCGCCCCCGCATGCACGAGGCCGTGGCCCCCTATGTCCGGCCGTACACCCCGCCGGTGCGCAACCTGTCGGCCGAGGAAGCTCGCCAGCGACTCGAGCACGACTGGCTCCACCAGTGCGGCGGGCAGCCCACCCCGGACCGCATTCGCAACGAAATCCGATGGACCCGCCAGCTTGCCGCCCGGCTCGGTGCCGAGCATCCGGCGGTGGACCTGGCCGCCGAACTCCGGCAACTGGAGGCACTGGAGGCCCAGGCTGCCAAAGCCACCACCAGCGACGCGGCGCTGTACTTCCGCGTGCGGGAACTCAAGCGGGCCATCATGTTCAAGAACCCCTTGATCGACTTTCACAGCGTGCTGTTTGTCGATATGCCATTTCCGGCCGGCTCGGAGTGGCAGCACGAGACCCGCCACCGACTGGGCTACATGGCGGTGCCGGGCGGCCGGTTGCTGGTGCTCGAAGGATTGTCGCCGGCAGGCACCCTCCGCCAGCTCATGCCCCAGGCCCCGCTTGCCGGTTCGTTCTGGCGGCCCGACCTGTCGTTTGATGCCCGCAAGGTCCTCTTCTGCTTCAAGCCCCACAACGAAAAGTCGTTCCACTTGTACGAGATCGGTATCGACGGCCGGGGTTTGCGGCAACTGACCGACGGCCTCTACGACGACCTCGACCCCATCTACCTCCCCGACGGACACATCCTGTTTTGCACCACGCGGGCCCATACGTACGTGCGGTGCATGCCGCCGACCAATGCCTTCGTGCTGGCCCGCTGCGACGCCGACGGGAAGAACATCTACATCGTCTCGCAGAACAACGAGCCCGACTACCTCCCCTCGCTTTTGCACGACGGCCGGGTGATCTACACACGCTGGGAGTATACCGACAAACCCCTGTGGCGGGCCCAAAAGCTATGGACCATGAACCCTGACGGCACGCAGGTGCTGATGTTTTGGGGCAACCAGAGCGTGTGGCCCGATTTGATGAAGGACGCCCGCGCCATTCCCGGCAGCCACCGGGTGATGTTCACAGGTAGCGCCCATCACAACTGGTTCGCGGGGTCGGTCGGCATCGTGGACCCCACGCGGGGCTTCAACTTTCCCCACGGCATCACCAAGGTGACCGCCGACGTCCCCTGGCCCGAGTGTGGCAACGGGCCGGTCGACCCCCTCGAATGCGACCAGTACCACGCCGCGGGCCAGTACGCCGGCTACTACTCGCCCTATCCCTTGGGGGAAAAGGACTTTTTGGTTTCTGCCCACCGCGGCGACAAGTTCGTCCTTTATCTGATGGACGTGTACGGCAACCGCGAGCTGATTTACGAGGGGACGTACAACATTTTCCATGCCCTGCCGGTGCGGCCGAGGCCGAGGCCGCCGGTCCTTGCCGACCGCGTGGCCTGGCCCCAGCGGCCGGAGCGTTTCCACCCCCAGCCTGGCGTCCTCTATAGCGGCGATGTCTACCCGAACTGCGCGCCAAGGCTCGGTTTCTTCGCATCTGGCACATCGATCCCAAGACCTACACCTACTGGTACAAGCGACCGTATATCTCCACCGGGCCTGTGGTCTCGGCGGTGCAGTCCGAAGGGGTCAAACGCCTTCTGGGCACCGTGCCCATCGAGCCGGATGGCTCGGTGGCTTTCTATGCCCCGCCGGGCAAGGCCCTGCATTTCCAACTGCTCGACGAGAAGCACCGGGCGCTTCAGACCATGCGGAGCTTCGTGGGGGTGATGCCGGGCGAGCGCCGCGGCTGCCTCGGGTGCCACGAGTCGCACAGCCGGGCCCCTGTGACCAGCTCCGGCTCCCTGGCCCTCCGCAAAGAGCCCCGCACCATTACGCCGCCTCCCTGGCGCGACGAGACCGTGAGCTTCCCCCGCTATGTCCAACCCGTTTTGGACAAATACTGCGTCAAATGCCACGCCGGTTCCGGGCCCGGCCAGGCCCCCCCCGATCTCACCTTTCGGCCCGGCCCAGAGGTGTTCAGCGAACCCTATTTGACACTCATTGGCCGGCCGACCTGGGGCGCCCCCTACCAAGCGCCCCAACCGCCGCCGCCCGGCTTCGGCATTGCCGATATGCTGATGGTCGAAGCGTACCACACCGTTGATCCCGCAGCATATTTGACCCCCAAGCCCATGACCAAACTGTCGTATGCCAGCCGCCTGGTCGATCTGTGCGCAAGCGGCAAGCACTACGGCGTGCAAGTGGACCCCATCAGCTTGCTCCGGGTGATCGTGTGGGTCGACGCCATGTGCCCCTACCGCGGCGAAGAGGAAATCCGCCAGATCGACGACCCCGTGTTCCAGGGCGTCGAGTGGCTGGCCATTCGGCCGCGGATCAAGACCGCGCCGGTCATTGTCCGTCCAGGTCCGGTCGATTGACGCCTCAAGGCCCACCACTCATGGCAAAGGGCCGAAACCACTGTCGGTTGGCCTGAGCGGTTCGCCCCCGCACCAGCACCAGGGCAATCGCGTGCTAAAACAATTTCCCACTAGGATTTGTTTCGGGTACTTGTCGTCGTAGGCGGCCAAGAGCCGCTTGTTGTTTACTCCCGACTTCTGTCTTCTCGTTTTTCAACAGCCCCGGCGCCACCCGAGGCGGAATGCGCAGGTTCGCCGCACCATGCCTTTGCCGCACCCGGCACCGGTCTTCTGGAAACGTCAAGTCTAACTGCCCGTGCAGTTGGTTCTCCTCGGCAGGGATCGCTAAGGCTGGCGAAACGGTGGGCGATTCGGGTGGAGTTGATGCGCGCCATGGAAAGACCTCCTGGTCGGGCGTGTTCCGGGGGGCTGCCGACGGTCGGCAGGAGCGGAATCCGGCTTGCCCAGTCCTGCCTGATTGCCCATCGTGGCGCAATCGTCCTTGCTCGGCTCCCGCCTCTTATGAGCTGGAACGGTCGCCATCGGGATTTCCACGTGCTTTTGCGAGGACGTTGGCGGCTCTCGACGGCGGCTGGGGGTTGGGCCGCAGGGTCTCGCAGGGCGGCGATTTGTCGGGCGGAAGGGAAAGGGTAGTGGGGTGCGGGCCTGGTCTTAAATGCTGGAACGATTGGGCGTTGGCAGCCGCCTCTTCCGGCTGCCGCTGCACTCAATTGCCTCTTGGGCTCAAAGGCCCGGCGGCAAGGCAAGAGGGTGCGATGCCTGCCGCGAATCGCGCTGCACTCAATTGCCTCTTGGGCTCAAAGGCCCGGGCGCTTGGGTGTTGCCGGGGCGGCCTGGGCCGCGCGGGCCCAATCTCTGATGGCGCGGTTGCCGGCGGTTGGGTCGGGCCAGTCGAGCCCCAGTTGGCGGGCGCGGGCAAAGGCCGCGGCAGCCTCTTTTTGCCGGCCGCTTTCCGAATAGGCCAGGCTCAGGTAGTACCAGGCCTGGGCATCCTGGGGATTGGCGGCGGTGGCCCGAGCCAGGTCTTCGGCGGCTTTTTCCCAGATGGCCAGGGCTTCGTGGGCCGACTGGCGACCCACCAGTTGCGGCCAGAGGGCGGCTTGCTGGGCCTGGGCGATGCCGCGGTGGAAGTAGGCTTCGGCCCGGCGGGGATCGAGGGCCAGCACCTCGGTAAGGTCGGCGATAGCGGTCTCCAGGGCGTGCCGCCGGAGCCTGGCATTAGCATCGCCGGGCGTCGCTACCAACAGCGCATGGCTCTTTTGCAACAAGGCCAGCGCGCGGTGGTACCGGGCGCCGGCGTGGCGGGGTTCGAGCACCAGGGCTGTATCGAGGTCGGCCAGGGCCCGTTCCAGTTGGCCGCGGCGCAACAGCGATGCCCCGCGCGCAGCGTAATCGGCGGGGCGATGGGGTTCGATTTCGATTGCGCGCGAAAGGTCGGCATAGGCGCCTGCCTCGTCGCCCAGGAGGGATCGGACGCGTGCCCGACCCCGCAGCGCCTCGATGTCCCGGGGGTCGATGCGCAACGCCTGGTCGAAGCACGCCAGGGCCCGGCGGGGATCGGTCCCCTCCAAAGCAAGGCCCAAAGCCCGCCAGGCAGTGCCGAAGTCCGGGTCCAATCGCACAGCCGACTCCAGATCGGCCACAGCGCCGGGAAGGTCGCCTGCTGCCAGGAGGGAGCGGGCACGGTAATGGTACAGCGTGGGGTTTTTCGGGTCCAGCTCGATGGCGCGGGCGAATGCCACGACCGCCTGGGAGTACTGGCCGGTGTGGGCCTGCACCATGCCCAGGCCGGCGTGCGCTGGGCCGTAGCGGGGGTCTTTGCTGGCGGCGGCCTGGAAGTCGGTCCGGGCTGCGGCCCACTTGTGTTGGTCCAGCCGGGCGTGGCCCCGTTGGCACAGGGTGGGGGCATCGGCCAGGCCCAGTTCGATGGCGCGCGAGAGGTCGGCTTCGGCCCGCACCGCCTCGCCCAGGCGGCGATACAGCATGCCGCGCTGGGCGTAGGCGTCGGCCAGGGCGGGTTCCAGTTGCACAGCGCGGGTGAAGTCCGCCAGGGCCGCCTCGGGGTTGCCGAGCCTCCAGTGGGCCATGGCCCGGCGATAATACACCGCCGGGTCGTCGCGCTTCCAGCGCAGGGCATCGGTGTAGCGGAACGCCGCTTGTTGCCACTGGCCTTTGAGGGCCAGCGCGTCACCGCAGTTTTTCCAAGCGTCGGCCGATCGCGGGTCCAGGCGCGTGGCCTCGCGGAACTGGACGAGGGCCTCGTCGGCCTGGCCCAGTTCCAGCAAGCATTTTCCCCAGCCGTTGTGGGCCTCGGCCGATTGAGGCTCCAGCCGAGCTGCCTGGCGGTAGTCGGCCAGGGCCTTGGCCCAGTCTTTTTGTCGCGCCAAAACCTGGGCCCGCCGCAGCAGGACCGCGGGTTGATCGGGGCGGAGGCGGAGGGCCTCGGCGAAGTCGGCCAGGGCCTCGGCCGGCCGCTCCAAACGCACATACAGCTCGCCGCGCCGGAGGTACAGGTCCGGCCGGTGGGGTGCGGCGGCCGCCGCTTTGTCCCAATCGGCCAGTGCGCCGGCCTGGTCGCCCGACTGTTGGCGGATCGCGGCCCGGGCGGCGTACAAATTGGCATCGCCTGGAGCCAGCTTGATGGCGGCCGACAGGGCCTCGAGCGCCTCGGGATAGCGCCCCAAGGAGGTCAAACACTCGGCCCGCTGGCGCAACGGGGCGAGGTCCAAGGGCCCGAGGCGTGCGGCGGCCTCGAGGTCGGCCAGGGCGTCGGCCGGTCGCCCCAACCGCTGCCACGCCGAGGCCCGCCCCAACAGTGCCTCGCGGCGCCCGGGCTCCAAACGGAGGGCCTGGCCGAAATGGTCCACCGCCTCGGCCAGCCGCCCCAGCTCTGCTTCGATCCGCGCGCTTTGGTACCAGGCATCGGCCAGCTTGGGGTCCAGGCGCACCGCTTCGCGGAGGTCGGCCAGGGCCGATTCAAGCTGCCCGGCTTGGCGGAGGATATTGGCCCGATCGAGATGCAGCCGGGCGTTACGGGGATCCCGCTGGAGGGCGGTGCTGGCATCGGCGATGGCTTGGGGGAAATGGCCGGCCGCCGCGTGCAGGGCCGCCCGGCTCCGCCACGCATCGACCAGGTTCGGGTTCAGGCGCAGGGCCTCGTCGAGGGCCTGAAGCGCCTCGGCCGAGCGGCCCTGGCGTCGAAGCGCCTCGGCCCGCTGGTACCACCCCAAGGCTGAGGCGGGAGGGGGTTCTTCTTGGGCCGCACCTGGTGCGGCTCCGGCCGGCTGCCCCTCCTGCCGAGACGAGCACCCCGGAGCAAGCACCGTGCCCATCCCCAGACCAAATGCCAGCAACCATTGGCACACACGCGGTAACATGGTGGACTCCCGTGGTCCCCGAACGATGGCCCGGGTCTGGCACATGGGGCCGGCCCGATTCTTCCAGTATACTCCGCCGCTGGCAGCGGCGGAGGAAATCGCTGCGCGGTGCCGGGCAAAGGCTGGGCGGGCTGCTGCATACGCTTTGGCTTTGCGCTTGGCGCCGGAGTGTGATGGCCGCTCGATCGCACGCGGCGGCGGTAAGGGGAAATGGCGGTAATGGGAAATGGGAGTGGCCGGATTGGGCTTGCCTCTTCGCCGGCGAGCAGCGCGTTGACGCCAGCGAGATGGGCGATTACAACGGGACCCATTGGCCGGCAAGGGACAGTGCGCGGGCTGCTTCGAGGGTCAACGGCGGCTGGGCGCAGGTTGTCGGCTGGATGCTGCCGGGCTGCGGCCCGGGAGCTTTCCGTAAACTTCGTTTCGCCTCCCCGCTGTCGAGGAACAGCATGACAGCTTTGGTGCTTGCCGCCGCCGGTCCGGAGCGGCTACTGAACGTTACGGCCATCGACTGGCTGATCATCGCCATCTACTTTGCGGTGGTGCTGGGCATCGGCTTCTATCTGAAGAAGTTCACCACCACCGGCGAGGACTTTTTCCTGGCCGGGCGCAAAATGACCGCCTGGATTGCGGGTCTGAGTTTTATTTCGGCCAACCTGAGTTCGCTAGAGACGATGGGGTGGTCGGCCATGGCCTACCAGTATGGGATGCTAGCGGCCCATGCGTACCTGATCGGGGCGATCCCGGCGATCTTGTTTTTGGCCATCGTGATGATGCCGTTCTACTACATCTGCCGCACGCATTCGGTGCCGGGGTATTTGAAGCTCCGTTACGGGGAGGGGGCGCGGGCGCTGGCGGGCATCTCGTTCGCCTTGATGACTGTTCTGGTAAGCGGGGCCAGCATGTTCGCCATGGGCAAGGTCCTGCGCCTGCTCCTCGGGTTGGACATCCACACAAGCATCTGGGTGGCCTCGCTGACCGTGGCGGTGTACGTGACGCTGGGGGGGCTGATCTCGGCCGTGTTCAACGAGGTCCTTCAGTTCTTCCTGATCTGGTTCGGCTCGCTGCTGGTACCCATTCTGGGCCTGATCCATGCGGGCGGCTGGTCGCGGATGATGGCCGCGGCCCAAGAGCACGCCAAGGTCATCCACCCCCATCTCCAAAACGTCGATTTCACCAGCCTGTGGCGCAACCTGGGCTCCTTCGATGCCAACCCAATGGGCATCGATTGGTTCGGGATGGTGTTTGGGCTGGGGCTGGCGGTGAGCTTCGGCTACTGGTGCACCGATTTCCTCCAGGTGCAGCGGGTGATTGTGGCCCGCAACCTTCGGGCGGCCCAGAACGGCACCATCATCGGCGCGGTGCTCAAGATGCTCGTGCCGCTGATCGTGACGATCCCCGGCCTTTTGGGCCTGGCCGTGCTGCTGAACCCCGATGGTTCGCCCATGGTCTTGGTCCCCGAAAGCGATCCCCGCGCCAACATCACCCACCGGACCTTCAACGAGGTCTTGCCCTTGTTGATGGGACAGTACCTGGGGCCCGGACTCCTGGGCCTTGGGGTTACCGCCATGATCGCCGGCTTCATGTCCGGGATGGCGGGCAATGTGTCGGCCTTTGCCACCGTGTGGACCTACGACGTGTACAAGCCCCTGTTGCGTCCCGACGCCACCGACCGCCACTACCTGGCCATGGGTCGCTGGTGCTCGATCGGGGGCGTGCTCCTTTCGATCGGCACGGCCTATCTGCTCTTCTGGTTCGGCAATATCCTGGCGTTCTTGCAGGTGCTGGTCTTCTTTTTCATCGTGCCGCTGTTTGGCGTGGTGATTGTGGGGATGCTATGGAAGCGGGCCACGCCGGCCGCCGGGTTCTGGGGGTTCCTGGTGGCCATGCTGGTATCGGTGGGGATGTGGGTTTTCGTCCATTGGTTTCCCAGCGGATATCGTCCCGGGCCCAAGGTGGTGCTTCAAGCGCAGCGGGCCACCGGAACAGTCGGCACCTCGGCCGCCCAGCCGCCGGTGGTGCGCCTGGAGACATCGCGGGACGCCCAGGGGCGCGAACACATTCGGCAGATCACCGTCCTAAGCGGCGTGGTGGAGACCACCAACGTGCCGATCGTGCTGCACGATGGGCTGCGGCTGCATACCGGCCGGCACGTGGTCGCGGGGGGGCCCGCCCGGCTGCCCGCCCACGTCCTCCTTGAAGGCCTGATCGTGCCCGTGCAAATCCTGGCACCGCAGGTGATCCTGGCCGAAGAACACCAGCCCAGCGGCTTTGGCGTAGCCGATGTGCCCGTGGTGCTCCAGCCGGGAGTCGAGGTGGTAGCGGCCGACGTCGTGCAGCGTTTCCAGCCGGCCGCCTTCAATCCGCAACATGTGAAGTACATCGCCCGGTCGCCCAAGGCCCAGGAGATGGCGGTCAACATGTATAGCGCGTTTTGGACCCTCTTGGTGTGCCTGGGAGTGACGGTGGGGGTGAGCTTGTTTACTCGGCCGAAACCCCCAGAGGAGCTGCGGAACCTGGTGATGGGACTGACTCCGCTCCCCGACGAGGGGCCTTGCCCGTGGTATCAAACACCTGCCCTGTGGGCGGCGGTGGTGGCAGGGGTGCTCGTGGCCATAAACATCGTGTTCTGGTAAAGGTACAGCCGTGGAAGAACATGGGCGGATTGCCATCTGGTTTTTCATCGGGGCGCTGCTGGTGGTGTACGGGGTGATGATCCTGGCCGTGGGGCTCTATCATCTGGCCGTGCCGCCGCCGGTCGAGGCGCGGGTGAAGCTGTTCGAGTATCACGCCGATATTTGGTGGGGCCTGTTGATGGCGTTGGTGGGAGCGGTGTACATGGTGCGGTTCTGGCCCCGCCGCCACGACCAGCCGGCAAGCCGATAAGCCGCTTGCTAAACGGAGCCGCCGCGCGCGGCTGCCGCGTAGTGTGTGCTCCGCGTGGCCACCGCGTAGGTGCAAAAGTGCCACTTCTTGCCGATGTGCCATTGCTTGCCGAAGGCAGGCCGTGCTCTTTGGCCGCCCGAACGGTACCGCTTGAAGGGGGCTGACGCAGCCGGACTGGGTTTGAAGAAATCGCTCAAAGGCCACCTTCAAGGCGTGGTACACGGTGGCCTCCGGGGGTTGCTTGCAACCACGCGGAATCTGGGATGCGCGGGCGCAAAGCACGTCCCCCGACGCGACTGAGCCGCGGCCTTTCGGTTGGGAGACTCAGCCCTAGGGGTTGCGTGGCAAGACTGGCATCACGGCGGGCAAGGCCAAGCCGAACCGCTCGTGCAACTGCGCCAGGATCCGCTGTTCCAGGGCCGGGTCGCGCCCCATGGGGATCCAGCCTTCGTGGATTTCCTGTTCGCCCACCGCCGAGATCACGCGGGTGAGCGAGCTATCGTTGCGGAACGTGGCAGCCCCGGCCGAGGCGTGCGCCGGGTGGGCCACGTGCTCCAACTCCTTGAAGACCGCCACCTCGATCCAGAAGCCCTCGTTGGCCGGCACCACCCGCACACGCGCCTGCCGGCGGATGGACTGGAGGGTGCTTTCCACCTTTTCATACGTATCGGCCGAGTCTTGTCGCCAAGGCTCGAAGAGCGTCGAGGCGACCTCGGGGAAGGTGGTCAAGCGCCCTTCGGTAAAAATGCCGGCCGCGAACCGCACCGGCTCGCTCTGGGGGACGTCGATGCGGAAATAGTCGTCCACCACGTCCACCACGTTTTCCCAGACGGCCTCGGCGTCGCGGCTTGGGACCAGCATGGGGTTCGGATAGGCGATCACCACGGGGTTTGCCGAAGGCTCGGAAAACGCAGGTCCCAGGGCGCAGCCTGCCAGAGCGGCGCAGGCCGCAAAGCCGATCATGGCCAAAACTCGCATTGGACCGCTTCCTTGCATCTTCGACATGTGGCCTGGCCCCGCCCGGGACAAAAAAGGCGTGGGACAAAGGCCGCTAGCCGCCGTTAGGGCTGAAGTCGCCCCGCCGCCGATGGCCGTGTATCGCCGGCAGTGCACCGTGGGGCGGCCAAGGGGGCATAGTGTCGCAAGAACCAAGCCTCACGACAAGGCCAACCGCGGGTAGGCAGATGGTCGTCCGGCCAGAAGCCAAGCTGGGTGACTACTTAGAACCGCGAGGAGGCGGCGTGGCGTGCACGCAGGTCCCGTCCCTACTAGCGGCGGGGAACTGCCGGCGCCAACCAGCGTTGGAATTACCACGGCGACGTTTGGCAGGTGGCGTCGGGGGCATGGGCCTCCGGGCCCTTGGGGTTCCACCGGGGGC
>FWWM01001273.1_pt1 | contig 11026 bp, 5 predicted proteins | sample 2228351 | NCBI WGS metagenome assembly FWWM01 (sample SAMEA103939774, study PRJEB20133) | metagenome
ATCGCCGACGAGCCGACCGCCAACCTCGACGCCGAAAATTCCTTCAATATCCTCGACATCATGGTCGAACTCAACCGGGAGCTTTCGATCACCTTTCTGTTCGCCACTCACGACGAAAAGGTCATCCGCTACCTCCGCCGCAAGATAACGCTTTTTGACGGTCGCGTGGCTAAGGACGAATTGTTTGAACCCGCAGCCACCCCTCCCCCCGCCACCTGAGAAAGCCATCCGTCGAGCGGGGACAAGAAAGGCATGGCAATGAGCAGCACAACCAAAAAAATGAAATCGGGAACAGCCGGCAACGGGCCGATGCTTCAGGCGGCAACCGGAATCATTTTCTCGCCAAACCGCTCCGGAGTCTTCAGCCGAGCTTGCACCGCGCCAGACCAAAACAGGACCGGAACGTTCGCCGGGGACAGCGCCGGAACCGGCAAAAATCACCCCGACCTCATCGCCGAAGAGCCTGACGGGAAAACTGCCGCCAGTAAAATTCAGCAAAATAATTATAAACAAGAATCGGCTATCAATCGTCGCCCCGGCCATTCTGCGCAGGCTCAGCTCCGGCTGTCGTCGAGCAAAATATCCGGGGCAACATCTCCACGCTTCTCCGACCGGCCGCAATTTTATTCCGGAGTCATCCGATGAAAGTTCTTCTGAAGTTAGCCGTTCGCAACCTGCTGGCTGCCGGCCTGCGCACCTGGCTTAACGTTATCGTCCTCTCCCTAACCTTCGTCGTCATCATCGCCGCCCAGGGGCTTTTCCGCGGAATGGGCGACCAGGCGGCCCGGGCCAGCATCGACTACGAATTCGGCGGCGGACAGTTCTGGCATCCAGCCTATGACCCCTACGACCCGCTCACGATTCAAGACGCGCACGGTTCGATCCCGGAAGACCTTAAACCGCTCATCGCCTCCGGCCAGGCCACACCCATCCTGATCATCCAGGGCACGCTCTACCCGCAGGGCCGCTTCCTGCCCGTCCTGGTCAAAGGCATCGACCCGTCCCAGAAAATCCTGGCCATTCCGTCGCAATTTCTGGCAGCAATCCCGACAGAACCGGTAGGACAGCAGGAAGACATCAGTCACCCGAACAATGATTCGAGCGCCCGGGCCGCAACCTTTCAAGATAGAAATCATGGCTATGGCGAGCAAACACAAAAAATATAAAACGTAACTAAGGATACTTCTTCAGCCAAAATCGACAAAGCTTCAGGAAATGTTCAAAAAGCTGTAAATAACACGGTCGAGCCATCTCAACCAATTTACAGTAGCAGCGACGGGAAAAAGACTGCTGCTCAATCTTTTAAAACCGAATTCATCCCATCAGAAAATTCGACCGGAGTTTACGACCGAATAAGCATCCCGGACGAAATCCCGGCCATCATCGGCACCCGCCTGGCGGCAACCGCTCGCCTTTCAGTCGGCGACACTGCCATCCTGCGCTGGCGCGACTCGCGCGGAGCTTTCGACGCCCGCCCGGTTCGCATCGTCTACGTCTTCCGCACGATCGTCCAGTCGGTCGACGCCGGCCAGGTCTGGATTCCACTGCCGGTGCTCCAGGCGATGGCCGGAATGCCCGGCGAAGCCACCGTCGTCACCCTGGCTCCCGGCGCCACCGCCCCCGCCCTATCATCCCGGCAGCAAGCGGCGCTCAGAAGCAATCCTTCGGGCGAAACCTCAGAATTAATATGGTCGGACGGCAATCCTTCGTCGCTTGCGGCCGACACCGCCGGCGCCCCCATCAAAAATAAACATCCTAAATTTTCTTCCCGGTTCGCCGCCGCGATTAAAAGCCAGGAAATTAAACGCCCGCCCGAAAAGCTTGAAGCGGCCGCCCGACCGGCAGATCTGGAAGGGACAACCCCGGCTGATCAATATTTCATTTCTTCAACTAGCTCTGTTCCGAAGCCCTCATCAGCCTCGGACCGGCCGGCGGCCGGCGACTGGGCATACCGCGACCTCCGCTATCTCCTCCGCGACATCGACCAGCTGGTGGCCGCCAAAACCGCCGGGTCGGCCACCGTCTACGTCATCCTGCTCTTCATGTCGCTTCTGGCCATCTTCGACACTCAGGTGCTGAACATCTTCCACCGCATCAGGGAAATCGGAACGCTGGTGGCGCTCGGGCTGACGCGCCGTCAGATTGTTCTGCTGTTTACGTTGGAGGGAACGCTCCAGGCGGTGCTGGCAGCCGTTCTGGCCGCACTCTACGGCTACCCGCTTCTTTCGGCCTTTGCCCGCACCGGCTGGAAAATGCCCGAGGCTTTTGACAGCTTCGGCATTGCCCTCGGCGAACGCCTGGTGCCGGTTTTCACCGGCGGCATCATCATCGGCACGGTGATTCTCATCCTGAGCCTTACGGCCATCATCAGCTTCTGGCCGGCCCGCCGCCTGTCGCGGCTGCGTCCGACCGACGCCCTCAGGGGGAAACTCCAATGATCAGCTTCATCATCAAAGGAATTCTGCGCGACCGAAGCCGCAGCCTTTTTCCGGCGCTGATTGTGGCCGCCGGCGCCATGCTCACGGTTTTCTTTTACAGCTACATGCAGGGAGGCAAGAACAATTTCATCGAGACCAGCGCTCGCTATCAGACAGGCCACCTGAAGGTGATGACCCGGGCTTATGCGGCCGAATCCGACCTCCTGCCGAACGAGCTGGCACTCACCGGAGTAACCGGGGTAGTTTCAAACCTGCGAGCCGAATATCCGGAGCTCATCTGGAAGCCGCGCCTCCGGTTCTCCGGCCTTCTGGACATCCCGGACGAAAGCGGCGAAACCCGGGCTCAGGGCCCGGTCAGCGGCCTGGCGGTGGAACTATTAAGAAATGAAGGAATCCCGTCAAGCCGGTCGGAATCGCCCGAAGAAAACCGGACCGGAAGAGAGTCTGAACCACCGGCCGTTGCCGATGAAAACAAAGAAATCAGGGCTTCCTCAGGCATATATATGCTTTCCACCAGAGATGGCGATCGGCCGGGGGAACAGAGCGAACAGGAAAAGCCGGATTCGCAAAAAGTCCGGACCGGGAAGCTCGACCGTGCCGGGCGGGGCAAAAATTCAAATCATAGCAATTGGCCCGAGGTCGAAATTTTGAATCTTAAAAAAGGACTGATTGCCGGGCGCCTGCCACAGCGGCCGGGCGAAATTCTGGTGGGCTCCGAGCTGGCTTCATCCCTCAGAATCAAGGCCGGCGACCGGGCGACCATCATCAGCTCGACCATGACCGGGGCCATGGCCATCGCCGATTTCACTGTGGCCGGGATCATTCGATTCGGCGTAACGCCGCTCGACAAAACCCTGGTGATTGCCGACCTGGCTGACGCCCGGCGGCTGCTCGATATGGAAGACGCGGCCGGAGAGATTTTCGGATTTTTCCCGGACTTTCTCTACCGACCGCAGCTGGCCTCCCGCATCTCCCGCGATTTTAACGCGGGGGGCGAAGAAAGAGCTCGGAACTCCGGAGAGGACGCGGACTTTCTGCCGCTGATGCTCACCCTCGGAGAGCAGGGCGGGCTCGGCGATATGATCGCCATTTACGACGTTTACGCCTATGTGCTGGTGGCGGTGTTTGTGGCCGTGATGTCTCTGGTGCTCTGGAATGCCGGGCTGATGGGTTCGCTCCGCCGATACGGAGAGATCGGCCTGCGCCTGGCCACAGGAGAAACCCACCGGCATCTTTATTTTTCGCTGCTGGGCGAATCGGTTATCATCGGATTGATCGGCTCGGTCATCGGAACCGCCCTCGGGCTGGCCATTTCCTATTATCTTCAGACTTACGGCATCAACGCCGAAGCTTTTACCAGAACATCCGAAATGATGATGACCAACGTGATCAAGGCTCAGGTCACTCCGGTGAGCTATGTAATAGGATTTATCCCGGGGCTGCTGGCGACGCTCCTCGGGACGGCCATCGCCGGGCTGGGGATTTTCAGGCGCCGGACGGCCACGTTGATGAAGGAGTTTGAGGCATGAGAGGTTCCGGAGCGCATCAAGCGCCCAGAAAGAAAATTTGCCGCCCCGGTCGAAGGCAGATAAGGCTCCTGGCCTTGATATTTCTTTCCGTTTTTCAAGTTCTGTCAAGCTTTCGAGCAGAAAGAAGGGAAAATATTATATGAATAGTTGTTCATATATTGGCAGCTGAACTAAAATGAGAAGCACTCTGGAAAATGAAAGAAGAACGGAGGTTGCAGGCTTCTTCAGGATTAAAAGATGCGAAATGGCTGATGGCTTGCGCGGTAAATTTGCGCTCGGCCAGGCAAACGATTGCACAATGGAGATCCCCGTAATAAGTCGAATACTGCGGTCAGCAATTCCTGGAGTTACGAATTGCGCCCGGCTTGCAATGACCGGAAGTTCAGATTGTATTATTCCGGAGCCCGCAGGGCCAGTAAGATAAGAAGACACAGGCTAAAGAGAAATCAGCTGGCCAGATAAAGGTCAGTCAAGAATAAAGAACAGGAGACCGATAATGAACATAAACAGTCGGTTAAGATTCCGGCGGGGTAAATTTTCGGCGGCAGAGAAGATTCAGGCCGCCATTAGATTTTTTTCGGGCGCCGGGCTTTCAGGAGGGAGAGAGGCTGCTTTTACAGTGGTCTTGGCGCTGACGCTGACCGCATCATTGAGCGCGGTTTTAAGGGAGTCCGGAGCGCCGGCAGAGTTTACGACCCCGCAGACCATAAAGCCGGGCGGCCAGGAGATTCTGAAGCGGGTGGACGACAACATTACGGCCGGGAATAAAGTTATGACCGCTAAGATGATCATTCACCTGAGGCGAGCCTCGCGGACGGTGGAGTTCAAGTCCTACATCCAGGGGACGGAGAAGGCTTTTACCGAATACCTGGCGCCGCCGCGCGAGAAAGGAACCAAGATGCTCAAGCTGGGCGACCAGCTCTGGATGTACTCGCCCTGGACCGACCGGACGATTCTGATTTCCGGGCACATGCTGCGGCAGTCGGTCATGGGCTCCGACCTGAGCTATGAGGACATGATGGAAGACCCCCGGCTTTCGAATTCCTACACGGCTGAAGTCGTCGGCGAGGAGAAGGTCAGGCTGGAAGCGCAGGGCGGAGCCGAGGCGCTGTGCTGGGTGCTGGAGCTTACCGCCCGCCAGGAAGATGTGGCTTATCCGCGGCGCCGGTTGTGGGTGGATAAGGAGCGGTATGTGGTGCTGAGGGAAGAGCTTTATGCCCGCGGGGGGACGCTTCTAAAGAAGGTTGTGGTGCTGAGCCTGAGAAAGTTTGACTCGCGCTGGGTGCCGGACAGGGCGATATTTAAGGACATGCTGAAGGCGGGCGAGGGAACGGAATTCGTGATCGAAGCGCTCGAGTTCGACGCTAAAATCCCCGAGCACATCTTCACCCGCGCCTCCCTGAAATAAACAGGGGACATCGCACAGTGTCCCCTTTTTTCGCAAAAACCCCGCGAATTAACAGGGGAAAAGGCCCGACAAAACGAGGGGACACTTTACAGTGTCCCCTTTTATCCCGTTCGTTTGGTCCGGCTATGTCCAGCCGTTTTATTCTTCTTACTTCGATTCTGTTGATTTCGATTCTTCGATTGTGTTGATTTTGATACCGGGAAAAATTTTCTAAAAGCGCGCTACACGGGATTTCCCATTTATTCTCTGGCTTATATAGCCCGGTATCCAGCGTGGAACTATTTTTATGGGGACACTGTAAGGTGTCCCCATTTTTTCACGCCGGCTATATGGGGAAAAACACCGGGGCAAGCAGGCAGAAAGGGGACACTGTACGATGTCCCCTGTTTCAATAATTTGTGTCTCCTATTTTGTCAGGCAAATCCGAGCAGCCACTTCCAGGCGGGAATTACCGCTACTTCTATTTTCTCCCGACCTTTCTCCAGAATTTCCCTGCCTTCCGTTTCCAGGGTGATTATTTTCAAATTATCGCATCTTAACTCCCTGCTTACGGCTTCCTCCAGTGCTCGCAATTCTCGCTGCTTTACCTTTACATCAGAAATATCAGCGCAAACCTGAACAAGCTCCTTAACCCTGCCCATTTCAGTTACGACAAAATCAACCTCCCGTTTTTGTGAATCCTTCCAGAAGAAAACCTCCAGTCTTGGATTTTTAGCGCGCCTTCTGGCGAGTTCAATTGCCACCACATTTTCCAATCTTCGCCCTGTGTCCCGGCTTTGCCCGTATCCATAGACTTCCTTAAGGCCAACATCCACCAGATAAACTTTTTTCGGACTGAGGGCCTGTTCCTTTAATGAACGTGACAGTCTGCGCCACAACAAAAAGAGGCGTGAGTCTTCCAGATAACCAAGATAATTGATGAGAGTTCTCTTGGTAACCGGATAGACGGTTTTTATCCATCTGTAGAAGGAATTTATGGAAAACTGAGTGCCCGCATTGGTTGCCAGATATTTTACCATTTCTCTGAGCACAGCTTGATTCCTCACCTCATAGCGCTCAGCCAGATCTCTTATAAACATTGTTTCCATGTAGGATTGCAGGATACGGAATTTCTGTTCACCGCCGTCCGCCAGCACGACTTCTGGAAAACCTCCATAATTCAAGAATTCTTCAAAGGCATGGCTGATAGAAAAGCGGAGGCCGGAATACTGGCTGTCTTCATTAACAGTCAGCCCTCTGGCTCGGAGCATCTCGGCAAATGAAAAAGGAAAAAGCTCATAATTCAGAGCCCGGCCCCTGAGTTCGGTCGCTATTTCAAAGCTCTTCAATTTCGAAGATGAGCCCGTGATGTAAATATAAAATTTTCTGGTCTCAAGCAGCCGGCGCACTCCAAGTTGCCAGTTGTGAGCAGCCTGGACTTCATCAAGGAAAAGATAACTTCTGACCTCGGTGGCAGAAGCAATTCCTGGATATAGCTCGCGGTAGGCTTCATAAAAGACCTCAAAATCCTCCGCTTCAAACGGAAGAAGACGCGGATCTTCAAAATTCAGGTAAGTGATCTGTTCTGGTAGAACGCCATCGGACCGCAGCTTTTTAATCAGGCCAAAAATTAGATAAGTTTTGCCGCTTCTTCGAGGCCCGGATAGAGCGATTATTTTCTCTGGCTTGAGGGGAAGCTCAAGCTCCCGGGGGAAAACTTCAGGCAGGGCAGTCTCCTGAAATTCCTTGATGACCTGTTTTATCAGGGTTTTACTGGCTTTCATTCTGGTATCCTATAGGGAACCAATTATGCATAAAAATGGTATCATACAGGGAACCATTTATCAAGCAAAAAATCAGGGACACCTCCTATATTATTTCTGGATTTTTCAAGCGATGAAAACCGGGGCCCCTTTATTTCCGGATTTTATGGGCTCGAAAATCAGGAAATATAATTTGTGTCCCCATTTTTACTGCAAGCAGGCAGAAAGGGGACACCGTAAGGTGTCCCCTTTTGTTTAATAAAGGAGGGTTATTTCTACCGTCGACTCAGAGGTTATCGGAATAAACACGATCAGATCGCTGCCTTCAAGCGTTCTGTTAATTCCAACCCTAACCCCTTCCAGCTCCCGGCCATTCACCAGAACCCTGGCCGCAGCGCCGTTCCAGCTTTCAACCAAGATAGCCGGATTAAGCACAGGAGACTGGCTGCTTCCCTTTAGCCTGATTTTTCTTTGGGCCGGCTTTTGATTAATATTCTTCAATATATAACAGCGCTGGCCTCTGTCGTATCCATAATTCTTAAAATCCTTATCGTCAACCACGATTCCTGCCGGATAGGCCCAGGTCCTCCCGAATTTAACGACTTCCTCCATCTTCATTTCGTTCATACCGTACAGGCCGGCCCAGTATTCCCGGTCGCCTGCTTCATGAACCACAGGTTCTGAAATGGGGAATCCTATGATATGCGAAGGTCGGTCGGCAACAATAGTTGTTCTGCCGTCACAGCGAGCCTGTCCCACCGGCCAGTGATTGCAGCCTCTCACCCCACAGTAATTTTTCAGGTTCTCATATCGGAGCCACATCTTATTGTCCGGCTCGAAACAGATAAACGGCTTATTCTTGGCCTTAAAATTATGTTGCTGAACCGTATAATCATGATACTTATCCCAGCTGAAAGGACCGTAAGGAGGCTGGCTGGCATCTTCCACAAAAGAAACTTTATTCATCCGGCCTTCATAATCGGCCACTGTAGCAAAATCTTTTTCCACCACCTCGCAAGCTCTCTGCTCGGGATGAACCAGAACCAGCGATTCCTGAAACTGACGGGGAAATCCCAGCGTCCCTTTCTTCCAGGACACATTTCTGATGGCGGTCTGATCAGGATAGATATAATAGTATTCGTCCACCCAGCATTCCCAGCCGGTTTTGGGGTCCCTTCTCCAGGTGTTTTCATTGATGCTGACAGGCGCATATCTCCAGTGAACCACCACCCTGGCTTCATTATTTTCGATTATCCTGACGTGCGAAAAACGACAGTGCCTGTCCTGCATATGCTCAAAACAACCTTCTTTATCGTTCCAGGCTTCAACGCTCTGGTCAGCCATCCAGAGGTCATTTTCTGACACCCAGGCCGGGCTGTATCGAGTTCCTCGCCAGAAGATCATTTTGACCTCAGAATTATCGAAGGTCACGACCACATCCGCATGCTCTCTAACCGGCCAGAGATTATCCCAGCCGGGATAATATTTGAGCGTTGTATAAAAAGCCCCGAATTTTCCCGGATTATTTTCAATCGCCGGCAATCTTCTTGGCTGTATATCCGGAGGAACGATTTTATGTTCTCGATGATCGGTCTTTATTTTCTCCGCCGTCAGCGCCAGGTCATAAATCTTAATCTCGTCAATTATTCCGTCAATTCCATAAAAATCTTCCAGGGTCCCGAACGTCCGGTGAATATCACTCGGCTTCCCGGGCAAGGCCACCATGCCCGAGAGAAAATTCCCTCCGGATTTCTTCATCTCTCCTTTTATCATGACAGCAGCACTTCTTACTCCGTTTATATAAACTTCAATCGTTCCATTAGCTTTATAAAGACCGGCAATATGCGTCCACTTTCTGAGCGGAACAACATTGCTTTCAGTTACAGCAGAGATCCACTTCTCGTCTATGCACACCTCCATCGCCACCTGTCCATAGGGACCGATTTCCAGACGATAGCCGCTGACACTGCCCTCTTCCGTGGTGATCGCCGGGCACCAGTTCCAGGGATATTCTCCCAGAGCCAGCCATAATTCAACAGTCAGTTCCTTATTCAATTCAGGAATTTTTGTTTCGCCGCTCCTCAAAAGCGCGGTAAAGCCATCCAGCCTGAGACCCTGGCCTTTAATCCCGGGAGCTAGGCCATAATTTCCCTCAAGAACATCCCACTTCTTGTTGATGACTTCAAGGACCTTTCCGTTTTCAATGGTTTCAAAATCCCAGTAAAACCTCGGGCTTTGAGCGAAGGATGAAATGCAACCTATAATTAAAAGGCCGGCAAAAAATGCCGCCATCGCTTTTTTTACATTTTTCATGCTTTACCTCCCCGGCTAATTATTTTTAGCCTGAGCAAATTTTTATCGCTTCTTTCCTTAAAAATTGGGGACACATTCTATATTTCCGATTTTTTTTGCGCCGGAAAATCAGGAAATATAATTTGTGTCCCCATTTTTATTTAAGGCGGAGGGCGGAGGGACAGAGGGCCAGGCCGCCGCGAGCGGTGCACCTGAGCTCGGGCGGAAGCATCTTCCCGACCTCATAGACCGCATCTATCGTCTCATCCAGATCTATTGGATTCTCGTAACCGCCGATGATGAGCCCGGCGCAGAGTAAGGCGTTGGCCGCGCCCATGGCGTTTCGCGTATGGCAGGGAATTTCCACCTTGCCCTGGACCAGGTCGCAAATCGAGCCCATTATGTTCTGAAAGGCAATCGCCGCGGCATCGGCCGCCTGCCTGGCGCTTCCGCCGAAAATATCGACCGCGGCTGCGGCTGCCATCGCCCCGGCCGCGCCTATTTCCACCTGGCATCCGGCCACCTCGGCGGCAAAGGTCGCCCGGTTGTCGACGATCACACCGACCGCTCCGGCCGCCATCAGCCCTCGCAATATCTTTTCCAGCGGGACTCCTTCATCCTCAAAAAGCGTCACCAGCACCCCGGGAAGCGTCCCGGCCGAACCGCCGGTCGGAGCGGCGCAGACCACACCGCGAAGTCCGTTTACGTGCATTACCGCCATCGCCCTCGCCCCGGCTCTGAGATAAGTTCCGCCGAGCGGCGACTGCGCCAGCCTTTCATCAGCGAAAATTTTCCCGGCCGAAGGCTTCAGAAGCTGAACCTTTTCTCCCTTAAATTCCAGGCCATCGTGAACCGCCCGCTGCATTATCCGGAAACGTCTCTCCGCCTCATCCAGCACCTGAGCTGTTGACCAGCCGAGAACCTCCGCCTCGTATTCAAGCGCCAGTTCGCCCGGCGGAAGATTTTTCTCCCGGGCGAGCTTTATCATTTCAGCCGCGGAGCTGAAAGGCGGCTTATTCTTTACGACCGGACAGACCGGCTGGATCATCCAGACCTGTCTCGCGCCCGGCGCGCTTTTTATTTCCGCCAGCAGCGCTTCCGGAAAAGGTTCCCGCGCCCGCGCTGAAATCAATGCCGCGCCGTCTCTCACCTGGATGCCCGGCTGTTCCACCAGTCGGGACAGCCCCGTCAGCTTCTGCCTGATGCTATCCGCCGCCCTCGCTTCAGCTTCAACCGCCATTTCATGATAGAGCCCGGTAAAATTCACCGGCCAGCCTTCAATCTCCCTTATCTCCACCGAACCGCCGCCGACTGAAGCCGCTCTGATTTTAAGTTTCTTCCCGCCCGCCGACGCGAGCTTTATGTCCATCGCGTTTGGATGGTCGGCGCGGGCGAGCTTTCTCAGACTGAACTCAACCTTCACCCCGCGCTCGCGGGCGATATCGAGCGCCTGAAAAAAGCGCCCATCGACGAGCTCAATCCCGAGCAACCCGCAGGCAAAAGAAAGGTCGGCTGCCTGTTCACGATAGGTGCGGGCATAGGAGCCGTCCGGGTCGAAAGCGACCTCAACCTCCCGCGCCGGTTCTCCCAGCAGCGAGGCGGCAATTTTTCCGATGA
>FWWM01014573.1_pt1 | contig 11025 bp, 17 predicted proteins | sample 2228351 | NCBI WGS metagenome assembly FWWM01 (sample SAMEA103939774, study PRJEB20133) | metagenome
TGATAGGCATGCTATATACTGGCGAGTATAAAAATGCCGTTGGAATGCGAATCAATAACATGAGCGACGAACAACTACTAAGTACTGACATAGAAACACTAAAGAAAGATCTGTTGACATTTGTCGAGAGCATTAAGGACGAGGATCGAGCAAAATACATACAGCGGCTCAAGAACGAGATCGAGCAGCTCAAGAACGAGATCAAGCAGCTGCGAGACAAGTGCAAATAATCACTGAGATCAAGAATAAACCCAGATCTTTTTTTCTACTTTTCTCTTGTTTAAATGTTATATTTATTGCAAAGATCCGATCTCTGTCTACAATGCCTTTATATATTCTTTCCCCTTATTTTCGCCTTGATCCCATATGCAGATCATAATACGATCTAGCTGAGTATTACTAAAGATCTTCATGAATACTCTATAATTGTAAGCAATTAAGCTTAAATACCCCCCAGGCATATATTTATGTGGAGGTGAGATGGTGAGTGGTCAAAAGCTCGGTGAGATAACAATCAGTGTGAGCGTCAGCAACGCCGTGGTTGACAAGATCAAGAGCATGACACAGAACAAGATAACATACAATGCCGAGCTGATGCGCTTTGAGAGAGCTAACCCCACCGATCCGGCTGACTATGTGTACCTAGCCGAGCAGATCAATCTTGCCATTCGCCAGAGGGCTGTTGAGCAGCTCTCACAGGCAATGCCGCAGATCTCTCAGAACATAGTGCTTAACAAGAAGTACGAGATCACTATCGATCTCGACAGCCAGCTCGAGCAAGCGATCCAGAGAACATATAACTCATTGACATTGTGGACGATCTACAGAAACGAGATACCTAAGATAAAGATCGACAAGAAGATCCTAGACGAGCTTGAGAGAGATATGTCGAGAGCAATCGAGCAGCTTTCTCAGCTGAGTATCGATGACGCTAGAAAGCAGTTCATGGAGACATTCAAGGACCGCTTGATCAACGCCTTGGTAGGCTATGTAAGTCGGCTGGAGAGCAAGGTAGATGAGCTTTCAGAGCGCCTGCGTGAGTGCAGCTGTGACAATGACGACCCCTAACATGCTGGTGACTACAATGTCCACGAGTCTGCTGGATAAGTACGTTGGCTATATGACGCTTGACGAGATGCTAACACTCATCCAAAAGACATATGACATAATCGGGCATCTGCAAAAGACAGGACATAGCCCAACACTTGATAGTAACGCTGTAGAGACGCTTAAGGTTCTGTTCCGGTGCCGCAACATAATATATATATCTGGGGCTGTGCTACGGCTTCTCTATAGATATGTCGTAGATCTCTACCTCAAGTACAAGAAGACCAACCCAGAGCTGGCGAGAAGGACTGGCGATCCGCTGAGCAAGCCGCTGGCAGAACTGACGATAGGGGAAATAACAGACATTATCGAACGCGCAGAGCAAGCTACAACATTCCTACACGAAAGGGTAAAGAGCTCGCCGCTGCTTCCTCACGTTGTGCCGCTGTTCCACGAGATGCTCAGATACAACGATCTGCTGCCTATTACAAAGCTAGCGTTGGCATTCCTCATAGAGTTCCTAGCAAAGGAGATAAGGGGTGGGTGCAGTGGCTAGAGGCCCGACGATAAAGGAAATACTAGCAACAGCTGGCAAGGCATACAGGATCGCCAAGCATTTGGAGGAGACTCGGAGAGACCCGGGTGTCAGTTGGCAGGTCGTGGACATACTAAGGGGGTTGGTGGACTGCGGTAGCGTGATAGGTGTCTCTCAAGTTGCTGCTGTGCTGCTCAAGGACTATCTAGTCAGAGAGGCGGAGAGAACTAACGACAAGACAGAGATATCTGACGACCCGCTGAGAAAGCCGACATCTCAGATGACGTTGAGAGAGATGATATATGTCATTGACAAGCTGATCAACGCTATTGAGGTGCTGCCGCAGATGATGAGAGATCCAGATCCAGATCCAAGGACATACTACACAAACATCTATAGCCTCTATCAATACGCTAGCTTTGGAGAGATGCTGAAGTTTGTCAGAGGAGCGTTCTGGCTACTGTGTGAGCACATTGAGAGAGATCTGGAGGAGCAGGGCTATGACACCTATAACGAGTACTACTGTTTCTTCATGCCTGACACTGAGGACAGCGCTGATGACAACGACTATGAAGATGAAGACGATCCATAACTAGAAGTTTTAAACCCAATCTCTTTTTTTCCTCTCATTTCTTTCATATTTATAATTGTTTACTGTGTTTTGTGTTCTTTTGTTCACACTCTGTAATACTTCATAATTGTATGCAGTTAAGCTTAAATACCTCCTAGGCATAATATGTCGTGGAGGTGGTGGTAATAGCAATACTGCATAAAAACCCGGCGGATTTGACATTAGATGAGACACTGGCGATTATGCAAAGAACATACGATATAATCGAGTATCTGCAAAAGACAGGGCATAACCCCGTGCTTGATGACACCACTGCAGAGACGCTTAAGGTTCTGTTCCGGTGCCGCAACATGATCCGGATCTCTGTGGTGCTGCTAAGACTTGTCCACAGATATATCGATAATATCGTAAGAGAAGCCGACGAGCCGCATAGAGATATAGAGGATCCTCTGAGTGTGCCAATATCTGAGCTGCCTTTGAAGATGTTGGGGGATGTGATTAGCTATACGGGCACAGCGATCAGACATCTGGACGATAAGATAAACTTGAGGGAGCCCCGGCTCTTGATCGGTTTTGCGAACATGCTTAGAGAGACGCTGAGATATAACGAGCTGCTGCCTGTCACGAAGCTGGCACTGATATCTCTGATAGAGTATCTGAGAGAGGAGATACCAAAGATAATCAGAGAAGATCAATTCATATTCGCATTGCTGAAGACCGTGGCCCTACACTTTCTCTCAGATGACAATGAGAACAAGGGTGAGAGCAATGGCTGAGGAGCTTACTACACTTGGAAAGATACTGGTGATAGCTGACAAGGCATATAGAATCGCTGGACGCCTGATAGAAGAGCAGCAGAACAAGCCAAAGATCAGTGACATAATTGAGCCGCTGATAGTGCGTGCAATGATGGGGTGCAGCAACGTGGTAGATGTTTCTCAGGCCGCTGCGATACTGCTGAAGGGCTATCTAGTCAGAGAGGCGGAGAGAGCTAACGACAAGACAGAGATATCCATAGACCCTCTGGACAAGCTGGTATCGCAAATGACACTGAGGGAAATGATATATGTCATTGACAAGATGATCCATGCTGCCGAGGTGCTGCCGCAGATAACAAAGCTAGATCCAAAAACAATGAACGCAGATCTCTATATCGTCATGGATTATGTGAAGTCTGACGAGCTGCTGCCGTTTGCAAAGTCAGCGTTTTCAGTGCTGTGCAAGTATATCGAGAGAGATATGAGCGAACAAAGCCATGGCGATGCTGACAATACTGATGATGAGAACAGCTATGGCAGCTGCGGTGAAGATGATCCATAGCTATTGAAAGTTTAAAACCAATCTCTTTTTTCTCTCACTCTCTCTTTTCTCAGGGCATAATACTGTGTGATTGAAAGTAATTATATTTAAATACCCCCAGGCAATATTATATGTGGTGGTTGTGTGTTGGAGAGTTCAAAAGAACTTGGGACGTCGTTAGAGGGGGTGATGGGGGTGGGTTTGAGGGATGTTGAGAGGGTTGCCGAGGTTGGGGAACATGTTGAGAGATATGGCATTAGGATCGATGGTTCGAAGGTGGTGATGGTTTATCTCGAGCAATACTGGCCGGACAGCGGTAGCTATAAAGTGTTTATCATTAGCTTTGCCCACAGAGATCCTCCAGATCCGCGTGAAAAGTTCATCGACACACATATCTCTATCAAGCAGAGAAACCAGGCTGGTTATGCGGCTTTCGAGGTCAGGCTGCCGATATATATACGCGCTCTGGAGCTTCTTCTAGGCGTTGACGAGGACAGTGTTGAGGATCGTGTTAAGGGCTTCATAGACTATCTACGTCATTATGTGTCGAGGACAGCGGATATCTATCTATCTCTCTAGTTTTCCCCTCACAAACGATCTTTTTTGGTATTACCTTTGCTCCTAAAGATCCCTGGTGCCTACTGGGAATTCTACATAATTGAAAGCAAACGAATATAAATACCTCCTTGCCAAATACTCTGTGGAGGTGAGAGGTTGGGTATGTCTGGAGAGGAGAAACCAGAAAAAACAATTATGAGCATCAAATTAGATAGAGATCTGCTTGACATGCTAGACGAGTTCGCCATGGAGAATCAGATAAGCCGAAGTGAGGCAGTAAGGCTAGCTATAAAGATGATGATCGATAAGTGGCTGGAGGAGAAGAAGAAAAAAGCAAAGGCCAGGCCTGGCCAGATAAGCCATAGGACAGTGAACATCGTGATCGGTGATGACGATGATGAGTAGACTGGCAACAGCTATCGGCATTGCCCTGGCTGGTTTCACGATCTCCCTGTGGATCTATATGATCCTGCTAGCAATATCAAGCCTGGTGAGTGGCCATGACTAGCAAAGCGATAAGCGTGATAGAGGCTCTTGTGCTGAAAGCGATGGCCGGTAAGCACAGTGTTCTAGAGGCTATGGGGCGGTATGCTAGGGGTGAGGGGGGGCCTGCGATTCTCTCACACATGTATGGCATTTCTAAGTACCAGTTCCGCGGCTTCTTGCAGAGGCTCTATATGAGGGCTGGGAGCCCTGTCCACGCAATGCTCTATGTCTCTATGTTTGTTGACCACGCGCTGAAGATCCCCAGTGTTTTTAATGATGACGGCACTGTGTGCAGGATCTGTAAAAAAGTGCTGATAGACGTGTTTCCAGAGGATCATATCAAGAAGACCCATGGGGATGAGGTTAGGAGATGGGTGGCGTTTGTTATCAACGAATATAGAAAAGCAAAGATCCCGGGTGTCATCGGTGGAGGCTCTCAACAAGTTTAGCCTCAGAACTGTCTATAAAGCCCTAGCAATTCTCCAAAGAAACTGCGAGATGTATACGAGGGAGCTGCTTGGATCTCTGGGGATGTGGACATATGGAGAGGCATTGATCCAAACGCTATGCAATGACGGGTTGATAGCAAGGTATAGAAAGTGTGCTAAGAAGAGAATCCCACGAACTATCCACATATGCGGCCCAGGGCCCCATGAATGGATATGGTGTGAGGAGGCTCGAGAGGAGGATGAGGATGGGGAATGCGATCCAAAGAAGATCTATAACAGGCTCACTAGAAAAGGTGCCGAGGTTCTCAAAGACCTGGAGAAATACCTCGAGCTTGAGGGTGATTAGCAATGCCGATCTATCTCATATGCAGAAAATGCAGATCAAGGATCGCTGTCTGGAGGGTTGAGAGATATCGGAGCGATTGCTTCGGTATCCCAACACCTGGGGAGCTTTTTGTGAGGAGAGAGATCACAAGATGCCCTGGCTGTGGAAAACCTCTTGAACCGCCTAAAACACATCTCGACATAGAGATCGGGTGATCGCCATGGGCCTGATCTATGACTATGTGAGAGGGGTTGTGATCGATGAGGAGACTGGAGAGATTGTTGAGGAAACCATAATAGCGCCTGGAACCGGGAAAAGAGCGTATGAACCCCCGCAACCCATAGTGGATATCGCGCCGCCGCGGGTGTTTGGAAGGGTCTGGCGGTTGTTCGAGATCCTTATGAGTGTTTCAGGCGCTCTCAACATCCCAAAGACAGTTGCTAACGAGTGCTTCGATATTGCTAAGAAGCTTGTTAAGGGCAGGGCGCTGCCGAGGTATCGCCTCGAAGCAATTGCTGGGGGGATTATATATAGCGTTGCAAGGACCAGGAACATAGACATAGATCTGGAGGGGGTTTCGAAAGCAGCTGGGGTCTCTAAAAAAGAGATCCGCCGCGCTGCTAAGAGGATCATGTTGGCAGGCATTATAAAGAAGAGTAAAAAAGATCCCGGAGATGCTCCGCTCACGTTGTCAGAGATCCCCAGGCTAGCCAATACCCTTGGTGTTTCGAGCGATGTCGAGATCCTTGCTAAAAGGCTTGTCGAGATGATAGCAAAAACAAAGCCAGCTCTTATCAAATCGCCGAGGGTAACAGGTGCTGCGATGATCTACCTGTCATCGATCCTCCTCAACAACAGGATCCCATCGCGCCGTATCTCTGAGACAGTGATATGCAGTGATATCGGTCTGAGAAACACAGCTAGATCTGTTGCGGAGCATATGGATATCTATGTCTATGTCTAGATATTCAGGCAATAGATCCTCTTTTTCTTCCTCACACCGTTGATTGGAACCAGTATCCACCAGCTCTTTACCAACCCTCTTTTTCTCAGCCTTATCAATGTCGATGTGACATAGGATCTCAGGAATCTCGATCCTGCAAGTCCTACTCTTCTGTGGAACGGCTCAAGCGCCTCTATTATCTCGTCAAGGGTGGCGCATCTGGTTCTTCTTGTTGATAGGAAAGCCAGTACGGCATATGCTCTATCCCCTCTAACAATAGGTGTTATGTCGGCATCCGATTCTGACATACCTCATCCAATATATATATGTAGTATCACTGCTTATATGCTTAACGTAATAAATGTTTACCGGCCTCTGCCGGGTATTCCAACATCAATCAATAGCATTAAGAATAAATACCCTCTAGACACATATTATGTGGTGATCATGCTTGATAGGGGCTATCTGTTATCAGAAAAGCACTGTTAGCAGGAGCGCGATAAAGAAGGCTGGCAGCATGCGTAGAATAGCCCTTCTCCTAGCCCGTGTTGTGCTCCCAGGTGTTTGTGACAGACATGGTGACAGGGTTAGAGGTGCTTTTTGCTGGGATGGCTTTAGATGGGTTCTCTGCGATGATGTTCTTGACGAGGCTCAGAAGATCTTGAAGAACCTAGGCCTAGAATCTCTGTGGACACAGAAGCTTAGAGAGAGGTTCAGGAAAATCGCTTCTATTCTCGCAAGAACCGCGGTTCCAAACCCTCCTCTCATAAGCTTTAGCAATGTTGTTCTCGACTGGGCAGAGCTTTTGAGAGGAAATATCGATGGTGCTTTAAAGAAACACGACCCCGGGCTCTGGGTATTTAACCACGTGCCGTGGACCCTTGACACAGAGCTTCTGGGGAAAGCGATGAGGAGGAGAAGCGATCTCGAGGGTCTCTTCAGGGAAAAGGCCCCGAATCTATATAGTGCTTTTGTATCGTGGGCAGACAGCGGCTGGCTATCTTTGCTGGAGATCATTGGCTACACCCTATATCCCAGGCACGGGCTCCGCAAAGCTGTTCTGCTTATCGGCAATCGATGGACAAGGATATCGTTTACACTGCTTCTAGACACTGTTCTAGGGCCTGAGAACATTGCAAAAATAAAGCCCCGGATGCTCACTGGCTTCAAAGCAACTGAGCTTTATGGGAAGCTTGCAAACATATATAACAGTGAGTTGGGGAGCAACGTCTATATCCCTGCTGATTTTTTCAAAGCACTTGTTGGCGAGGATTATCTATGCATCCGCAGAAACATCTGCATCGCTGTTCTGGCAAAACAAATACTGGCCGCGCCAGTTCCCCCAGACCTGGTTGACAGAGAGAAATGGCATGTGATAGGCCTGCACCCTGGCAAAGCCATATATGAGTTCCCGGGCAACGAGGTGGAAGCGGTGGTAGCCCTGAGCATAGCGGCATTTGTAAAAGCATATCGCAGAAGAAGCCTGTCACCAGGCCACGAAGTTGTAGCAAAAACAGATATCGAGCCCAGTCCCAGACCTGGAAAACGGGGTGACACAACATACAGAGTTTTCTTCGAAATATACAGAGCAGGGCCTGCCGGGATATCTGCAAAAGAGCTTGAAAAAACCCTGGGGATCCCCAAGATAACCTTGTGGCACCACGTGAAAAAACTCAGGGACAAGGGCTATGTCCACATGGTTCCGGACAAACCAGGCATACCCAGAACAACATACAGATATGTTGCGTCGTGCTACATGTTGTGCAGAGGTCAATAAACACATACCCAGTGTCGTTACTAAGTTTAGTAACGATCCTGCTGGTGTGCGGCACCTTCAACACCTCAACGACCCACCGCTAACACACAGAAAAACAGAGAAAAACAAGGCTCCCGCCACTATTCTTTGGAGGTGGGGGAAAAAGGTTCAGATCCTTTGCTTAGGACTAATATCTGCTCTGTTAGCGCGGTATTCGTAGTACTCCCGCCCTGTTTTCGAGACCCTTTTGCCTGGCTTCATCGCTCTTCTCTTTTTATCAGCTATTATGTTGCTCTTACCCACAAGTCTCTGCACAGCTTTGACAACCCTGGGGAGACTTGGGGTCTTTTTCCTTTTCCTTGTCTTTCTAGGTTTTCTTGTTTTTCTCGGCTTCGCTGTTCTCCTCACCCTCTTTCTCGTTCTTGTTTTTCTCGGCTTTGTTGTCTTTCTCTTTTTCTTTGCGGTTTGTGCAACAGCTTGTACAGCGGTTTGCACAGCTTCAGCGATCTGTGTAACGGGCGGGTCGTCATCCTTTTTCTTCTTTCTAGGCATTGTGCTCACTCACATAGATATGTGTTTCGAGACATATATTTATCGTGCACATGTGTTACCCAGATGCACGTGATATATATATATTTTGACATATAACTATATATGACGGCACAGAGGTGATATGTTGAAACATAAAAGCATATCTCTGTTAGCATTGCTGCCATTGCTAGTAATAACAATGCTGACACCGGTAAACGCGGTCACAACCCAGTATGTTACCTTAGCCAGCTTCGATTTCCTCAGCTCCGGGGAGCTTTCTGGCTGGGCTAACCAGACACTGGCCGGGGCTCTTTGGAACACAGCACTGACTAGCTTTAGTGTTGCTAACAATATGTTGAACATATCTAATCTCGATACAAGCGATGCGATCCTGATATACCCCCAGACCTTCGAGGGCTATGCAGAGATCACGTTCGGCGGCAACGGGGTTGTCTATGTTGTGAGCAACTATAACGGCACAGCTGCCCAGCTCTCTGGATATGCTGTCGAGAGAACAAGCACGGGCATAACTGTCTACTCTGTGAATGCTAGCACGAAGACAGCTCTCTCAAGCCTCACCACAACAGAATCGACAATCGTGATCACTGCTCAGAACGGGATCTTCCGCGTTGATACAAAGACGGGTGTGGGGATCTATCAAGGGGCCATCGATGTTGCTGTCCTCGGGCTTGCTGCAAGATCATCTGACGGTGTCACAGCACAGACAGGTGTTTTCGACAAGGTATCGCTATTCGGTGTCATGCTATCTGGCACTAGAGAGATAAGCCTTGGCACAAAGACAATAACGACAACAGCACAGCAGGCTAGCTTTGCTTATGATGTTTCTCAGTATAGAGAAAGCATTCTATCAGCTCGTCTCGTTGTCTCTATGAGCACAACGACAGATCCCTACCTAAGATACTACGCTATAAGCACGACAAGCATCCCAGACGCTTTCTGGACAGGCAGCACATCGGGCTTTCTGAGGTTTGGGGTTGTCGGGGGCAGCTTGACAGTATCGGCAGATGTGACAAACATTGTTAAGACAAGCCCCACGGGAACGTTCTATGTCAGGATAAGCATCGGTCTCGGTGGTGCTTCGTGGAGCGTTTCAGCAAAGATTGTTCTTGACACTGCCAGCACACCGACACCATCGCCAACACCTGGGCAGCAGCAACAGCAGGGCGGGGCAGTAGAGCTTCCTATCTCTGACAACACCAGGTGGCTCTTAATAGGTGCCGGTGTTGTCCTACTGCTCATAATACTGTTTGCACTGACCCACGGCGGGGGGAGGAGGTGAGCGCCATGCCACTACCGCTCCCACCGCTTGTGATAACGTTTGTTGTCATGCTAACGCTGGGGAGCCTTGCTGTCGCAATACTTGCCTGGCTGCATCCCGAGTGGCTGACAGTAAGTATTCTTGGTTTTGGGGCGATATCGCTGATGGTCTTGCTAGTGATGCTTGTGCTGATGTCCGGCAAACAGTTCCTCAAATAGTTTTTTTATATCGAAACCCCCAGACCGCTTCCCAAACGGGGGCGGGGGGATGGTGAGATATGGTGAGAGGTGTGAGGATAGCTGGTGCCGTGGCAATAATCATAGCCGTGGTTATGGTTGTCATGCTCGGCGCTGTGTCCTTCGCATTATCGCCAACAGGGTATTACTTGCCGAAGGGCTATAGAGTGTCGGCAGTGCTCTATGTCCCCTGCGCTCCTTTCTGGCCCGGAGAGATTCTTGGCGACGCTGTTGGTCTCCAGACAAACGAGTATGCAGTGATCGCGAGGGGCTATGGCTGGAAAGGCAATGTCTGGGAAGGTTTTGCAACAAGATCTGGGGTGATGATCATATGGCACCAGGGCGGCAGCCAAAACGTTGTAGCGCGCATCGACCTCGTATGCGAACAGAAGCATGAGATAACAATCGTCTATGGATATGACGGTCAGGTCAAGTTCTCAGCCAAAAACGAGTTTATCTACGGCTTCATCGCAACAGTCGATAGATATAGCGTTGTTGCAGAGAACGCCGCGGTAAGCAGGCCAGAGCCATTGCCGCAGCAAACAACACAGCCACCGGCTGGAACCGGCTATAACCCGCCTACAGCACAGCAGGTCCAGGCACAGGGCCTGATCGTGGGGATCATTGCAGGCGCGGGCGCACTCATATTCGCCATATTGCTACTGGTGGTGGGCAGAAAATGACGAGACAAAGCAGAGGAACAGCAGCCCTCGCCATTCTAATAATACTGCTTATCCTCGTACCAATAGGCATAGCGATCTGGGCTTATCAAAGCAGCACTGGATATAGAATCCTGCCGTGGCTAGCTGAGGAGATAGGTCCATCGCCGGTTCTCACATCAGCACAGATAGGCACATTGAAGCCAGGGATGGTCTTCGAAACTGTGGGCGATAAGCCTGGGTGGCAGGTCAGGGCAAAAGATACAATGCTGTATGAGAAGATCGTGCTGAGCAATATCGATCTGAGCGGAAACAGTGTCTTCGTGCCGCACCTATTCGACGCGATCGTAA
>FWWM01016421.1_pt1 | contig 11024 bp, 8 predicted proteins | sample 2228351 | NCBI WGS metagenome assembly FWWM01 (sample SAMEA103939774, study PRJEB20133) | metagenome
GTGATTGTGCTGGTCGACGAGCAACTTACTTTGAACGACGGGTTCTTCGTGCCACCGCCTGTAGATTGCCCCTCGATCGTGCATAACCACGGCGCCACCTTCCTGTTCTATGACGCGCATGCCAAGTGGGGGCGCGTGACGGGTTCACCGCGCTACAATAACGCCACCGACTGCCCGAATGTGTTCCCCCTGCGCTACTTCTGCCCATACATCCCCTTCCCTTGGATAGGAGAGTGTACCTAAGCGGTGAGGGGAGCGCCGTCCTGACTTGTTAGCCCTCACCCCCAGCCCCTCTCCCACTGGGAGAGGGGAGTTTCTTGTGGCTTGAGCCTCTGGCTCATCCAGCAAAATGGGCAAGATGCCCAAGCTACTTTGCACGGGCGAGACGCCCGTGCTACGCTCCAGACCGTTGCAATTTCGATTCCGCTTTTCATTTTTCGACCCAACCTGTGCTATACTGCACACAGGCGGAGAAAATCGCCACAGGAGGTAAAACCATGAGGAACCGTTTCGGTTTAGCGATTGCGCTTGCCACTGTGCTGGCAGGCTTTGGGTACGCTCAGCCGTTCACCTATCAGGGCATGCTCAAACAGAACGGCAACCCTGCCAACAGCACGCTCAGTATGACCTTCAAACTCTACGACGCGCTTACTGGGGGGAGCCAAGTTGGTCCCACCATCACCCAGGATGTTTCGGTACAGAACGGCTTGTTCACCGTTGCGTTGGACTTCGGGAATGTGTGGAACGGTGCTGACCGCTACTTGGAAATCACGGTGGGTTCCACCGTGCTGTCGCCTCGTGTGAAGATTAACCCCGTTCCGTATGCGTCATTCGCCCAGCGTCCGTGGCAGACCAGCGGGAGCAACATTTTCTACACCGATGGGAATGTGGGGATTGGCACGAACAGCCCTATGACACAGCTGTCTCTGGGCAGTGGTGACGCGTTCACGAAGCTGGCGATATGGCAAGGGGCAAATGCAGGGGAACTGATGGGATTTGGCAGGGCTCCGGGTCAATTTCGGATTCATCTGGCTAGCCCCTCGGAAGCCTTTGCATTTCTGAATAGACCGCAAGGAGCTGAGATTTTTACTATTTACGGCGATGGGAATGTCATGATTCGGAATAATAGTAGTATTTTTGGAGTGGGTCATTTGGTGGGTTTTCTTGGTCTGGGTCTGAATGGAGATCCAGCAGGTGGTGATGACCTGTTTGTTGCGCCGAGTGGAAATGTCGGGATAGGCACGACCAGCCCTGCTGCGCGCCTCTCGTTGGGAGGTGGCGATGCGAACACCAAGTTGGCACTCTGGCAGGGAACGAACGCTGGAGATCTGATGGGGTTTGGCATAGGTCCCAATCAGTTTCGGCTCCACCTGCACCATTCGGGCAATCGCTTCTCGTTCCTGAACGCCCCGAATGGAACCGAGATTGTGACCATTAAGGGAGACGGGAATGTCGGGATTGGCACCACGAACCCCTTTGAGCGGTTGCATGTGGAAGGGAATGGCGTCTTCACTGGTCGTGTGGGCGTCGGGACGACGAACCCTGCGCGCCAATTGCATGTGGTGGGAGACAGCCGCTTTGAGGGTTCAGGGCATGCATTCATAGGCAAAGTGTGGATTGACGACCCGACCAACAATACGGCGGTCGCTCCCCTCGTGGTTCGTTCCAGCAACGCTCCTTCTGGCATCTATTCCCTCATATACGCGGTTAGTACGGCATCCACTGGAGACAGACGGGTTATCACAGCAGAAACCCACAGTGAGGCAGGCACAGCCATTCATGGCGTCGGAGTAGTGGATGGTGGCTGGGGCGTGTGGGGAGTTGGCGGAGGGGAATACGGGATTGGAGTTCTTGGGCAAGGGCTGAATGGTGCCCCTGCGGTGAAGGCAAGTGGCAGCTTAGTGGTCACAGGAAACAAACAGTTCCAGATTGACCACCCGCTCCGTCCCGAAACCCACTATCTCAACCACTTCTGCACGGAGGGTCCTGAACCCTACAACGCCTATAGTGGGGTTGTCGTATTGGACGCACGGGGCGAGGCGTGGATACAGCTGCCCGACTACTTTGGGGCAGTCAACCGCGACCCGCGCTATACGCTCACCCCTGTCGGCGCGCCGATGCCCAACCTGCACATCGCCCAAGAGATTCAAGGCAATCGGTTCAAGATAGCAGGTGGCGTGCCGGGCAAGAAGGTCTCGTGGCGCATAGAAGCCATTCGCAACGACCGCTGGGTGCAGGAGTATGGCTTCCAGACCGAGCAGGAGAAGCCAGAACGGTATCAGGGCAAGTATCTCCACCCTGAACTTTTTGGACAACCGAAGGAGAAAGGCATCTTCTATCGCGCTGAGCCTGTCCGACCTGCGTCAACGCCCACGCAACCGAACGAGAAGTAAACCCTCACCCCAGCCCCTCTCCCGACGCTGCGGGAGAGGGGAGTTTCTTGTGGCTTGAGCCTCTGGCTCATTCAGCAAAATGGGCAAGGATGCCCAAGCCACACTCCAGACCGTTGCAATTTCGATTCCGAAATCGATTCCTCGACCCAATCTGTGCTATACTGTAGGTAGGCGAACCAATCGCCAGAGGAGGCTTATGATGAGAAGACTGATGATGCTGATTCCGATGCTCCTGCTTTGGCTGGGAGCGAACGCCCAATCGGGCGGACCGTACGACCTGAGCTGGTGGACTATCGACGGAGGCGGGATTACCTTCGCCACAGGCGGAGCCTATAACCTCGGTGGAACAATCGGTCAACCTGACGCCAGCAACGCCCTTGCAGGCGGTCCTTACAGTCTCACAGGGGGGTTCTGGTTTGCCCCTGCGTGCATCGCCACCAACGGCGATGTGGACGGCAACGGCTGTGTAGACGATGCCGACCTGCTCACTGTGCTGTTCAACTTCGGCGCGTCGGGATTGAACCCTGCCGATGTGAACTGCGATGCGTTGGTGGACGATGCCGACCTGCTGATTGTCTTGTTCAACTTTGGAAGCGGTTGTTAGCTCGGTTCTCTCGTCCTACTCCTGCACGAACCGAAACTCGCGTTCGTCTTTCGGGGGGCGCGTCATAAGGCTGTGCAACGCCTCTTGCATGGCGCGCTCCCCACTCAGGATGTCGGCAATCGCACTCAAGAGGGGCATCTCCACACCAAGCGCTTGGGCACGCTGTTTCGCCACCAGTGCTGTGGGATAGCCTTCAGCGACTTGCCCCAGCTCGGCGAGTGCGGTATCGACGGTCTTCCCCTGTGCCACTGCTCGCCCCAACCGATAGTTTCGGCTGAGTTTGCTCACCGCCGTTGCGAACAGGTCACCCACGCCTGTCAAGCCGATGAAGGTTTCGGGACACGCGCCCATTGCCACCCCGAAGCGCATCATCTCCGCCAACCCGCGCGTCAGCAGAGTGCCCTTCGTGTTATCGCCAAAGCCCATCCCATCGCTCATTCCGCTCCCGATGGCATACACATTTTTCAGCGCGCCCCCCAACTCCACCCCGACCACATCGTCGTTTGTGTAGACACGCAGGGTGGGCGTCATAAACAGCTCCTGAACCCGCTCGGCAGAGGCGCACGCCACCGAGCTGGCAACCGAAGCGGTCGGGATTCCACGCACCAACTCGACGGCAAGGTTCGGACCCGACAGCACCACCAACTGCTCCATCGGCACGCCCAGCGATTCCTGAGCGACCTCGGTGAGCAGTTTGCCTGTGTGGGGTTCCAGCCCCTTCGTCGCAATCACATAGAGCGCATCCAGTTTGGGCAGGCGGTTCATTACGGCTCTCAGCGCACCCGAAGGAACCGCCAACACCACCACACGACACTCGGAGAGCCGTTCCAGTTCACAGGTGGGCTGAACCGTGTCGGGCAGGAGCGCATCGGGCAGGTAGCGTTCGTTCCGACGGGTGCGCGCAAGGGCTTCCATCTGGCCGGGATTGCGTCCCCAGAGCCAGACGCGAATGCCTTTGGAGCCGAGCAGGTGCGCCAGCGCAGTGCCCCACGAGCCTGCGCCAACCACCCCAACACAATCCTCTTCATCAAAGTTCGCCTCGTCCTCGTAGTCTGACACCCAACCACTTTCCAACTCTTTCAGCACCGCTTCTGCCTGAGCGATGAGGCGTTTGGGCACCCAGATGCGAATACGCGCCGATTCCAGTGGATAAATCGGGTACGAACTGGGCGGGAACACCGCTGGGATTTTGTGTTCCATCAGATAGTCGCGCACGAGGGTGGCAGACATATCGTTCTCGGCGACGGCGATTGCCACATAGTCGCCCATCTCGACGCGCTCTTCGTCGCCCAGCAGGTACCACATAGCGATAGAATACCCGACGAGCCTCGATCGTGGGGGCTTCAAAGGCTCACAAAGAAAGCATAGACCGTGCCAAGCAAGAACCACACAATCCCCACATAGAAACATCCAAAGAAGAGCGAGAGCACCTTCAGCGCCAAAATCAGATAGCCAGGGGGGACTCCTGTGGCGGGTTTTCGCCCCTCAGCAATCGCTGAGGCGTTGATGATGGCATCCACAATCCCGTACAGCCACGGCAAGATGAGCCAGCCCGTGAGAAAGATTGCCACCCCCTTGCCCCAATCGCCATTATAGACCTGCCCCAACCCCGGCACAAACAGACCGAACAAAAGGGCGGTGAGGGGACTTTGCTGGTGATGGTTCACTGCGCAGGCTTCGCAGTAGGGCTTGCTGTTCACCGTGTGCAGGCAGACATTGCACACAGGTTCCTGACAGTCCGTACACTGTGCAACCGCAGGCGTGTGGATGTGTTTCGCACAGTTCATTGCTGACCCAGTTCGCGTTTGGCTCGGTCGGTCAGGTGCTTCACATAGGCTCCGCAGATGGGGCAGTAGCGCCAATCGAGTTGGAGTGCATACCGACACTTCGGACAGCGAAGCGAACTGCCCGGTGCCGACGGACGGCTGGGGGCGATGCGTGGATTGCCCGTGCCCTGCCGAAGCGGGGGCATCTCCTGCTCGGGGCTACTCGGTGCAGGGCGCACTGCGGGTTGCTCGAATCGGATGCGATAGCCCTTCTCGGTCTTTTCCCAGTTCAAGCCTGTGCCCCGACAGATAGCATCGAGGGCTTCTTCAATGCTCACCGAGGGTAGGTTGAGGTTCATTCGCAGGTTCGGCACGCCCGATTCCAGCACGACCTCCACCCCTGCCTGACGCTTGATTTCCTGCACAATCGCACTGAGCGTGAGACCACTGCCCACCAATCGGACGCGCTTGCCTGCAGGGGGCGTTGGCGTAGAGGGAGTGGGTGCAGGCGAAGGGGTAGACCTCGGTTCGGGTTCGGCGGGCGTGATGTAGTAGACGCCCTCGCGCACGGCGAAGCGTGTTTGAGTTACCTCACAGAGCATACTCAGTGCGCGCAAAAAGGGCACCTCGCGCAGAGTGAGGTACACAGGCTTGCTTGTCGGCAAGTTCAGCACGAAGTCCTTATCCACCTGCTTGAACAGGTCAGCGAACACGGCGCGGGCGTCTTCCCCACGTGCTTCCAAAGTCACCTTCGGCTCATCCTGACGCTTCATCGTCTGCCACCTGTTGGGAGTTGCTCTCGCTTAATCAGTTGCCCCGATTCGTCATAAACCTCTACGGTTCCTTCAGGCGGTGGAGCGGTCTGGGCAGGTGGGGTCGTTCGTGGAGCCGATTGCGCAGGGCGATGCTTCTGGCGCGGGCGCACTGGACGCGCTTGAGCAGGCGGTGCAGGTGCAGGCTTGGGCGACTCGGTTGCGGACGGTCTCGGCTCAGGCGGTGCAGGCGGATTGGGAGGAGGTGTCGCACCACGAGAGGCGTCTAACACTGCCTCGATTGGCGGAGGAGTGGGCGCGTTGGAGTCGGGGTTCTCTTTCGGTTCGGCAGGTAGGTTGACCTGCTCTGAGGATTCGCCGACCCCAGGCATCAGTTGAACCTGTTCCGTCATGCTCACTGGCATCTTGAAGGTGTGGATTGGTCGGGAACCTGGATTAGGCGATGCATCAGTCGCAACAGGTTCAGGGCGACTACGCGCAAGCCACTGGTTGACCATCCCCGATTGCCACAGATACCCCCCACTGCCCACCAACACCAGCATAATTAGCGACACGCCCAACGCCAAGCGCAGGACAGGACTGCGCGGACGCTCCAGCGCTTTCCGAAGTTCAGGGCTGAGGTCGACGCCCTTCTTGAGCGCTTCTAATGCCTGTGCTGAAAGGGTGTAGTCGTGTCGGCAGGGGATACACACGCGCAGATGCTCCTCGACTTGGGCATATGTGGCGTTGTCCAGCGTACGGTCTAAAAAGCGCCATTTGAGTTGGCGCGCCTTGCGACACCCGATTCGCGCCCGCATGCTCTCACCGCCCTTATTGTACCTATACCTCCGCCGTTTTATGCTACAATATAGACTCCGATGGCACTCCAAGTCTACAAGGAAGGGGCAGTCGAGTTTCATCTGCCGGCGAGTGAGCATCTGTTTTACAACCCGCGCGCACGGTTGGGGCGCGACTTGGGCGTGCTGGCGATGCGTGTGGAAGCTACCCGCCTCGAACGCCCGCTCGAAGTGCTGGAGCTGATGGCGGCTGCAGGCTTGCGCACCCGACGCTACCTGAGCGAAGCACCCATCGCTAAGATGTTGGTAAACGACGCCAACGACGAAGCCTACCGCCTGCTCCAGAACGAGCTAAAAGACGACCCGCGTGTGGAACTGCACAACGAACTGGCACAACGGCTCCTCTGTCGGCTCTACTTAGAAGACCGACGCTTCGACTGGGTGGATTTAGACCCGTTCGGCACGCCTGCACCGTTCGTGCCCTATGTGATGGGCGTCATTCGCTGGGAGGGACTGTTCTATGTAACGGCGACCGACGCGCCCGTGCTGTGTGGCGCGCAGAGGGGCGAATCGCTCAAATCGTACGATGCGGTCTCTGCGCTGGGGCGCGAGTGCCACGAGTTCGGCTTGCGTATCCTGGTCGGGTTCCTGATGCGCCGACTTATTCAGGCGAATATGCACGCTCAACCCATCTTCAGTATGTTCGACGGCTACTGCTGGCGCGTTCTGCTTCGGGTGTTCAAGGGCACGCGAGGCTTCAACACCGAGAATCTCGGTTTCATCGCCCAGACGCCCGACGGCGAGTACAAGGCGACGCTGGCAGGGATCCCCGCTCCCCTCAACACCGAGTACAAGCCGTCTAACACCGTGCGCTGGATGGGACCGCTGTGGCTCGGACCGCTCCACGACCACCAGTTCCTCAGCCAGATGTTCCGCGAGGCAAAGGAGGACTACTTTGCGCCCACCAAGCGCGTGATTGCGCGAATGCACCGCGAGTTAGACGAAATCCCGATTGTGTACAACCTGTCGGGGCTGGCTGACCGATTGGACAAGTCGGTTCCGTCCACGCGTCAGGCGATACATTTCCTGCGCAGTCGGGGCTATCGGGCGTCGGGCGTGCATCACACGGGCAACGCGGTTCGCACCGACGCACCGCTCTCAGTTTTGTTGCAGTTATGGGAGGCGTGAATGAGGCTCTATCTTGGCGCGCCCCAGCGTGCGCTTTGGCAGTGGGTGTTCAGCGAGGTTGGCGAGGAGCCGTGCTGGGTGATTTTACCCAACGGGGTGCCTCCACTCACGCTTCCCCCGAACGCCGAGAGGATGGACACCCGTGCCCTGCTCGCTCGGCTGAGCCAGCAACCCGACGCGCTCGAACTCACGCAGAAGCACACCGCGCTGATGGCGCAGGTCTGTGCGCGCTGGCTCAATAACCAGAGCTACTTCGGCAAGGTGCGCCACCTGCCCGGCTTCCACCGCCAGTTAGTCCAGCGAATCACCGAGTGGCACTTAGACGGCATCAGCCCCAAAACTCTGGAACAGGGCGCGCAGGCGGTGTTGGATCAGCCCCCTGAAGACCTGAGCCAACCCGAACTCCAGCAAGAGTGGCGCAAGAAGACCGACGAACTGGTGCGCCTGTGGAACGCATGGCGCAGTGAACTTGCCGAAAACGACCTGACCGAACCCGCACAGGAGTGGTGGCGGGTGGTGAGCTACCTGCGCCAGAACCCGCCTGAAGACCTGCGCCCCTGCGTCTGGTTCGGCTTCACACGCCTGCGAGCCGTCGAACTCGTCCTGCTGAAGGTACTAAATGTGCTGGCGCCCCAACATTTTGCGCTTCTATGCGACCCCACACGCCCGACCCTGTTCGAACCCACGCTGAAACTGCGCGAGCAGATAACCACTTCCCTGCCTTGCGAAGAGCGATGGCTGATGCCGATTGCGCTCACCGAGCCGAACGCCCTCTCTGCACTGGAGCAGGGCTTCTGGGCAACGGAAGCCCCAACCGCTCACACAGGCACACCACTACCGATTCAGGTGCTGGATGTGCCGAACCCGCTGATGGAAGTGGAAGCGGTCGCCCGTGAGATTCTGCAACTGCACGAGAATGGCTACACTTACAGCGACATCGCCCTGCTCTTGCGACAGCCTGCGTCGGTGATCGAGACGCTAGAGGTGGTCTTCGGGCGGTATGGCATCCCGTTTTCGGGAGAGGTTTCGCTTCCGCTGTTGCGCTCGCCCAATATTCGCTGGCTCCTACAGGGGTTGCGCTTGCTGGTCGGGCGCGAGCGATGGTCGGCGTGGGTGGACTGGTTCCGCCACCCCTTTTTCGGGTTCAGCCCGCTCCAATTGCGACGGCTTGAGAATCTGCGTCGTGTCGAAAGTCCGAACGATGCGCTCGACCGCTTGCGTACACGCTACCCTGAAGAGAGAAGTCTTATCGAGTGGCTCCAGTTCTGCATCGAGCAACGGGCGCGCTTGCAGGGTGGTCTGTATCCCATAATTCAGGAACTCGCACGCCGACTCCCATCGCCCAGTGCCCAACCCAGCGATATCGAGCGTGATGACATCGGCGTGTTTCTCCAGTTGGCGAGTGCCTATCAAGAGGAGGTGCGCCCCCTGCCGCCTGAGCGTGCGCTGGCGTACTTGGAGCGGTTAGCGGCGGGCAGTTCGTACACTCAGCGCTGGAGTCGGGATGGGGTGCGCCTGCTCAGCCCAGAGCATTCTGACCTCGTCGGGTTCAAAGTGGTGTTCCTGCTGAGCCTGTTAGAGGGCGTCTATCCCTACCGCCACCCCGACGAGCCGTTCCTGCGTGAGACCGAACGGCTCGCCCTGCGCGAACGGCTTCAACCCACGCCCAACCTGCCCACACGCTCGGAACTTCAAGCGGGCGAACCGCTCCTGTTCTACCGCGCACTGACCACCGCCACCGAACGGCTCTACCTGACCTATCCACGCACGCAGAACGAGAGTGACGCCCTGCCCTCCTTCTATCTCAGAGAGGTCGAGCGTGCGATCGGACGAGGGCTACCGACGCAGGTGCTGACGCTCGACCAGATTGTGCCCCCGACCGATGAGTGCCTCCATCCCTACGACCAGATACTCAGCGAGGGCAAGGACTACACCGAGCCGTCCGAAACCGTTCACGAGCAGGCTCTTCGCGAACTGATTGCGAACCTTGACCGAGAGTTCTCGGTGAGCGAACTCGAATCGCTGGTGCGATGTCCCTTCCAGCATCTGATGCGCTATATCTTGCGCGTGCGCCCTAAACGGCGCGGTCTGCAGATTACTCAGGTGGGCACGGTGGTTCACCAATCGCTCTACAAACTGCTTCAAGAGAGCGACGACCCGCTTGTGTGGACTCAGCGTGCCCTCGAAGTGCTAACCGAAGCGATAGCGGAACACTTAGACGACCTCAGCGACTGGCAGAAACAGGTGGTGCAGGCGTTCGCCCTGCGGATGCTGAACTTGTTCATCGCACGGGAACCCCTCTATCGTCAGCAGCTCGGGATGCACCCCATTCAGTTGGAGTGGGCGTTTGGCACACAGGAGGGTCTGGACGATGAGGAGCGAACCGTTGTCTTACCCTCGCCCCAGAGCCGTCCCCAGAGCATTCCCTATCGGGTTGGGGCGCACCAAATTGCCCTGCGTGGGGTGATTGACCGAATCGACGCGACCGATGACCCCAGCACGCGCATCATCTTGGACTATAAGTTGAGCAGTGCGCCTCGAAAGAGCGACTTCAAGGATGGGCGAGCGTTGCAGTTCCTGCTCTACGCCGATGTAGCGCGGACGATGTTGGCACAGAATCATCCGAACCCTGAAATCGTAATTGCGTGCGACAGCTTGGCGCGTGGGACACGCACCTACTACTATGTCCACAATGCTCGAATCGCTCAGCAGTTCGCGCAGGTCGCACGCGAGAGCCACTGCAACCGCCAACCGTTTTCGAGGAGCGAGTGGCTAAGCGCATTCCAAAACCTGCGCGCCACTCTGCAGAATGCCCTCAACAGGCTCACCCAAGCCGATGTCAGCCCCACTCCCGACCAGCACTGCCAGTTTTGTACCTTTGGTGATGTGTGTCGCAAAGCACAGTGGCGGGTGTAGTAGCACGGGCATCCTGCCCACAAGCCAAATCGTAGCACGGGCATCTCGCCCGTGTATGGGGCAGTGGGCAGTCGTAGCACGGGCGATTCTTTTTCAGCCCTCACCCCCAGCCCCTCTCCCACTATTTTTCCTGTCATTCCGAGCCGAAGGCGAGGAATCTCACCCTCACCCCTGCCCCCCTCTTCGTTTTCGGCTCACCACACGACAGTTTTCTGAACTTGTGCTTGAGGTTGGTTCTACTCAGCTGGGCAGACACGGGGGTCTGCCCCTACAGTTAGAGCGGTTGCGTAGGGGCGCACCCCGTGTGCGCCCATTCTCTATTCTCCCTCAAAAAAGTGTCGTGCAGTAAGCTGTGGAAGAGGGAGGGGCGGGGTGGGTGAGGGCTTTTCAAGGCGGAGGGATACAGGTTTTCGCTCTGAAAAAAAGCACGAGGGCTTTTGAAGGGGAACTAAGACTGTGTACCCTTATCAGCCCGAAGCGATGCCTTAATCACGCTGTATCCTGTGTCCATCCTGTGTCCATCCTGTGTCTATCCTGTGTCCATCCTGTATGACCATACAGGATCCATACAGGATTGATACAGGATGCATACAGGATGCATACAGGAT
>FWWM01016426.1_pt1 | contig 11023 bp, 10 predicted proteins | sample 2228351 | NCBI WGS metagenome assembly FWWM01 (sample SAMEA103939774, study PRJEB20133) | metagenome
GGCCCGGCAGAGTTGGCAAGTCCCGGACCGGGTTAGGGAATGCTGCCCCTGTCCCAATATCTCACACGTCATATCGGGTCATAGGCCCGGTTTTTGTTTGGCAGCGACCAGCGGCTGGCGGGTGGCGATGGGCTAATAGCGAATAGCCGGCTGCCAGCCAGGAGAAAGGAGGTGATTTCTATCCAGGTCCAGTTTGCTTTTCGACTTCCACCGATTCGCACATGAGCGTATGAGTCTCACGCAACGCATCGTTGCCATTGCACACTTATCCGGAGGTTTACCATGACGACCCGTAAACGATCGCTTGCCACACGCAAGAGTGGCGTTACCGCCCTTGCTGCGCTAACAGTCATCCTTGCTGCATGCGCGGCTCCCGCGCCGACACGCGTCATCGAAGTGACCCGAGAGGTGGCCGTGCCGGCTGCCCAGGCGCCCGGCGCGCTCAGCCCAGATGCGAAGTTCCAGCTCACATACCTGAACGGTTGCTTCCCTGCCTCGATGGCCGTCACCGACATGATGCTGGCTGCATTCGGGGCGCGCTATCCCAACATCGACGTCAAAGTGGACTGTGCGCAGGGCGATTACGCCGAAGGCATCTTCGCCATGGCTGCTGCCGGCAACCTGCCCGATGTCGTGTTCTCCGCAGATCTGTTCACGGTTCCTTTCGTGAACGCCGGCGTGTTGCTCGATCTGGAGCAATTCGATAAGGCCGATGATTCGTTCAGCTTCGACGATATCTACCCCAACATCCTCGCCTTGGGTCAGGTGCCCGGCAAATCTGGCACTTACATGATCCCGGCCTCATGGGACAGCGTGCAGATGTATTACAACAAGGACCTGTTCGAGCAGTCCGGTGCGCCTGTGCCAACCGATGACTGGACGTGGGATGACCTGATCGCCGCATGCAAAGTGGTCCAGGAAAAGAACCCCGATGTCTACTGCGTCGCGAACGGTGGGAACGAGGGCTGGGACTGGTGGGCCTACTTCATCCCCTGGATCGTCGGCTACGGCGGCTATCCTGTGAGCGAGGATTTCAAAACCTCGACGTTCAGCTCGCCCGAATCGTTGGCCGGGATTCAGGCCTACGTGGATCTATGGACCAAGCACAAAGTCACCATTCCCATCGGTCAGGACGTGCCCGGTGGCCGTGATGGATGTTTCATCGCTGGCAAGTGTGCCACCTATTTCATGATCCCGGGAATCATGAAGACCTTCCGCGAGAAGATCACCAGTTTCGCCTGGGACGTCGTTCAGATGCCGGCGCTGCCCAAGAAGCGCGTCACCGGCATGGGCACCTATGGCTACGGCATCAGCAAGGACTCCAAGCATCCCGAGGCAGCCTGGGAACTCATCAAGTTCCTGGCGTCGCCCACCGGCCAGCGCCTGAGCCTGACGAACTACATCGGTGTGCCCTTCCTGAAGTCCATGGCCGACGACCCAGTCTACGGACGCCTGCAACCGCCGCCGGAGAACATCCAGGCCTTCCTCAAGGGTGGTGAGATCGGCATCTTCCCTCCCAACGGCTACCCACCGAAATGTGGCAGCCTGTATGCCGGTCTGATCAATCAGACCATCCGCACTGCGCTCGAGGAATCCATCCGTGGGGTGAAGACAGTCGAGCAAGCCTTCAGGGATGCGGACGCCGAGATCCAGTCCTGTCTGGATACAGCTCAATAGAATAGTCAGCACGGTGACCGACGGCCTTGAGGAGAGGCGCAGGCTCGTAGGGTGGGCCGGTGTTCGACTGGCCCACTCTACCCGGCGAGGTAAGCATGAGTCATTCACCCGCAATGTCGTCGCGTTCGCGACGACCGCACCATAGCAGGCTCTACTGGAGCGATACGATTCAAGGCTATGCCTTCATCATGCCGGTTGTGCTCGGCCTGATCCTGTTCATCTTCGGGCCGATGATCGCTTCGCTCTATATCAGTTTCACCGAATACAGCATCCTGCAAGCGCCAGTATGGGTGGGGATCCGCAACTATGTGGACATGTTCACCCGCGCACCCCTGCGGGTGATGCATTCCCTGTGGGTCACGATTCTCTATGCAGCGACCTCCGTCCCGCTGATTCTGATCGTCGCCCTTGGCGCAGCGCTGTTGCTAAATCAAAGGCTGCGAGGAATGGGAGTATTTCGGACGATGCTCTACATTCCCACCGTCGTGCCCATCGTTGCAACTGCGTTCGTGTGGGGATGGCTGTTGAACCCTTCGTTCGGGCTGGTAAACGCGACGCTGAAGCTACTCGGCTTGCCGCCCGGCACATGGCTCTCCGAGCCGAGCACGGCCCTGCCCACGTTGATTCTCCTGAGCGTATGGGGGATCGGCGGGTCCATGGTGATCTTCCTGGCTGGCTTACAGAGCATTCCGGAGTCGCTCTACGAGGCGGCCAAGATTGACGGGGCGAGCGAACTCCAGATGTTCTGGTACATCACCCTGCCACAGCTCTCACCGACGATGTTCTTCCTCCTCATCACCGGCATCATCACCGCTTTTCAATACTTCGCGCCGGCCTTCATCTTGACTCGAGGGGGTCCGCTATTTGCCACCTACTTCTACAACCTGAATCTATATGAAAAGGCCTTCCGCTGGCAATTCATGGGCCTGGCCTCTGCGATGGCATGGCTCCTGTTTGCCATCATCATCGCGCTGACCTATGTGTTGTTCCGATCGTCCGATGCCTGGGTGCACTACGAGGTGAAGCGATGACCACTGTGCAGGAGCACATGCTCACGACGGCTCGAGGCCGCACGACAAGCGCCAACCGCCGGCGTCAGCGCCTCTTGCGCGCCGCTTTCGTCTACGTCACCCTCTCCCTGATGGCCTGCGTATTCCTGCTCCCCCTGGCGTGGATGATTCTGACCGCCGTCAAGACGCCGCAGGAGGCCGTGCAATTCCCACCCACCCTCGTCCCGCGCGAGCTGCGACTGGACAACTTCGCAAAGGCGTGGAATTACCCCGGTATGCAATTCGTGCGCTGGACGCTCAACACGCTGTGGATATCGGTCACCGTCGTCACCGGCGTGATTCTGACCTCATCGCTGTGCGCCTACGGATTTTCGCGCATTCGCTTCCCCGGCCGGAATTTCTGGTTTGCCGCCACCCTGGCTTCGGTGATGCTGCCGCCTCAGGTGACGCTCATTCCACTGTACATCCTCTTCTATCGCATCGGCTGGCTCAACACCTTCAACCCGTTGATCATCCCGGCATGGTTTGGCGGTGGGGCATTAAACATCTTTCTGTTGAGACAGTTCTTCATGGGCATCCCGGCCGAACTCGAAGACGCCGCCTACATCGACGGGGCGAACCGGCTGCAGATCTGGTGGCGCATCTTCCTGCCGCTTTCCGTGCCAGCGCTCTTGACGGTGGGGATATTCACCTTCCAGGCCACCTGGAACGACTTCTACAGCCCGCTCATCTACCTCACCGGCCGCGAGAACTACACGCTGGCGCTGGGCGTCAACCTGTTCAACAGCCAGTTCGGCTCCGAAATCCAGTACATGATGGCCATCTCCTTCTTGATGACCATCCCGATGATCGTGGTGTTCTTCATCGCACAGCGTTACTTCATCCAGGGCATCACGCTCACTGGTCTGAACCGCTAACCGACGACGCAGATCCTCTCCAGCCTGCACACCCTCGACAGCGCACCCGCGGTCAACGCGAGTGCGCTTCTCTTTTCCACCTCAGAGGCACCTCGACCCACCTCGTGCACCATCGAGGTGACAGCTCCGCCGACATGCCGCACAATAGCGACCCATGAAAATTCTCTTCATCGGTGGCACCGGCATCATCAGCTCCGCGTGCGCGGAATTGGTCGTCGCACGCGGCCATGCGCTCTTCCTCCTGACGCGTGGCCAATCGCGCAAATTCGAGGCGCCGGCCGGCGCGGTCGTGCTTCACGGCGATATCCGAAACGACCCGGCCGGCGTCGCCAGGGCGATCGAAGGCCATCACTTCGACGCAGTGGTGGACTGGGTGGCGTTCACGCCTGACCACGTCGAGCAGGACATCCACCTGTTCAGCGGCCGAACCCGCCAGTTCGTGTTCATCAGCTCGGCCAGCGCCTACCAAAAACCACCGTCACATTACCGCATCACCGAGGACACGCCGCTGGCCAATCCCCACTGGCAATACTCGCGCGACAAGATCGCGTGCGAAGCGCGTCTGATGAACGAGTTCCGTGAGCGAGGCTTTCCCGTCACCATCGTGCGTCCTTCACTGACCTATGGACCATCCAACATTCCGCTGGTTCTGGGCAGCTGGCAGCACCCCTGGACGATCATGGACCGCATGCTGCGCGGCCTGCCGGTGATCGTGCCCGGCGACGGCACGTCGCTATGGACGGTGACGTGGAACGGCGACTTCGCCAAAGGGCTGGTCGGGCTGCTCGGGCGCGAGCAACTGGCCGGTCACGCCTTCCACATCACCAGCGATGAATCGTTAACCTGGGATCAAATCTATCGCGAAGCCGCCCACGCCGTCGGCGTCGAGCCGAGGATCGTGCACATCGCCTCGGACTGGATCATCGCTAGATACCCCGAGTTCGAGGGCACTCTGCTGGGTGATAAAGCCCATAGCGTCGTGTTCGACAACAGCAAAATCAAGCGCTTCGTGCCCGATTTCGTCTGCACGGTGCCGTGGGCAGAAGGGGTGCGGCGCAGCATCGCCTGGTTCATGGCCGACCCGGCCCGGCGGACGATAGACGACGAGCACAGCCGAAAGATAGACGGACTCATCGAAGCCTACATGCGTGCAGCATAGTGCAGGTCGCCCTGACAAGGGATCGGCTGTGCCGGGTCAGCACCTGCCACATCCCATCGCACCGGGGGTGTGTCCGCGCGCAACCAGCGCTTGCTGACCCTCACTCAGCTCGATCCACGGCATGGTCGGCCCGTCGGGCATGCGCGCCATTGGCTGGCCATTCAGGATGGTCAGCGTGCTGCACAACAGTTGCCGTCCCTGCCGCGCGTTCATGAAGACGTCGTAGAAGGTGAAGTCGCCCTCGCACAGTCGGAAGAGCGCGATATCGGCATAGGCGCCCGTCTTCAGCGTGCCGATCTCGTCTTGCAGCCCCAGCACCTCCGCCGGCCGAATCGTCGCCGCGCGCACGACTTCTTCCAAAGACATGCCGAGCAACAGGAACTTGCTCATGCAGGTCGGCATGTCGAACAGTGGGCCGTGCACACTGATTTGATGGATATCGGTCGAGATCACATCTGGCTTGTAGCCCTGGCTCATCAGCGCTTCGGCGGTCTCGAAGGAGAACGAGCCGGCGCCATGGCCGATGTCCATGACCACGCCGCTCTCCCACGCCCGGCGCGCATCGTCGAGCAGCCTGCCGTTTTCGTCCACGATGCGCATGGTGTGGCCGGTGAAGCAGTGGGTGAGGATGTCGCCCGGCCGCATGTGCGCCAGCACGTCGCGGATGCTCGGCCCGGCAGCGCCAATATGCACCATCAACGGCATATGCACACGATCGGCTGCCTCACGCGCACGACGCAGCGGCTCGATGCCATGCGCACCGACGGTGTTGACGTCAATGCGCGCCTTAACGCCCAGCACGAAGTCACGGTGGGCATCGATGAGCTTACAGCACAACGCCACGTCGCAATAGTTCAGGTTGGCCAACTCGTACGTCATCGCCGTCAGACCAATGGATGAGATGTTGAGCAAGGCATAGATGCGCGCGCGGGCCGGCCGCACCACGTAATCGCGAAAACCGATCAGGTTGAACGCGCCCGATGAGCCGACGTCCAGCCAGGTAGTCACCCCGCTGCGCGCCGCTACCGGGTCGGCCTGGATACCCCAGTAGGTCACGCCGTAGTAGACGTGGGTGTGCAGGTCAACCAACCCCGGCGTGACGATCTGGTCGGTCGCATCAATGACGCGCGCGGCGCTCTCGGCGGGGATATCACGATCCACCACAGCGACGCGATTGCGCCTGACTGCGACATCGAACGAGCCATAGATGCCCTGCGATGGGTCAACGAGTGTGCCGTTCTTGACAAGGAGATCGAATTGCATGAGCGGAGTGAAGCACGGCGATCGTCGGAAGTCAACAGCCACGATGCGCTCGACTCGAGTCGAGGGTGATGTGGAGCTGGGCGCAAGCGCTGCCTCCACGCTCAATCACGGAAGTTGCCCTGTGCAAAGCGATCGGGATCGAGCAACGCCATGTCAATCGCCGGCTGTGCGCCCGACAACACCTGCGTCATGAGCTTGCCGGTGATCGGCCCCAGGCTCAGCCCCATCATTGCGTGGCCGGTTGCGACGCTGAGGTTGTCGTAGTTTTGCAATCGCCCCACGTAGGGCAACCCATCCGGCGACACCGGCCGCAACCCGCGCCACACCGGCACATCGCGAAAGTCCTCCGGCGAGAAAGCCGGCAGATACCTGGGCACGGCGTTGATGATGCCGCGCACACGCGCCTGGTTGATGGATTCATCCAGGCCGACGATCTCCATCGTCCCGCCGAAGCGCAACGCGCCTTCGAGCGGCATCGGCGTCACCGCCACACGGGCTTCGACGAGGATGGCGCAGATTTCCGGGAGCTGCTTTGGCCTTCGGAGCGTCAGGCTATACCCCTTGCCCGCCTGCATCGGCAGGTACGCCCTCAACCCACGCGCAATGTGCGACGACCATGCGCCGCCGGCAATCACATATTCGTCGGCCTGGAGCGTGCTATCGTGCGTGCACACGCCCTCGATGCGCCGGCCGTCGGTGCGCCATCCGACCACCTCGGTTCGCCAACACAGATGCGCGCCGCCGTTGGCCAGGCGGCGGGTCAATTCCGCGACGAAGCGCTGTGGGACCAGATGACAATCCCAGGGGAAGTACACCGCGCCGGCGACGTCCAGGCTCACGTTCGGTTCAAGCCGCGCGACTTCTTCGGCCGTCAAGACCTGCGCGGGCAGGCCGATCTGGTTAGCACGCTGGGCAGTGGCGGCCTCTTCGTGCAACGCCCGCTCGGTCTTACACAGCATCAGCAGGCCCTTCTGCACTAGGCCAAATGCGTTGTGCCACTCGTCGGCCAGCTCGACGAAACATCGCCGGCTGGCCAGGCTGAGGTCACGCAGCAACGGCGCAACGCGATCTACCCATCTGGCAGTTGCCGAGCGCACGAACTTCCATCCCCAGTCCAGTAAATCGTGGTCCAGGCGTGGGCGAATGTAGAACGGGCTCTCAGGATTCCACATCGCGCGCAAGCCATAGGCAACCATGCCGGGCGCCGCCAGCGGCATGAAGTGGCTGGGGACGACCATGCCGGCGTTGCCTAGCGAGCACGAGTCGTGGTCTGGCGCGCCGCGCTCGAGGACGATCACGCGGTGGCCGGCCTGCATCGCGTAGTAGGCGATGCTCAATCCGATGACGCCACCACCGACGATCAGGATGGTCTTGGAGGACATGCCCGCTCAGTTCCCAGGTGAGAACTGAGCCAGGATTGTAGGCGCGATCGCGACACTTGTCGAAGGTGGAGGGCGTACAATCCTGGCCAGTATGCGACCGACCAGCATCACCGCTGACAGGACGAAAGCCATCCTGACGATTACCTGGGACGATGGCCAGGTCTCTGAGCTGCCTTTCAAGCGGCTGAGCGACATGTGCCCATGCGCCACATGCAACGAGGAGCGCTCCAACCCAGACCCGCTCAAGATCATCCGCCCACGATCATACGAACTGGAGGCGATCAATCCGGTCGGCAACTATGCCATCAACATCATGTGGAGGGGCGGCTGCCGGTTCGGCATCTACTCGTGGGAGTACTTGAGAAGTTTAGAAGCCGGCGAGGGTGACTGAGTGCCGGTAGTATGAGCCAATGCACTGGCTCAGGGAACTCAAACGATTCGGTGATCTTCCGACTGCCGCGTGCACCGGAACTGAGCCCTGTTGAGCGCCCCTTCGAGCGCATGCTCGCATCGCGGGTGAGCTGTATACGAGCACGGCGGTCAAGGATGGAGATGAGCTATGCCGGCTGGTTGGCCAGCAGTGGATCAAAGCCAACATCCGCGCCTTGTCTCGCTGATTGGCGCGGTTTGAATAACCAACCAGCCGGCACGAATCTTCGACTACTAACGACGAGCATTGGTTTTCTTGAACGTCAACTGATACCAATTCGGAGTATTTCTCACATCCAACCTTTCCCTCGCTTCGGACTTCACCGGCATCCGACTCATGTATCTATCTGTCCATCGCTGTCCGTTGAATGAGCTGGGTCGTGGCTCGTCTATGGTCGGAGAAAGTGACTTGATCCTGCTCATAACCATAGTGAACGCGTCTGGACCATCCTTCACCCTGCAAGTCCAGGCAGACTATGCTGAGATTCCGCCAAAATCCGGACGGACCAGGATCGAATACGAACAAGGACCTATCGGAAAACCCGATCCAGGCGAGCGAGGGCAATGCCTTCACCCACCCCGATTGGCTCATGTGCGAGTCATTCGGACAGGCTCCAGGCTGTTCCGGCAAGGTCCATAACCGCTTCTACAAGCAGCCGACGCACATACGCCTGCCGTTGTTGGTTCCAGGTCGCACAGGTTAGCAAAAATAAGCGCCGACCGTCACGATCATAGATGGCCTTTACATCATTGGGCCACAACAGACGACGCCCGACCACGCGATAAGGCCATAACTGGTCATCCTGGGTGCGCACCATCACGCGCGCATTCGGCCGCAGGGCTACCAGACCGTAGAAGGGGCCACGCACCCCTCCCTCCAGCGTGACGTGGGCGGCCAGGACCATCGCCAGCGCATCGCCCGGCCATCGGCCGGTTGTTTGTAACAATCCAACTTCGCGCACGCCGAGTCGCGCTTCGTCCCACCCCCCCTCGATGATAGGCAATGGCACGATCGGCATATCGAGCAAGTTGAGCGCGGGGATGGTTAGCGATACAGGCATAGACGGCAGCATCCGACGCGAGAGCACAAACGCTGCTGCAAGCGCTCCTAAGAACCGTCTTCTACTGAGCGGAATCATCGGCGTCCAGTTTCGGGCAGGCTTTTCGGCACAATCAGCGTGCTGGTCGTGTTCGATTGTGTCATGCCCTGGCTGCTGGTCAGCATCGCAGTGTTGAGCAACGTATCCGGCGGTTGGGCGCGCTCGCTCACCCGAGTGGTAATAGTTAGGGTGACGCGCTCATTCGGCACCATTGTTCCCAGGAATAGTGTCCATGTGTACGTGCCGGGATCGAAACTGAAGTCGCCGCGCGAAACATTGGCGGCGAGATAATCCACCCACGGTGAGAGCACGTCGCTCACCACAACATCACCAACAGCCACCGGATTCGGGTTGATGACCTCGATCGTAAAGATCAAGAGATCGCCCACCTGAGCCTGCTCCAGATTGACGTATTTGACAATATACAGGTCGCTCAGCACAACCGGAGGCGTATCGGTCGGCAAGGGGGGTGGCGGAGGCGTATCCTCAGAAACCGGAGGCGCCGTTGGCGTTTCGGTCGGCGTCGGCGTGGGCGTATCGGTCGGTGTGTGAGTCGGAGGGGAAGTCGGCGTCGGCGTGTCGGTCGGCGGTGCAGCCGGCGTCGGTGTGTCGGTCACTGTTGGCGTCGGTGTATCAGTAGCCGTTGGTGTCTCAGTGAAACCGGCGGGCGACTGCGGCACGGGCAGCGAAGGTTGAACCACCAGCAAGCCCATCGCAGAGGCGACGACTAAAACGATGAGTGAGAGCGCGGACACTAATCTGTTCATGTCTCTGCCCAAAGCCCGCATTGATTCCGTCGCTTCAATCCCGGGACAACAGCCTCGAGCCCGAGTTCACATTCCACCCACGCTCAAGGCCGGGCCACCATCGGCAAGTATATTGCCTGCGTCGCCCAACGTTGGTTGGGCAATAACACCGGATCGCCGAGCAAGGTATAAGTATCAAGCAGATCAAGATATAAGCCACCGGCAGACAATCTGAGCTTAGCAGCCAGCACAGCTTCGCCCAGACGTTCACCGCCGAGCCAGGTAGCGATGAATGCCCTTCCCAGCGGGTCATGCCCACTGGCAAGAGTCAACCCGGTCGCTCCCCATGTCGCGACGGCGCCGCGCCCCGATGTGCGCAGCAGCGCCTCATCAAGCGCGTCTTGCAGCTCGTGAAAGCGACTGGTGTAGCACGTCAGGCTAACGACGACGGGCAGAGCACTGGCCGGCGTCAACGAAAGCACATCATCCAGGTGGAAGAGTCGCTCGGCCGCCCATTGGCGCGGCGAAGCATGACCGACGAACGTGATCAGCCGCGCTGTATGCCACTGGCTCAACAACATCGCCCGCGTCGCCGTGAGCACCGAAGGCGTGGTCATCAGCGCAGTGGTCGTCACGTGCGTCGTTGGCACCATGTTTGCAAGCAGGGTTGCCTTGGCCGGGAAGTTACCGGCGATGTCTGCGTTATCGGCAACGAACAATGCGCGCCGCTCAGTGGGCATCAACAATGCATCTTCGTGCGATAGCGTCTTGCTCACCAGCCGCAGTGTTTCGGTGAGCGTATTGGCCGGCCAACGACCCAGAGCGATGTCGGGCAACGCGTCATCACCATCCACCGCGACGAAGTAGTTATCCGTAGCAGTCTCGCCCAGGAAGGGATCAACTTCGGCTAGGAAGGGCGGCAGCAAAGTCGCCGGTGAACTGAACCGGTAGCGCTTTGGATCGAACGTCCCATCTCCGACGAGCAGCGCATACGCCGGACGGGGCACATCGCTACGATAGCGCGCAGCGAAGTAGGCGCGAATGGCGGCTGGATCCATGCGTCCGTCGCCGTAGTGGTCGTATAACGCCTGAGTCGTCTGCACAACGACTGAGAATCCCTGCGATCGGCGGCGCGCGATGAGGGGCGCCAACGCAGGCAAAAGGTCCGTGTGGGCGACGATGTGCAGATCGCCCTGAGCCGGATCGAGAGTTGCCGGTGAACGCACCCGCAACGGCGCAGTCGCTTCGGTGAAGGCGACATAGGCGCGGGGCAAGCCCTCGGCAGGGTCGGCGAATCGCACGCTGCCGCCATTGACCTGCCAGTTGATCAGATGCACCGG
>FWWM01016429.1_pt1 | contig 11021 bp, 9 predicted proteins | sample 2228351 | NCBI WGS metagenome assembly FWWM01 (sample SAMEA103939774, study PRJEB20133) | metagenome
CCATGCCCAACGTGCGCCGCATTTATGGGGAGCGCCTGGTGTACTGCCAGCATCGCGACGAGGCGTTTCTGGGGGCCGACGGGCTGGCCATCATGACCGAATGGAAACAATTCATCCACCCCGATTTCGAGCGGATGCGCCGCCAGATGCGCCAGCCGGTGATTTTCGATGGGCGCAACCTGTACGCGCCGCAGCGGGTGGCCCAGGCCGGGTTCACGTATTACAGCATAGGGCGGCGTACGGCGCGGCCCTGCGGTGGGTGAAAGTATGCAACGCGACTGTCCCGCGTTCTGCCCCGTACGGCCGGGGCGGTTTTGGTCATGCGACTGATCCTCCTCGGGAGCACGGGTTATCACCCCAGCGACCGGCGGCACACGGCCTGCTTGCTCATTCCCGAGCGGGGGGTGATGCTCGATGCGGGTACGGGGATGTACCGGGCTGGGAGGTGGCTGCAAACGCGGCACCTGGACATCTTCCTCACCCACGCCCACCTCGACCACGTGGTGGGGTTGACCTACCTGTTCAGCGTGGTGCGGCAGCACCGCTTGGACGATATCCGCATCCATGCTTCGCCGGAAAAGATCGCCGCGCTGGAGGAGCATCTGTTGGCCGAGCCGCTGTTTCCGGCCCGGCTGCCGTGCCGGTTTGTGCCCTTGGTCGGCAGTGTGGCGTTGCCGGGCGGCGGGAAGCTGACGGCTTTTCCCGTACCGCATCCTGGCGGGGCGTTGGGGTTTCGTCTGGACTGGCCGGGCCACAGCCTGGCCTATGTGACCGATACGACCGCCGCTTGCGACGCCCCGTACCTGGCGCATCTTCGTGGTGTGGACCTGTTGGTCCACGAGTGCTATTTTGGCGACGCCGATGCCGAGCTAGCCCGGCAGACCGGCCACAGCCACACGACGGCAGTGGCGCAGCTTGCCCAGGCGGCCGGGGTCGGCCGGTTGGTCCTGGTGCATACCAACCCCACTGCAGGGGACGACGACCCTGTGGGCCTGCCGGGGGCGCAGGCCCTTTTTCCCAACACGCAGCTCGGCTATGATCTGATGGTGCTGGAGTTTTGACGCGCCTGGTGCCGCGGCGGCCTGGCGATGGACTCGCGGCCCGAAAATGCCGATGATAGCCTAGGTGTTTCATCCGGCCTTTGCTGAAGGTGGCCTCTCATGCCCAAACGATCGGCGTACCAGGAGCGCATCATCCGCAATTACTACCAGAACCGCGACTCGATCATGCTTCAGCGCCTGGGCGATCTGGTGAGCGAGTTATACCTGGCCGAGGGAAAAAAGCGCGGCCGGCTATGGGGCCGGATTCTCGCTGCCATGGAGAAGCTGGGGGTGCCGGCCGACCGCATCGAGCACATTCATCGCAGCGATAACCCCGCGCTGGTGGCCGGTTTGCTGAAGGAGTTGTGGGACCGGGGCTGAGAGCGTGGGCGGCTCGGCCGACCGTTTGTCCGGCGGTGGCGAATTCCAACAGGGGTTTCCGGGGTGGCCCAACCGGGCGGGATTTGCGTACTGGCGAATACTGGCAGGGCTTCTGGGGCCGCCCGGCGCTGCCTTCTGCCCCGGCTGGTGCGGTGGTCCCTTGCGCCAGCCCTGACCCGGTGGTCGGAGAGGTCGGAGATGCCCGCCGGGTCGCATCCCGTGGCCGGCGCAGCTCCATGGCGAGGTGGCTTCACACCAGGCCGGCCAGTTTCTGGATCAAGGCCACGATGCCGGCCCGTTGTTGGGCGACGATGGCCAGGCCGGCGCGGGCGTTGGCGGCCAGGTCCTCGTATTTGGCGAGCAAAGCGGTTTCCGTATCTTCGTCGTAGCCGTCGGTCGTTTGGATGGCGGTATTCAGCGAGGTTTGCCACTGTTGCAGTAAATTGGAAGAGGCATCGACGGCGGCGGCCGCGAACCCGTCGATCGTCCCCTGGATGCGTTCCAGTTGGCCAATGGCTTCGTCGGTGATCCGCAATGCCCGAGAGGTGTTGTCGCCCAAGCCGGCATAGGGTCCGCCCGAGGCGATCTGGTCCAGCCGGCCGCTGATGCCGCCGAGGCGGATGGCCTGCAGGCCGGGCAATCCCACGGCCACGTCCCTCCCCGGGGCAGTCGAGAGCGCGAAGGTCAAGCCGCCGGTGGCGACCGTGAGGGTATCGAAGTTTCCGGTAAAGCCGGGCTGGAACTCGACTTCGGCATGGAGATCGCTTTGAAGGATCTCGAATCGATTGCCGTCGCCCGTCAAAGACTGGCCGTTGATGGTCGCCCGGGCGTCGGTCCCCTGGCCTGTCCCGGTGACGGCGAACTGGCCGGAAACCACCTCGACGGCGATGGAGGCGGCCGAGCCGTAGTCCACGCTGGTCAGCGTCAGGGTGTCGCCGGCTACCGTGGCGGTGATGCCGGTGCGGTGGCTTTGGCGGTTGATAGCACCAGCCAGGTCGTCGAGGGTTTGGGTGCTATCGACGGTGATGGTTGCGGTGCCACGTTGGCCTTTCAGCGTGATTACGGCGTCGTAGGCCGGCCGGCCAGCGCTGCCTGTGTAAACCAGTTGACCCTGCGTGGCGGCTTGCAGCACCTCGCCGGCGATGGTTGGGCTGCTTGCCGGGGCCTTTCGCAGCACGCGGAGGTCGAATACCTGGGCGGGGTTACGGCCCTGGAGGTGGTAATCGGCCGAGCCGTCCAGCAACCGCCGGCCGGAGATCAGCGAGCCGGAGATGGTATTGATCTGGTCGATGGCCGCATCGATGACCGCCTGCGAGGAGGCCCGCTCCTCTGGCGTCAGGCTGCCTTGCTCGTCTTTGAGGAGCTCGGCACGGATTGTCTGGAGTTGGGTGGCGACCTGGCTGGCGGCCGCTTGCACCTGGCTGACCAGGGCACTGGCGGCCGTGGCGTTGGCCAGCGTGGCGCTGACGAGGTTCCACTGGTTGGCCAGGCTGGCCAGGGCCACGAAGGTGGAAGGCTCGTCGCGGGGGGCCAGGATCCGCTTCCCAGCCGCCAGGCGGAGGCTGGCCAGGTCGGCTTGGGCATTTGCTTCGGCCAGCCGGCGTAAAAGGGTTCGTTCGACGCCGGCGATGAACGCACCGATACGGGCCATGGCGAGCTTTCGGGCATTAAGCGCCCGACTCCTTCTTGTCGCGGAACAACCAGGGGAGGAAGACCTTGCGCACGCGATGGAGGAGGCCTTTATCGGGAGGGAGGGTTTCGGCGGCTTCGGCCTCCTGGGTGGCCATCAAATAGGAGCGGAGGCTGGCCGACAGTTCCCGGGCCCGTTCGGCCGCGTGCTGGCGGCGGCGGTCCCGATGTGACAGGGGGGCGATGGTCACGAACATCCGCGTTTGCACGACTTCGCGGGGCGGTGTGCCCTGGGGTGCCGGCCGGGCCACCTGCTCCTCCTGCAAGCGGACCGCGAGCCGGAACGTGATGGGCCGGTCGCCGGCCCGGCGGCGATACCGCGGATCGTCGATGTGCAGCTCGATGTGGTTGCCTTCCAGGCGGAGGACGCGGGCCTGATGGTCGGCCACAAAACCGCGCAACTTTTCGGCCGCCACGCTGGCCGGCACCGGCGTCACAAGCTGTTGATGCAAGACGACGGGTTGCGGCGGGGGGCCTGGCCCCTGGATCGGACGCGGCGGCAACAGCTCGGTATCGCACCCGGTGCCCAGTTGCACGACGCGGTTGCGCCCCTGCTGCTTGGCCAGCAGCAAGGCCCGGTCTGCGCGGCGGAGCATGGTGGCCGGTGTATCGCCGGGCTGGATCTCGGTGACGCCGAAGCTGGCCGTCAGCGACTTGCCGCCGAGGACCGGCAGGCGCTGGCACGCCAAAGTACGGCGGATTTCTTCGGCGCGGCGCGTGGCCTCGGTATTGTCGGTGTGGGCGCAAAGCATCACGAACTCTTCGCCTCCGTACCGCGCCACCAGGTCGCCCGCGCGGCAGGCATTGCGAAGCACCGAGGCCAGGGCCTTGATGGCCTCGTCGCCGGCCGGGTGCCCAAACTGGTCGTTGACCCGCTTGAAATGGTCCAGGTCGCAGATGATCAGGCTGCACGGGACGCGCTGTTCCTGGTGGGCAGAGACGAACAGCTCGAACACGCGGTCGAACTCGGCCCGGTTGGCCACCTGCGTCAGCGGGTCGCGCGTGGCCCGCTCGTAAAGGCTCTGGCAGCGGGCTTCCAGGGAGGTTTCGGAGGAGGCATCGTGCAGCAGGAGCACGGCGCCGCAGGTCCGGCCGTCGTCGGCGATCACGGGGATGGCATGGCTATCGACGGCCACGGGCCGGCCCCCCCGTCCCGCGATCACCAGGCGCCGCAACGACTGCACGCCGGTCCGCAGGGCGGAAAGCACGGGGCAGTCCTCGTCGCCCACCGGCTGCCCCTTCTCGTTTTGCATCCTGAGGAGGTTGGGCGACCACAGCCGGTGGCAGACCCCCACGGCGGAAATGCCTGTCAGCCGCTCGGCCCCATGGTTCCAGCGCACGATCCGCAGGTTGCCGTCCACGAATACCACCGCGTCATGCATATGGTCCAACAGCCGCGTCCCGAACAGCTCCAGCCCATTTCGGGCGGGCGCGGGGCTGGCGCCCCCCCGCTCCGATTGCCACAGCCCCGAAGGCTCGCCGGCCTCTGCCAGGCCAAGCCATCGCTCGGCCGCCTCGCTGTGGAGACGGGGGAGATTGTCGGCCACCAAGGCCGCGAACTCGTGGACGAGGCGCGGATCGAATTGCCGGCCGGCCCCCTGGAACAGCTCGCCCAACGCCCGCTCCTGCGGCAGGGCCCGGCGGAAGACCTGTTCGGTGGTCATCGAGTCGAAGGCCTCGGCCACCGCGATCATCCGGGCGCCAGAAGGGAGTTGCTCGCCGGAAAGGCCGAACCCTGGCCGGCTGCCATCGAACCACGCCCCGATGTTTTCCACGATCGCCAGCAGTTCGGGTTCGGCGCCGGCCGCCTGGAGAATCTCCACCGACAACCGCCGCGACTGGTCGAAAAACACCGATTCTTCCGGTTCCAGCGGCCCGGGCTTGAACAACACGCGATCGGGCACCCCCACCACACCGATATCGTGCAACAGCGCGGCGGCTTCGAGCCGGCCCCGCTGGCCAGGTTCCATCCCCTGGCGCGCGGCCCACGCCGAACAACTCAGCGCCACGCGCAACGCATGCGCGGCACTGGCCGCATACCGACACCGCAACACTGCAAACAGACTGCTGGTACCGCCGAGCTTCGCCCGCGCCAGCCGATCATCCATCTCCGGGCTGAACACGTAGCCCGAAAAGGCCGCGCCGGGGCTTGCCGTCTCCAACACCCGCAGCAATACCCCGATGCGATCGATCTGTGGGAGAGCCAGCGGAGTATCGGCGGCAAACGGCTGCGTCCCGACCGGTGCGGGCGGCGCGTGACTGTCCGACATGCGTCCCTTTCCAAGCCCGAAAAGGAAGAAGACGAGCGGTCGGCACCCCCGGGCTACCCCTGCACCCACTCCCCGAGGCCGTTCCGATAGAGAAGCCTAGGTTATTCCCGCGGTCGGGTCAAAATGGAGATTCCAGGTAGCTTTATACCGACCGGCGACTGGACCCCACTAATAGGCCATCGTGAACACCTCTCGCATGGCATTCTGCGTTGCAAATCGTAACACGCCGGCTAGCAAGAGGTTACAGACCCCACCGGGGGCTGACGCCCCCGGCTCGTTCGAGACGTAGGGCGCTTGGCTGCAAGACCGCCAGAACGGTTCAGGGTTCCTTAAGAGCGCACACCCTACGCAGTGGGCTAGACCCACCGGGGGCTGACGCCCCCGGCTCATTACGTACGTCGGCATCACCCACCGTGGGCTGACGGCCCATTCTAGTTAGGTATGTTGGCGACCACCACCGGGGGCTGACGCCCCCGGCTCATTACGTACGTCGGCAGATCCCACCGTGGGCTGACGCCCGCCGCTCTGAGGTCCTGCGGCCACACCGTCCCCGCAGAGACCTTTGTTCAGTACACCTCGACCCGTAGTCCCACGCGGCGGCGGACCCTTTGGGCCAGGGCCTCCAATTCCGCCCGTGGGAGCGGCGTAACGGCCGGGTCGGCCGGCTTGCGGGCAACGGTGTGCACTTGAACCAGCTTGATCTGTCCGCCGGCGGCCGTGATGTCGGCCAGGCGCTGGCAGTACGCCTCTTGCTCGTTCTCCGAGGGGCCCTCGCCCGCCAGGCGGACGAAAAGCGACTGGATTACAATGGGGCGTTTTCGGGCGGCCTGGCAGAGGTTCTCCAGGATGCGAGCGAAGGGGACCGCGGTGCGGGCGATGCGGCGGTAATACGCTTCGGTACCGGCGTCCAGCTTGGCCCAGATCTCGCCCCCGCAACGGTCCAACCGGTCCAAGGCTCGCCGGATGGCGGGCCGGTGGAACATGCTGGCATTGGTGATAAGCACCAGTTTGAGATCCGGGGAGCCGGCCCGTTGCCGGGCGGCGGCGCACACGGCCACCACCTGTTCGAAGTTGCGGTAGGTGGTCGGTTCGCCGTCGCCGCTCAGTGCGATGTCGTTCACGCGGCGCAGTTCGGGCGGCGTAGCCGAAAACGCGGGGTCGTCGAACAGCCGGCCGGAAAAGGCTTCGGCCAGGGTGGCGTCCAATTCGGCGGCCAATCGCTCCAAGTCGACGAAATCGCGGTGGCCGGGCTGGGTGCGATCGACCTGGCAATAAACACAGTCGAAATTGCAGGCTTTATCGGGATTCAGGTTGACCCCGATCGAGATCCCCCCTGCGCGGCGGCTGACGACCGGATACACGTACCGGTTCTCGCGAAAATGTCGCGGGTGGAGGGAAAAGAGGCCGGCCGGATTGGGGGCGGTTCCACTCATGCGCGGGGCCGACGGATGGTCCAGTGGCTTGCGTGCCCCGGCCGGACGGTGGGCCGGCCGGGGGCTAGGCCTAGCTACTTCTCGGCCAAGGGCGCCGGTCGAACCACCGTAAACTCATCCACGGTGACTGTGGTTAGTTCCCTGTCGGGGAGTTCCAACAGGATGAGGTCGCTATAGACTTTGTCGTCGAAATTCCGGCGAAAGTGGAGGCCGTGACGGCGGCGCTCGATGCGCACGACCTTTCCCCGTGTGCGGGTGGTCCATTGGCGCGCGCCGACCGTAACCCGATGCTCCACCTCGATGCGGTCGCCCGGTTTCAGTTGGTCACAATCGAGTGTCGCTTCGAGCGAAGTCACCGGCATAAAAGAGGGCTCCACGGCTAAATCCTTGGGCAACGGCCGGACCGAGTCGGCCGGCCGATTCACGCCTCGTCATGGAGAATTGTTCGCAGCTCTTGTTGCGGCGACAAGGGCGGTGGTGTTGGGGAGCGCGGCCGTTAGACCTCTTTGGCATCGATCCAGGCCATCAGGCGCCGCAGCCGGCGGCCGACCTCCTCGACGGGGTGAGCCCGCTCCTGGCGGCGGAGGGCTTTGAACACGGGAGCGTTGGCCTTGTTTTCCAAAATCCACTCGCGGGCGAACTGGCCGCTGCGGATCTCCTGGAGGATCCGCCGCATCTCAGCCTTGGTCTGCTCGGTGATGATTCGGGGGCCCCGGGTGTAATCGCCGTATTCGGCGGTGTTCGAGATGCTATAGCGCATGTAGTTCAGCCCGCCTTGGTAGATCAGGTCCACGATCAGTTTTAGCTCGTGGAGGCACTCGAAGTAGGCCATTTCGGGCTGGTAGCCGGCCTCGACGAGGGTCTCGTAGGCCGCCTTGACCAGGGCGCTGACGCCCCCGCACAGCACGACCTGCTCACCGAACAGGTCGGTTTCGGTCTCCTCGGCGAAGGTGGTTTCGATGACGCCGGCGCGGGTGCCGCCAATGCCCTTGGCATAAGCCAGGCCGATCTCGAAAGCCTCTTTGCCCGCCCCATCGCCCAGGGCAATGAGGCAAGGGACGCCCCCTCCGCGGACGAACTCGGAGCGAAGGAGGTGGCCGGGGCCTTTGGGGGCCACCAGAATCACCGCTACCCCCTGCGGCACCTCGAACTGCCCGAAATGCACGTTGAACCCATGGGCGCAGACCACAATGTTGCCGGGCTTGAGGTTCGGGCGGATCTCGTTGCGGAACACTTCGGCTTGCAGCTCGTCGGGCAGGAGGATGGTCACGATATCGGCACGGGCGACCGCCTCGGCCGTCGAAAGGGGCTGGAAGCCGTGCTCGACGGCCAGCGCGTAATTGCGAGTACCTGGCAGTTCGGCGACGATCACCTTGCAGCCGCTGTCGCGCAGGTTTTGCGCGTGTCCGTGCCCCTGCGAGCCGTAGCCCAAAATGGCGATCGTCTTGTCCTTCAATAGCGAGAGATCAGCATCTTTGTCGTAATAGATCTTGGCGGGCATACAAGACTCCTTGGGTTGCAGGGACCAGGTTGCTTGGCACCGGGGCGGGCTGCACCCCCGAAAGGGGAGCCAGGCCGGCCCCACCGATCGGGCGGCCAGCGAGGGCGCAGGGCCTGCCCAGGGTCCTGGCGGAGCCTGGAACCGGCGGAGGAGGCCCCGGCCGCGCCCCCGTCAGACTTCCTCCCTCTCGGTTGGCGTGTTACCGCGGACCAGGGCGATGCGGCCGCTCCGCACCAACTCGATGATGCCGAACGGGCGCATCAGCTCGATGAACGCCTCGATCTTCCGCTCCTTCCCGGAGATTTCGATCATCACCATGTCGTTGGCCACATCCACGATCCGAGCGCGGAAGATATCTACCAATTCGCGGATCTCGCTCCGCCGGCCATTGCGGGTCGAAACTTTGATGAGCATCAGGTCCCGCTCGACATAGTCGCGGGCGCTGATGTCGTCCACGCGGACCACGGTGACGATCTTTTCCAACTGTTTGCGGACCTGCTCGAGGACCGCGGCATCGCCCACCACCACGAAGGTCATGCGCGACAGCCGGGGGTCCTCGGTCTCGCCCACCGCCAGGCTATCGATGTTGTAGCCGCGCGAGGCCAGCATCCCGGAGATATGCGAAAGCACCCCGGGTACGTTTTGCACCAAGGCCGAAAGCACGTGACGCATGAAAGGCTCCGCTGGTGTGCCGAAGCAGAAGATGATATCCCGCGGCCGCCCGTTTCACAAGGGGCGCGGCCGGGACGGACCGCCGAGGCCCAAAGACGCTGCCGCAGCTCAGACACCGGCAACGGGGCCTGGCGTTTAGAACGCGCTCCGACGCCGCGGCCGCCACGGGGGCTGAGCCACTGCCGGGCGACCTTTCGCGCCGGGAAGCTCCGTCCGGCCGAGGTCTCACGGGCGGGCGAGGACGAAGGCCGTAAAGTGCAAACCTGTCGGCTCATCGACCAGCATCGCCCCGCCGGGTGCGAAGTACCGCTCCAGTGCCGAAAACGGCGGCAAGGGGTGGGCCTGCAACGCCTGGTACAGCGTGCGGGCCACCGGGTCGCCTCGCTCCCCCTGCTGGCGGAGTTGCTCCCGGCCCCGTTCCGACTGCGCAAGCTGATACAAGAACCGCATCCCCTCTTCCGGCCGGTCAAACCGGATCATAGCCGGCTTGACCCCCCGGGCTTGACGCGCAATCCGGCTGGCCACCAGCTTGAACTCCAGCGACTCGGCCAGTCCCTCGGAGGGATGATCGCGCGTGGCAATCGCTTTCTGGAACATCTCCGGCCGATTGGCAAACAAAAGATACTCGTCCAGGATCCCAAAACAGGGCAGGGGCGGGGGTTCCTCGGCGGCCGGCCCCGAGGTCCGCACCTTGGCCGGCGCCGGGACCTTGATCTGGTAGTAGCGATGCTCGCCCGAGGTGGCAATCGCCAGCGAGGCTTGCTGGGCCTGGTACACCTTTTCCAGCAGTTTGGCCATGGCGGCCGGGTCTTTCAGCCGGATCGAAGCGGCAACGCCCGGCCCGGAAAACGGCCGGTCCTTCTCGAACCGCACCGCGTACGTGATGCGGTGATCCAATAACGGGAGGACCTCGGTGGTAAAGTCCAGCCCCAAGCGCACGAACCGGCGGTTGATCTCGGCCGCCAAGGCCCCCTGGCCGCGAAAACTGTCGTACAGCTTGCTGGCCGTCTCGAAAGTCCGCTGGAAGTTCCAGTGGAGGCTCACATAGGTCGCCACATCGCCCGGTACCCACCGGTCCGGGTGCGGGTCGCCCGGCTCCAACGCAAGAGCATCTAAAATGCCGCTGCGGGGGCTGTCCAGCAGCAGGTAGATGTGGGCCACCTGGTCGAACAAACCGGTGTCGAAGGCGGCAGTGCCTCCGGCGGCCGAAAGGCCGTCCAGGCCCAGCGTCGGCAGCACGGCCAGGACCAATTGCGCCTGGACGTTGCCCTGCCCCGCGGCCCGGATCAGGGCAATGGGGTCCACGAACCAGGTCAGTTGCGGTTCCTCGCCTTTTGGGCCACGGCAGCGCTCGACGATGGCGGCGAACTTGGCATTTTCGGCCAGGGTCCTGCCCTGCGGTTTTTCCCAATTGGCCAGCATCGACCGGAGCACCTGCTGGCTGGTGCCCACCACAATCGTCGCGTCCTTTTCGAACCAGGAGGCGGAGCCGGGCGGCCGGGAGCCTGGCCCCTCGAAGGTCGTGAACTTCACCCCCTCCACCACCGATTCGCTGCGTTTGATTCCGTTTTTCTCCAACAGTTCCCCCCCTCGCTGGAGAAGACGCAGGGCCGCAGGGAGTCGTTCGCCCACCTCCAAAAGCACCACCAACGCCGGCGGCCCCTCCTCCTGGCCGACCACCGCAACCGTCAGTTCGCCCTGGGGCAGCGAAAGCAAATCGGGCAGGCCCAGCTCGATGCGGTCCCGGAACTTGGCCACCGCATCGACCAGCGTGCCGTATAGATGCGCCACCAGCGGCTGGACCTGCGGGTCCCGGCTCATCCGCCCCAGCGACGTGTTTTGGAACCGCCGCGCCAGCTCCGGCACATTGGAGATCGAAAGGTACAGTACCGTATTCTCAGGCAGCAACCGGTTGCCCGGCGCACGCGCTGCCTCGACGCGCGTTGCGCAAACAACCAGACCCACCGCAATGATAACGGCCATGGCCCGCGCCCGGGCGCAGCGGCCCATTGTGAACTGCCAATCACGCATGATC
>FWWM01016435.1_pt1 | contig 11018 bp, 15 predicted proteins | sample 2228351 | NCBI WGS metagenome assembly FWWM01 (sample SAMEA103939774, study PRJEB20133) | metagenome
GTCTTCTAAGCACCCACGGGGGCCGTGTCCAGGGAGCCATTAGTCTCCCTGGAAATGAAAGTTTATAGCCGTGCGGCGTATAACACCCCCTCCCGCGCCAGCCTTGTGGCGTTTGGCGTCAGGCACGGATGGTCGGGATGCACGACGTCGGCTTGCTCCTGATCGGACATGAAAACCAAAATGTTGGGTCGCACAAGGCACCTCGCCAGAATGGATTAACTGTCAATCTAACCGATTGGGTATGAGTTTGTCAAATCGTCGCCCCCATCCCTCCTGACGAGTTGGGTGCGCCAGCCCGGTTAGGAGCGCATCGTGTTGTAAATCTTCTTCCACCGCGCTCACTGTTGCGCTGGCGTCAGTTGCGGTGGGGGGGATGCGGAGCGGCATTCTCAAAGATGAGGATGAGGTCGCCGCTGGACCATATCACTTCTTCCCGCGCCTCCCCTATCACGTCCGCCGTGATGAAGGGCGGGTAGGAGGTCTTAGGATACTCGTAGCCGTGCGCCGTGTAAATCTCCTCTACGGGCAACTCCGCTAATATCCGCCCGTTGGCGTCATGTAGCGTTGTGTGGCAGGCTATCTCATCCAGTCCGTCGCCGTCCCAGTCGAAGAACTCCGGGCAGCCGGGCGGCAGTTTGAGCAGCACTTCGCCTTTGGCGGAGAAGACGTAGGTGTCGGGCGAGCGGCTGGTGCAATCCAGCACCATTATCTGGAGACCTGGCACGTCGGCGTGCGACTTGCCCAAGCGCACCGATTGCCCGTGCAGCACCAAGCCGCGCTGTTTCCAGTAGAACTCATGTTTCGCGTTGAGCAGGCAGGCGCCGGTGCTGAAGGCGATTTCCTTGCCGTTGGACGGGTCGCCGTCTATGTCGCCAATCATCACACTGTCCACGTGACTGTCGTCCACCTCCGCCCACAAGTCCATCGTCCACAGCACCTTGCCGTCGTGGTCCAGCAGCACCCCGCCGCAGGCAACTTCCTCACAGCCGTCGTCGTCTAAGTCGTCCACGCAGGGATGGTGGCACAGCCACGGCAGCCCCTCGTCGTTGAACTCCTCCTGCCCGTGCGCCCAGAGGAAGTTGAGTTCGTCCGTCAGACCGAAGATGCCGGCGTGGGCAGTGGTCACAACGAGGTCTCGCGGACGTTCCAAACCGCGCAGATTGGCGATGATGATGTGCCCCACCTCGCCGTGTCCGGGCTCGGGCCACATCGGGTAATCCCAACGGAGTTCGCGCTTGATGCTTCCCGTGCGCCCGTCCAGGATGTAAATGAACGCCTGCCCGTCCCGATACCAGCGGCAGATGACTTCGTTCGCCCCGTCGCCGTCAATGTCGTAAATCGTGGTCGGCATCTGACATTCGGGATGAGTGCGAATCACGCCTTGAGGATAGTTTTGTAGGGGCGAAGCAAGGAGCAACGCCTCCTCAAACGAAATCCCCGCGCCGTCTTTCACTCCTTCTATTTCTTCAACAAGTTCCGGCACGTGCTGCCGAAACAGCGGCGCAAACGCTTTCGTGCGCTCAAGCACCTCGCGTCGCGTGGCGGTTTCAGGCACGCCGGCATTTTTGAGGGCGATTTCGACGAATCACTTGATGCGCCCTTCGGCTTGCCGCCCGTGCTGATAACCCATTTCGTATGACGTGCCAGAAACGCGGATGAATGGAGGGAGAGACATGACGTATGGGAGTAGGGGAGTAGGGGGTATGGGCGTCGTTTCGCCCATCCTCTCATATCGTCAACGCGATGGCGGATAAATTAACCAGCCCCTCCGCTCCGTGCGGGCGCGGAAGAGGCAACCGCCGCCGGTCACGTAGAGCGTCTGCAAGTCCTCGTCGCCGAACGTGCAGTTGGTCGGGCGGTCGGTGGGAACGGGATGCGTTTCTAACACGCGCCCGTTGGGAGCGAAGACGTAAATCATCGGTCCAGGACCGCTGACTTCCCAACCCGCCGTGGCGATGATATTGCCCTCCACGTCAAGGCACATGCCGTCAATGCCGCGATGGGGATAGAAGTTATGCCGCACCTCGTATTGCCCCAGCGTGCCGTCGTCGTTAATCGGATACGCCCGCAGTTCGCGCTTTTTGTTTTCGCCGTATTCGCTTTGCGCGACGTAGAGCCATTTCTGGTCGGGTGAGACCAGCAACCCGTTGGGGCGCGTGGTGTCGAACGTCACGCGCTGAATGTTCCAACTCCCGTCAGCTTGTTGCTCGCAGCGGAACACGGATTCGTGGTCGAGTTCCATGTCATCGCGCTTTTCGCCGTAGCGCGGGTCGGTGAAATAGAGCCGTCCCTGCAAATCGAAGGCGAGGTCGTTCGGGCTGTTCAGGCGTTTGCCCTCAAAGCGGTCAACTATCACGTCAGTCGTTCCGTCGGGATTGTAACGCGCGATGCACCGCCCACCGCTGCCGCCCTGACAGCCGTAGAGTTGGCCGTCTTTGTCGAACATCAACCCGTTGCCCTCGTTCGTCCCCTCGCGGAACACTGTCGTTTGCCCCGTCTTCGGGTCGTAGCGCAGAATGCGGCTGGTGGGAATGTCCGAAAACAACAACGTCTCTCCGTCCCACGCGGGACCTTCGGTGAAACCAAACGGACCAGCGACTAACTCGAAATGCCAACTCATCCTTTGCCTCCAATCATGGAGAGGTGGAGTATTGGAGCAATGGAGTATTGGACCTCCCTCCCTTACTCCATTACTCCTCCCCTCTTGAGTGTCTCTCTTCCTTCCACGGGTCGGCGTGGTTGTGATATCCCCGCGTCTCCCAGAAGCCGGGTTCGTCGTGCTCGGTGAAGCGGAGGGCACGCAGAAACTTCGCTGATTTCCAGGCATACAGTTTGGGCACGACGAGGCGCATCGGTCCGCCGTGTTCGATGGGAAGCGGCTGACCATCCAGTTCATATGCCAGCAGCACGTCGTCGTCCAGCGCCTCGTCAATCGGGATGTTCGTCGTGTAGCCGCCATCCGCGCAGTGGGCGATGACGAAGTGCGCGGTCTGTTTGGGGTGAACGAGTTCGGCAATCGTGCGGAGTTTCACGCCGCCCCAGCGAACGTCGAACTTGCTCCACGTCGTGACGCAGTGGAAATCGGAGAGTTGCTCCACCTTCGGCAACTGTTTGAACTCTTCCCATGTCCACGTCATCGGGTTTTCCACTTCGCCCTCCACGCGGAACGTCCACGTCGCCGGGTCGAACGGCGGATGAATCCCCAAATCCAAAACGGGAAACCCTTTCGTCAACTTCTGCCCTGGCGGCAGGCGGTCGCGTTGTTCTTCCACGGGGCGGAACTTCGACATCCGTTTGTTCTTTGCTGACGCCGTGCTTTCGCAGATGCGACAGCCGCACCGCCCGCGCTGGAGCGTGCCCAGAAACTTTTCTTTGGCGGCGAGCATTTTTTGGTTGATTTCCATAAGGTGCCTCTCCCTTCGCCCGTTCATTATAGCGGGTTTGCGTCGGAGCGTCAAATGCGGTTGACCCACCGCCGACAGACTGATATAGTATCCGTTGGGAGAACCATCATGCGCAAGGTCGTCGTCATTCACTATCACGAGATTGGTCTGAAAAAAGGCAACCGCGATTTTTTTGAGAAGCGGCTGCAGGACAACGTCCATCGCGCTCTGCGCGACGTGGCGGACGTTCCCATTCGCCGCCTGCCGGGGCGGTTGATTGCGCCGCTGCCGGAGAGCGTCACGCTGTCGGACGTGCGCGAGCGGCTGCGCAAAGTGTTCGGCATCGCCTTCTTCGCGTTTGGCGCGGAAACACCCAACGATTTAGACACGCTGCAACAGACGGCGTGGGACGTCGTGCGCGATTTATCCTACGAGACGTTCTGCGTGCGCGTCAAGCGTGCGGAGAAGCGGTATCCGATGAAGTCCAACGAAGTCGAACGCGCCATCGGCGCGTTCCTCGTCGAGAAGTCGCAGAAGAAAGTCAACCTGACCGCGCCGGAGGTGACCTGCTTCATCGAAATCATGTCCTCCCGCGCGCTGGTATACGCGGAGAAAATTCCCGGTCCTGGCGGGTTGCCAATAGGCACGAGCGGCAGAGTCGTCAGCCTCATGTCCGGCGGGATTGATTCGCCCGTTGCCGCTTACAAACTGATGCGGCGCGGAGCGCGGGTCATCTTCGCGCACTTTCACGGCGCGCCGTTTACCGACAGCTCCTCGCAGCACACCGTGCGCGATTTGGTCAAAACGCTGACGCCGTATCAATATCGCTCGCGGCTTTATCTCGTTCCGTTCGGTTCGATTCAGGGCGTTATTGTCGCCAATACACTTTCTCCGCTGCGCGTCGTGCTGTATCGCCGCATGATGATGCGCATTGCCGAAGAGATTGCGCGGCGCGAGCGAGCGGAGGCGTTGGTCACGGGCGAGAGTCTGGGGCAAGTCGCGTCGCAAACGCTCACCAACCTCGCCATCATTGACGCCGCCGCCACAATGCCCGTGTTCCGCCCGCTCATCGGCGACGACAAAGAAACCATCGTCAAACTGGCTCAGGAGATTGGCACGTTCGACATCTCCACCGTGCCGTTTGAGGACTGCTGCCCGCTGTTCATGCCCGTCCACCCCGAAACGCGGGCGTCGCTCGCCGACGTGCAAGCCGCCGAAGCGCGGCTGGAGGTGGCGGCGCTGGTGCGGCAGGCAATTGAAAACGTGACGATAGAAGATATGGAATCCCCTCGCAGACATTTCGGAATAAGCCATAGACGGTCTCCTGAAAGCGGATGAGTGACTGAGGAGACATCACCTTGAGCGATTAGCCTGTCGGTGGACGTGCCCGCCAAGGGTGTGGAGGACGGGGCAAAGGTCGCAGACTCTCTTGCAGCGGCCTGCCTAACAATGCGGCAAACTCTTCTACATGCATAATGGCATACTCGCCCTCGCTCACGATCACAATCTCCGGCCCTCGGCTCCGCAGGACGCGCTGATGAAAACTGCGGAGGCCGCGTGCCACCAGCCGACTCCCTTGCCGTGTGTTAAAGAGGCGCACATAGTTGTAACCCAGACACTTCCACGTCACACTCATTCTCACAGCTCTCTCATGCCGCCCCAACATTCGCGTTCTAACTCCCAGCCCTCCTTCAACTCCCGAAAGCCCGTATTCTCAATCGTCCACCACTCCCGCCACGTCTCATAGAAGGTTTTCGCTGCGCCCGAAACGTTAAGCAGCAGGTTGAAGTCGCCCGCGCGGCACGCGGGGCAGTTCCTGAGCGTTATCGCGTGCTGGTGCTGGGCGCGTCCACTGGTTACGGCTTGGCAGCGCGGATTGCGGCGACGTGGCTTTACAATGCGGAGACGCTGGGCGTGTTCTTTGAGCGCCCCGGTGATGGAACGAAAACCGGCACGGCGGGTTTTTACAATACGGCGGCGTTTCATCGTCTGGCGAAAAGCGAAAACTTCAAGTCCATCAACCTGAACGGCGACGCTTTCTCGTCCACGATGAAGGCAGAGGTCATTGCGCACATCAAGGCGAAAATGGGGCAGGTGGATGCGGTGATTTACAGTCTCGCCGCGCCGCGCCGCACTGACCCGCACACGGGGGAGGTTTACAGTTCGACGCTCAAACCCATCGGCGCATCCTACACGGGCAAGACGATTGACCTGAACAACGAGACCGTCACGGAAATCACCATTCCTCCGGCGACGGCAGAGGAGATCCGAGGCACCATCGGCGTCATGGGCGGGGACGATTTGCGGCTGTGGACGGAGGCTCTGCTCGAAGCCGACGCGCTGGCAGAGGGCGCGCGCGTCGTTCCGTTCTCCTACATCGGTCCCGAAGTCACGCACCCCATCTACCGCAGCGGCACGATTGGCAAGGCGAAGGAAGACCTTGAGCGCACAACGGAGAAACTCAACGTGCTGCTGCAAGACCGCATCGGCGGGCGCGCCTGCATCTCCGTCAACAAAGCCGTCATCACGCAAGCGTCGTCGGCGATTCCCGTCGTGCCGCTTTACGTGAGTTTGCTCTATCGCATTATGAAAGAACGCGGCGTCCACGAGGAACCTATCCATCAGATGGTGCGCCTGTTCCGCGAGCACATCGGACCAGGACAAACGCCAACGCTGGACGAAGAAAACCGCATCCGTCTTGACGACCGCGAACTCGCTCCTGACATCCAAGCCGAAGTCAGCCGACTCTGGGACACCATCACCACCGACAACCTGCGCACGCTGACCGACTACGACGGTTTCAAACGCGGCTTCCGGCAACTGTTTGGGTTTGAGGTCGAAGGCGTCAACTACGAAGAGGAAGTCGAGGTCGAAGCATCAATTGATTGAAACCACAGATGAACGCGGATGAACCCAGATTCTTTCTTGTTGTTATCTGTGTCCATCTGCGTTCATCTGTGGCTAAAAAGAGGTGTTTTATGATCGTCGTCGCCAACCGTATTCCCGTCGCCAAGGGCTACGAGAAAGAATTTGAGAAACGCTTTGAAAACCGCTTCGGCGCGGTGGAGAAGATGAAGGGCTTCGTGCGCTACGAACTGCTGCGCCCGCTGCAGGGAAGCGATTACTACGTGGTGAAAACCTACTGGGAAACGCCAGAAGACTTCCACGCCTGGACGCAAAGCGAAGCCTTCAAGCAATCGCACGTCAACCGCCCGCCCGCCGAGATGTTTGCCGGTCCGAACGTCTTTGAGATGCACGAGGTCGTGATGCAGACGGAGAAGTCGGCGAAACAATGAGAGAGGAACGCAAGGGGCGTGGGGAACGCCATTGAGTCCTCACGTTCCTCTCTTCCTAAGGAGAGGGTGGGGGAGGTTATTCTTCCGCCCACGCAGGCATCGCGCTCATGTAGGCAGCCGCGCGCTTCAATGCCGTCGCGTCGTCAATCCCCGGCTGCCAACTTTTGAACCACTCAGCGATACCTTGTTGTATTACCTCTTTGGGTTTGAGGTTGCCTGATTCGTCGGTGCAATACTTACAGTGATTCTCCGCCACTCCCTGGAATTCAGGCATCCCCAAGGGAGTCGCACACGCATAACAGAATTTGTCCATCTCGTCTCCTTTCTATCAGAAGGAAGGCAAAGACGTCGCCGACAACGCTCCACAGAACGTAGAATGTATTCATCTTGCCTCCTTCCATCCCTGCGGTTTATCCCTTGAACAACCCGACGACGTTGCCATCGGGGTCGCTCAAAAAGGCAAAAGCGCCCACACCCTCAATCGGAGTCGGCGGCACAACCGCCTTGCCGCCCAGACTTTCCGCTTTGTTCAGAGACGCCTGCAAGTCGTCCACCAGAACGTAAAAGGTCACGTAGGGGACGCCATGCGGCGCTTGCATGATGCCGCCATTGATGCCGCCCTGTCCGCCGGTTTCGACCATGCCGTAGTTGTGGGGATTGTTCGTGTCGACCTTCCAGTTGAACAGGTTGGCGTAGAAGTCTTGAAGTTTCTTGGCGTCTTTTCCTGCGATTTCAAAGTGTACGACGGGTTGACCCATGATGATTCTCCTCTCGGTTTCGGTGAAGTTTGAATGACGACCCTCCTGTCAACGTCAAACGACTATACAACCACCCCCTCCTCTCACAACCACAACGCGGCTTCTGCCGCTAACTCTTGCAGACTGTGCGTATCCGCTGATTCCGCTCGTTCCAGGTTGTCCAGCATCAGAATCACCGCGCCCATCAATCGTCCTTTACGGTAATCCTCTTCGGTTAAACGTAGAGACCCTCAGAAACGCACTCGACGTTCTTCCTCTGTAAAGGCTTTGCCTGTGAAGGAACGTGGCGCGTCGAGTTATCCGTGAACCGCCGCCAGCGGAAAGGAGAAGTGCTATGTCAGACATCGCAGGGCTTACGGGGAAACAACATCGGGTATTGGAGGTCATCTCCAAATTCCGCCGCGAGCACGGGCTGCCGCCGACGGTGCGCGAACTCGCCCGCGAGTTGAGGCGCAACATCGGCTCGGTGCAGCAGTTTCTCAGGCAGTTGGAGAAGAAGGGCTACATCCGCCGCAACGCCCGCAAGTCGCGGGGCATTGAACTGGTGCGCCCCCTCAACCCGCTGGATAGAGGTGTAGACAGCGTGCCCGTGCCGCTGGTTGGGCGGGTCGCAGCGGGGCAGCCGTTGTTAGCGGTGGAAAACGTGGAAACGGTCGTGCCGCTGTCGCGCGAGTGGGTCGGCGAGCAGAACGTTTTCCTGCTGCGCGTCAAAGGGGACAGCATGATTGAGGACGCCATCTACGACGGCGATTACGTCGTAGCGCGGCAGCAGGAGACCGCCGACAACGGTGACATTGTGGTTGCCCTCATCGGCGACGAGGCGACGGTCAAACGCTTCTACAAAGAGAACGGTCACGTCCGCCTTCAGCCCGCGAACTCTACAATGGAACCCATCATCACGACGGAGGCGAAGATTGTGGGCAAGGTGGTTTGGGTGCTGCGGAGGGTGGGGTAAAACAGTTGTAGATGAGGAGGGTATTCCACCAAAATTTGCGAATAAGCCAAAAAACTCGCCTTCGGTACCAGAAAAACGGCTCTCTCACGCAACTAATAAGATAGAGGACGCTCTCTGAGCCGTAAAGGAGATGATTGAGTCATGGCAGTCGTACAATTGCTGGTGGAGTTGCCGGATGGCATGTCGCTCGCGTCGCTGCGCGAGTTGCTGGAGATGCATGATGCGACTATGCACGAATGTAAGCGAGTGGACGGTTCGCCACCTGCCTCTCCGCCTAACCAAACCTCAGTCCCTTTGACCCCCACTGAACTGTCCATACTCAAAGCCTTCTCCTACTGCGACACCAACGAAGAGATTGCCGCGCAGGTGGGGCTCTCTCTTTCCACCGTCAAAAGCCACACTGAGGACATCTTCCGCAAACTGCGCGTGCACAGCCGCGCCTGCGCGCTCGGACGCGCGCTGCGGTTGGGGCGAATCACGCTGCGCGACCTCACACCTCCGCCAAAAGGCGGAGAAAAATCCGCCAAACGGCGGAGGGACAAGAAGTAACATCGGGGGTATAATGTTAGCAAACCTGACTCAAGATTGTTAATGCTGTCTTTTTGTGCCACGTTATAGGGGGAGTCTTTACGAGCAACCAAGGATACAAGTTACCCAAGCAAGGTGTGGGCACAGGGATGACTAACGGCTTTACACTGATTGAATTGCTACTGGTTCTCGCGGTGATTTCTGTGATGATGGCTATTGGCTTCGCTGTAGGTGCTCAGGTGAAGGAGAAGACCCGCCAGACCGTATGTGTGTCTAATCTACGGCAGATTGGACAGGCTCTCACGATGTATCGTCAGGACTATCCTGACTCATTCTATTTTCTGCCTATTGGTTTGCGCGACCTATCTCCCCGATATATCACTGATAAGCGCATCTTTCGCTGCCCCAATGACCCAACAGACTACACTTCATTGCCTCCTCCTTATTTTCCCATATCATATGGGTATCAGTATATCCTCATCCCTATACCTGAGCACCCTGCCGACGTGTGGGCGAATCTCTATCCTCAGCGGGGAGAGGATTTTCCCATTGTTTATGACCTCCACCATAGAGTGCGTGGGATGAGAGCACCTTGGATAGTGCTTCGACTTAATGGACGAGTGGAGATTGTCAGAGAAGGGTGGCGGGTAGTTTAGGACTCTGAGCGGAATACAATACTCAGCATTACCGACGGTTAATCGAAAATGAAAGGAGGTGGTTGTGCAATATGAGAAAGCGCGTGTTGTTCTTGCTTCAAATGTGCTTCATCGCTGGCTTTGCTCTGGGCATTGCCTTTGCGAATCCCTGTGAGGGTGGACTGGATACGTGCGCCGCGCAAGGAATCAATCCTGCAACGTGTTTGACTTCGAGCACTGACAGTCACTGTCTGACGAGACAGGATGCTGCAGGGAGGGATTGGTGCTGTTGCTATGACGTCACACACTACTCCAACTGTCCTGGGGGGGCAATTTGCAGCATCTCGACGTTCAACAAAGCAGTTGCTTCATGCAGCTGCATATCGGGCGTCAACGATGTGAATTGTGTAACGGAGCCTGGATAAGTGATTTTCCCATGCTGCAGTATGACAATGATGCGAATTGCCCATAGCCATCCGTGGGTGGTTCTTCCGAAACAGAACCTCATTCATACATACAAGAGTTACGCAGTTAGCCTTTCCAACCACGACATCTTGGGGGTATGGCTGCGGCGAAGCCCAAGATATTGTGGCTCAGAAACCCAACCGCGTAACTCTTGACATATATGTTTCGGGAGAACCACCCGCGAGAAGGAGCCGATACTAAATGCCCCCTTCCCGATACCTTTTAATGCAGGACAGGTCCCCGGAGAGAAAAACGCAGTCCAATACACAGGTGCTGATTCAGCGGTGGGTCCCCGTATTGAGTGGATCAGCGCGACAGCGCAAATTAGTATTGCTCACACTGGCGCTTATTGTTATTGTCAGCATTTCTGGGTTCTATGGGTACCGCTATTATGGACCCACACCGTATCGAACGCTTCGTTTATTTGTCCGTGGAGTCAACCGTGGAGATTTCGACGGGCAATATGCGCTCTTCGTCAAGAAAGAATCTGGCGGGATGCCTCTCCTGCCCAAGGATGAATTGAAATCCCTTCTATTTGAAGCGATGAAACCGCCTTTTCCTGAGGATATGGTGCTCAACATGAGTGAAGTTGATCCTGAACATCACTTTGAGAATAACATTGATGGATTTGTCGTACGAATCTCGCAGAGAGGCAAGGGGGGCGTACCTACAGGCCGATGGCCAGATTATTTTGAGGTCGCTATCCAGAGAGCCGATAGCGGATGGGGCGTTCGTGCTTTCTTTACCTATCATAGTTACTATCGGCGCACCTACGGAGAGAAGGTAGCCAGCCAGTTCAAGACTTTGTATGTTCAGAGGGCTTATAGGCTGGGTCTTTGGGAGACCGATGTCAGTCACGGGAAATAGATGAAAATAGCAATAATAACCGACATTCCGCACCTTGAGATGACGAAAACGGGATTTTGCGGTATCCTCCTAAGGCAGGAGGATACCGATGATAGAGACAGAGCGCATCTACACGACTCAACGTCTGGATC
>FWWM01016439.1_pt1 | contig 11012 bp, 10 predicted proteins | sample 2228351 | NCBI WGS metagenome assembly FWWM01 (sample SAMEA103939774, study PRJEB20133) | metagenome
CAGCCCTGATAGAGATTGCGACTAAAAAAAATAACAGAGCCGTGAGGGCTGTTTCCAGTTGAAAAACCCATCAGCCCTGAAAGGGATTGCGACTCAATAATCACGGCCCCCCGGGGGAGCTCCTTCTCCCAGCGTTGAAAAAACCATCAGCCCTGAAAGGGATTGCGACTGGCCGTCCCGAACATGTAGCCGTACGAGTTCTTAGGGTTGAAAAAACCATCAGCCCTGAAAGGGATTGCGACTTTGGGTGACACAATTGCTATCTACACGCCTTCCCCGGTTGAAAAAACCATCAGCCCTGAAAGGGATTGCGACTCTTCGTCCAATTCGATAAGACTACCGTTGTGGTACTGTTGAAAAACCCATCAGCCCTGAAAGGGATTGCGACTGACGGCCCCACACAAGATACCACTGATTGCCTACTTGTTGAAAAACCCATCAGCCCTGAAAGGGATGCATAAATCCGTGACGCGTGACGGGGAGAAAGTGATGCTTGATGTCCCGTCACCCGTCATGGTCTGGGTGGAGTGGGGGCGGCACCAGGGTTGCTTGTCCGTCGTGCTCGGTGGGCTTCCCTCGGGCCCCACCCCTCGATATACTTCGCTTTCAGAGGAGCTCCGTGGCGGCCACGTTGGATATCTGGAAGGCTGCTTTGGCCGGACTCCTGCACGACATCGGCAAACTTGGGCAACGGGCACGGGAAGTGGGCACCGGCGGCCGGCGTGATCATGCCTCCATAGGCGATGCCTTCGTGGCCCGCTACGTCCCCCAGCCCTGGCAACAAGCCCTTGCCCCTGTAGGCTGGCATCACGGTGACCCTGACCAACCCCAGCGCCCCCTCGAACTTCCTGTCAACATTGTCCGCTTAGCTGATCGGTTGTCCGCAGGCGAGCGAATAAGCCCCCCTTGCCCCACTTGCCGGTCCACCAAGACCGACCGTGTGGGAGCCGAAACCTTCCGCTGTGAACACGGCCACACGTTCCCCTACGAACTGCCCCCTCAGCTCATCCCCGTGTTGGACCGCATCAGCCACCCCCCATCGCCACGGTTCTTCGGCCTCCAACCCCTCTGCTTGCACGAGGCCGTGGTTTTTCCCCGCGACCCTTTGGCTCCAGCCGCACAGGAAAACGCGTACCAAAACCTATGGAAGCGGTTGACCGATGAGATGAGGGCCCTGCAACAGGTCCACCAAACCGCCGAACCCGACCTGGCGACCTACGTAGAAAGCGTGCTTGCCCTCCTGCAGAAGTACACCTGGTGCGTGCCCAGCGCCTTCTACTACGACGTGCCTGACGTGTCCCTCTACGACCACTCGCGGACCACGGCGGCGCTGGCTGCTGTTCTCACGCGCACGTTTGGGCAGAACGAAGGTGTGGTGGGCCGCCTATTGGACAAAACCCACGGTGACCCCGCTTCTTGGCCTGAGGAACCCCCAGTGGCTGGACTCCTCGCCGGGGACCTCTCCGGGATCCAGACGTTTCTTTACGACCTCCACGACCCCAAAGGCGCTGCGGCCCTGTTGCGCGCCCGCAGTTTCTACCTGCAAATGCTGACCGAAACCGTCGCCCGTTGGATCCTTCGCCAACTCGACCTCCCGGTGACGAACATCTTGTACGTGGGAGGAGGCACGTTCACCCTGATCGTTCCTCCGGTCCTTGGCTTGGATGTAGACGAATTAGCATGCCAGGTGAACGAGGTTCTTTTCCAAGCCCATCAGGGCGCGCTGTACATGGCCTTGGCCCATGTCGCCCTGGTTCCGCGGGACTTCGCTTCAGGGAAGCCGGGCGACCAGGAATCGCGGCTGGTCCAGCGCATGCGCGAACTCCACGAGAAACTACGGAAAAAGAAAAACAAGCGGTTTGCCGAGCTGCCCGCAGCCTCCTTGCGCAAGCTCTTCGAGCCCCAAGGCGAGGGAGGTGGTGCCGAGGGTGTCTGCTCGGTCTGTGGGCTGGAAAGCGCCAACTTGGTCGAAGAGGAGGAAACGCGGTGGTGCCCAAGGTGCACAGCCTTTCGGGAGTTGGGACGGGACCTGCGTCGCGCCCAGTACCTCCTCCTCCGCGAGGTGGACTCTGTGTCCCTCCCCCCTGAACCCACGTGGAGCCACGTGTTGCGGGCGTTCGGCGCTGAAGTTGAGGTTTACGAGAACTTCCCCCGCGCCGACAATCACCGGTCGGTTCTGTGGATGCTCACCGATGAACCCAAGGGCCTCAAGTTCCAACCGCGTCAGGCCCTTGTGCGCAAGTTCATCGTCAACACGGTTCCCCTCCGTCGCGAGGGCGAGGACTTGCCCAAGGAGTATCAAACCGAGGTGAACGTAGGCGCCATCAAACACTTTGGCGTACTGGCCAGGCAGTCCAAGGGCGCCCCCTACCTTGGAGTTCTCCGCATGGACGCCGACAACCTGGGCCGCTTGTTTGCCCAGGGCCTGGGCCCCTATCACACCCTATCCCGTTACGCCTCGCTGAGCTTCTCCCTCTCGCTGTTCTTTGAGGGATGGGTAGGACAAAAAGCGGCATGGCTTTCCCAAGATGGGGAGCGCCTGTACGCCGTGTACTCCGGTGGGGACGACCTGTTTTTCGCCGGATCATGGGATGCCGTGTTGGAGCTGGCTCAGCACGTGCGCAGCGACTTTCGCCGGTTTGTGGGCGGCGGGCAACCCAGCGTTTCGGGCGGTTTGGTCCTGGTGCACGACAAGTACCCGTTGTACCTGGCGGCCCACAAAGCCGGTGAGGCCGAAGACCAAGCCAAGCGCCTCCGCAAGGAAAAGGACGCATTCAGCTTCCTTGGCATGGCCATGGGGTGGGAGGAGTTCGGCACGGACAAGGAAGAGGGCCCAGCAGCGCGATGGTCGCACCGGTTGGCAGAGCTGATGGGAAAAGGCGAAGCGCCGCGGACCGTCGTGCGCAAAATCCAAGACCTGTACTTCATGTACGAGCAAGGCCGCCCCACCCGCGGCCCGTGGGGACCTTGGATTTGGCGCGGGGCCTATTGGCTGGCCCGCGCCCACGAACGCATCTCCGATCCCGAAGTGCGGCAAACATTGGCCGAGCTGATGGACCTGCTCCAGGGAGAGAACTTTGGGAAAAACATTCGCTGGTTGGCCCTGGCGGCACGCTGGGCCGAGCTTTCCACCCGGAAAGGAGGTAACCGTGAGTGAAGCCGTTTACCAAAAGATCGTGTTGGAAGAAGGACCCGAGGCCTCGGCGGCGTTGGTCGCCCAAGCGAAGAAAGTGGCTGACGCTTTGGCAAGTGGTGATGCGGGATCGGAAACAGGCAAAGCCCAAATTCGCGCGATCTTTGACGAAATACGACAAATTGAGGCCCTTTGGTTGACGCAACCCCAGCAAGCCGTGCACCGCCTGCATTTGCTGGAACCTAAAATGGTGTACCGTCAAACACGAAGTCAGGGACTGAAGCCGCTTGTCGAAGCCCTTAAGAAGGCGGCGGACACCGTACTGCAGGAAAAAGATCAGGACCGACAACGAGCCGGTTTCCGTCGCATGGTTGAATTCGCTGAAGCTGTTCTTGCTTTCTACACCGCGGCAAGCCGAGCCGGTGAAAGGGGTGGGAGGAGGTAAGGATGGTTATCCAAGCATTGGGCAGGGTGATGATCCGCTTCAGCATCCGTGCAGAGACAGGTCTGCACATCGGCGGCCGGGCAGGGGGTATCGAAATCGGGGGTTTGGACAACCCCGTCATCCGCGATCCCCTCACCAACCGCCCCTTGATCCCCGGGTCCTCCCTCAAGGGGAAAATGCGCTGCCTTCTGGAAAAGCATTATGGGCTGAACATCAACCGCCGCATCGGCCAAAGCTATATCCACAGCTGCGAAGAAAAGGACGAACAAGCCTACAAAACCTGCCGGGTATGCCGGGTGTTCGGGATTCCTGGCGAAGAAAAGATCGCCACCCCCACGCGCCTTTTGGTGCGGGACGTCCTGCTCTCCGACGCCAGCGCTAACGATCTGGAGGCTTTTTCGCTGGATCGACCCTACACCGAAGTGAAGACCGAGGTGGCCATCGACCGCATCACCTCTGCCGCCAATCCGCGACCCCTGGAGCGTGTGCCCGCCGGTGCTGTGTTCGGCCCAGGCGAAATGGTGTACACCGTCTACTCCGCCTCCAATGGCCTCTGCAACCCCGAGCAGGATGTGGAATTCCTGGCCGTGGTGTTCGAGGGCATGCAACTTGTGGAGCACGATTATTTGGGCGGTTCGGGGTCCCGCGGCTCAGGGAAGGTCGCCTTTGAGCAGATCCGGCTTGAGCTGCGGGCCAAGGGCGACTACTTCCAGCAGGTCCACTTCATCGGCGAATATGGATCGCTGGGCGACCTCTGGGCGCACAAGGACGAGATTATCCAAACAGTCAAGCAGAAGCTTGGGGTGTAGCCCATGCAAGCCACCCTGTACTTGCTGCGCTTTCCCCATGGATTGCACATCGGTTCCCATGGGGTCGGGACCGAAGATGTACGCCCTACGATCCCCTCGGACACGTTGTTCGCGGCTTTGCTGGCCTCGTGGGTGCGCTTGGGAGGCGATCCCGAAGCTTGGAGCCAGCACTTCCCCTGTACAGTGGGTGGCGCTGTCCGCCCCGCCGACCCCCCGTTTCTGTTGAGCTCAGCGTTCCCCTTTGCCGGAGGCGTGCTGTTTTATCCACGCCCCATGGGCTGGGAACCCCCGCTGCGGCCCGAGGAGATCAAAACGTGGAACAAGGTGGAATACCTCTCGGAAGCGGCCTTTCGACAGGTTACTGCCCAACCTAAAGCGAAAGCTCCAGCAGGCCGTTTCCTGCAAGGGGGCAGGTTGTTTTGCGTAGAAAGCGAATGGCAAGCTTTGGGCCCACAGTTGGACCGCGTTTGGACCGAAGAAGAAGTGCCACGGGTGACGCTGGATCGGGTGACGTCGGCCTCGAACCTGTTCAGCATGGGCCGCGTCCATTTCCATCGCACCTGCGGCCTGTGGTTGGCCGTGGTGTGGCGCGATCCGGAGCGGAGATGCGGGGAGATCCCTTTCCGTCAGGCTTTTCAGCTGGCGCTGGATGAGCTTGCCCGCCAGGGTTTGGGGGGAGACCGCGCCGTGGGTTACGGCACGTTCGAGTACGAACTGCTGGACGAAGGGGTCCCTTGGCTCGATCCTCAACCGGGGAAACAGGCCGTGTTGCTCTCGCGCTACCATCCTCGCGAGGAAGAACTGCCTTGGGTCTTACGCGAGGCGGTTGCGTACCGGTTGGAGCCCGTGGCGGGTTGGGGGGCCTCCCCTCAAGGGCAGTTCCGCCGTCGGGGACTGTGGATGATGGCTGAAGGGTCTGTGATCCGTTCGCTGGGCTCGGGCACGATGGGCGACGTGGTGGACGTCAGCCCGCGCAACTTCGCCCACCCGGGCCACCCCGTGTGGCGCTACGGCCTGGCTTTGGCCTATCCCTGGGAGGGCCAGTCATGATCCGCTTCATCCAAGTGACTGTGGAAACCCTGACCCCCTTGCACATCGGCACAGGCGAGAAGCTGCTTAGGGATTTCGACTATGTGGCCCGCAACGGCCGCACCTACCGCTTGGACCTTGGCCGGCTGGTGGAAACGTTGTATGTGAGGGACCCCCAGATCAGAAGTTTGCTTTTGCGTCGGCCGCCTGGTGAATTCCTCAAAGCCGATGACCTGCGCGAAGGCAGCCCCTTTGTTCGCTACGTCCTCGCCGGGGAACCTCAAGGTAACGAGTTCCGCGAGCAAATCAAAGACGCTCAAGACCGGGTGTATCTGCCGGGGTCCAGCCTGAAGGGGGCTTTGCGCACTGTGTTGGCCTGGCACGGCTGGCAGCAGTTGAGCGACCAAGACCGCAACCTGGAAAAACTCACGGCCGGAGAGAGACAAGCCAAGTTTGCCGCTCGAAAGTTAGAACAACACATTTTTGGCGGTAACCCTAACCGCGACCTCTTGCGCGCTTTGCGCATCAGCGACTCGGCTTCCCTCCCTGGCCCAGGTGAGGGCCTGCGCCTTGAGGTTGTCAAGGTGTGGACTCCACGAGGTCCTGGAGTTCCTATTTCGGTGGAGGCTGTCCCTGAAGGCGTTCGCTTCTCCATGGAAGCCAGCCTGGACCTGTCCCTTTTCTCGGAGTGGGCGAGTCAAAACAGCGACTTCCCCCTGAAACATCGCGACTGGCTTGAGAGCTTGGGTCAGCTGGCGGCCAAGCGAGCGGTGGAACGTCTGAAAGAAGAGCAAGGCTGGTGGCAGCAACAACTCCAGCAGGGGACCAATCCCTACGACTGGGTTCAACAAAGGATCTACACCAAGCTTGGGCCCCAAAATCGTGGCTTCCCCCTTCAGTTGGGATTTGGTACGGGTTGGGCGGGAACGACCATCGGTGCACCGCTCAAACAGGCCCCAGGCTTTTCAAAGGTGTATGAGCGCTTCCAACTAAGCAAGGCGCCGCGCGGAGCCAAAGCCAAGGTTGAAGACTTCCCCACCTCGCGGCGGGTGGTGGTGCGAGGCTCCCAGCTTCTCCCCTTGGGCTGGGTGTGGGTGGAGTGGAAGGAGGTCGTTGGATGAAGGTCCTTGCGCTGTCGGTGGGTGGTACAGCGGAACCCATTGTGCAAAGCATTGGGCAGCACAAGCCCGACCGGGTGGTCTTCTTCGTGTCCGATCGGCCCCAGGGTGGGACGTTGCGGTTGGTGGTGGAAGGGGACAGCGGAAAGCCCAGCATTGTGGACCAGACCAAATTGTTAGAAAGTCAGTTCAAGACTCAAATCCTCACCGACATCGACGATTTCGAGACCTGCTACCGCGAAATGGTTTGTGTGCTTCGGGAAGAGATGAAAGCTGCGGAGCACGGCGAATTCATCGCCGACTACACCGGGGGTACCAAAACGATGAGCGCGGCGCTTGCGGCGGCAGCCTTTCGGCTGGGTTGGAAATTGGGGTTGGTGGAGTCCCCCCGCCCAAATGTCAGACAAGCAACGCTTGAAGGAATTGCAAAAATCCAGCGTACTGTTTCCCTCATGTTTGAAGAGCTCACGGCCCGCGTCCGTGAGCTGTTCAGCGTAGGACAGTACGACCTAGCCGCTGAAGTCCTAAGCCAGGCCATGAGAGAAATCGTTTTGGATCGTGACCAAGAGCAATTCGTTCAGCGTGCCTTCCAGGCTTGCAAAGCCGTGGCCCACTGGGATCGGTTTGAGTACGAGGAAGCAGCGAAACACCTCCGGGTGATCCCCCTCAACGTTCCGCTCCCGGTCCGAAGACACATCGAGGAACTGGCGGAGTGGTGCGCAAGAGGAGGCCCTCCGCCCTACACGCTGGTGTGGGATCTGGCCGCCAACGCTCAGCGAAGGGCCGAGCAGGGCCGCTACGAAGACGCCATCTTGCGACTTTACCGCAGCATCGAGCTCCTCGCCCAAATCCGCCTAAGGGAAACTCACCAACTGGACACCTCAAACCTCGATCCTGAAATCCTCGAACGAAAGCTGAGCCATGACCCACAGCGCAAAGAAAGCGTGATGAGAATGCTGGGCGGGCTGGGCAGCCGACTCACCGCCGGCCTTGTGGCCAGCTACCTCTTGCTCAACGCCCTGGGCGACCCCCTGGGCCACGCGTTCAAGGCTCAGTGGGAGCAAAGAACACAGAGGTTCGTGCAGCTGCGTAACAAGGCGTTCATGGCCCACGGATTCCGCCCGTTGGGCCAGGAAGCGTGGGAGGAGGCGTGGGAGCACTGTCGGGCTTTCTACCTCGACGCCTGCCGAGCATTGGGCATTTCTATGCAGTTGCCCATGCAACCCCAGTGGGAGTGGGTGGAGGAGCCCGAGAGCGGCCTTGAGTTGGCTTAGCAGGGGGGCGTGGGTGGGCCCGTACGCCGTGGTGTTGCGCTACCGTTGGGATGGGCCGCTGCCCTCGCCCGAGGAAATCCACGCCGGTTTTTTGGGCATGGTGGGGCGGCTGGACCGAGCGTTGGCCCGCTTGCTCCACAGGGGGGATTTGGGGCGGCGGCCGTTCACGCTCACCCCATTGGGCTACCCTGGCCGCGGGGATGGTTTGGTATTGCGCCTGAGCGTCCTTGATCCCCCCATGTTTGCGCAGTTTTGGCAGCGCTGGCAGCGGCGAGGTCCTCCTCCCCTTCGCTTGCACCGTCGCTTCCTTCCTCTGGTGGACGTAGTGGAGCAAGGTCCGTGGGCTGGAAGGAAAAGCTGGGAAGAGTTGGGCGCGGGAGCCGTCGGTCGCACGGTCCGCCTCATCTTCTGCACACCCACCTCGTTCCGCCAGGGAGACCTGGACCTTCCTCTCCCTGTGCCGCGGTTGGTGTTCGGAGGGCTGTGGGAGAAGTGGAACGCGTTTGCCCCCTCTCCTTGCCCTTTGAGCTTGCCGCTTTTGGAGCGCAGCGTGGCCTTATCCTCGACCCGCGTGCGGGCCAAGGTTTTTCAGGACGGACGCAGGGCCATTATGGGATTTGTGGGGTGGGGGGAGTTTCGCCTGGTAGGCCGCCATGGACCTGAAGTTGTGCGTGCGTTCCAGGCTTTGGCCGATTTCGCCTTTTTTGCCGGCGTGGGGCGGAAAACCACCCATGGGATGGGGTTGGTGCGGAGGGAACCATGGCTGATCCAATCCCCATCAGCATCGTAGCGGAGTACGTGTTTTGTCCACGGTCGGCCTGGTTGGCGTTTGTCACCGGCGCCTTCCAAGCCAACGAGTTCACGGTGGAAGGCGAAATCCTTCACCGGAAGGTCCACACCTTGGGGCAAACGCACCAAGGTGGCCGACGGCAATGGAGAAAAGTTCCCCTTTGTTCACGCCAGTTGGGCGTGGTGGGTTACGCAGACCTGGTGGAAGAAATCGGGGGGAATTGGGTTGTTGTGGAGTACAAGCGGGGCCGAGCGCTGGACCGGTTAAGCGACAAAATTCAATTGTGCCTGCAAGCCATGTGCGTGGAGGAAATGACCGGCAAATCTGTGCCGGAAGGTCAGATTTATTATGCCACTTCTCGCCGCAGGATCGTGGTGCCTCTCACACCACCCCTTCGGCACCAGGCACGGTACGCCGTGCAAGCCACGCGCGAGCTTTTAGCCCTTCCGTCCCCACCGTCCGAGCAATCCCGCCCCCATTGCCGCGGCTGCGCCCAGAGTGCAGCCTGCCTGGCAGGGACAACCCACCGACTTCGGGCTTTTCGCTGGGAGGACTGGTGGCCATGAGCACGCTGTATGTCTTGGAAGATGGGGCCATCATCCGCAAAGATGGGGAGCGGCTTAAGGTGTACTCCGCCCGCGAAGGTCTTCTTTTGGAGATGCCCGTCGCGCAACTGGAGCAAGTGGTGTTGGTGGGCAATGTTACTGTGACCGCACCGGTGGTGCGTCTGTTGCTGGAACAGGGGATTGGTCTCGTGTACATGACCAGTGGGGGTCGTCTTTTGGGCCGCTTGCAGCCTCCCGAAAGCAAGAATGTACCGTTGCGATGGGCTCAATTTCAGGCCGCTGCTGACCCACAAAGGAGTTTGCTGATTGCTCGTAGCATTGTATGTGGGAAAATTCTCAACCAAAGGACACTCTTACAGAAAGCGGCGCGCGAGGGGATCGCAGGCTTGGATGACGCTGTCGCACATCTGCGTGCCTTGGCCGAACAAGCCCATCGCGCCGCCACTTTGGACGCGTTGCGAGGTCTAGAAGGTGCAGCAGCTGCCGAATATTTTCGACAGTGGCCCCGGCTGATCAAAGCCTTGGGATTCCCATTTCCCGGTCGCGTGCGGCGGCCGCCCACAGATCCCGTTAATTCCCTCCTCTCCTTTGCTTCGGTGCTGCTGCTCAACGAGGTGTTGACAGCTTGCCAAGTGGTGGGATTTGACCCGTATGTGGGCTACCTGCACATGGACCGCTATGGCCGTCCGGCCTTGGCCTTAGACCTGATGGAAGAATTTCGCCCCGTGCTTGTAGATACCACTGTGCTGAGCTTCGTTAACCGAGGGATGGTGGACCCTGAGGATTTTGAGGTGGGGGTGGGTGGAACGCGCACCATGAAGCGCCCCGCGTTGAAGAAATTCCTACAAGCATGGGAAGAGAAGCGAAGGACGATGGTGCAGCATCCGATCTTTGGTTGGCAGGTTCCTTATTGGCGCGTTATTGAGCTGCAGGCCCGTGTACTGGCCAAGGTCTTGCTTGGCGAGTTGGATCAGTACGTTCCTTTCCTCATCCGATGAGCGAGCTTTACGTGGTGGTGGCCTATGATATTCCTGACGACCGGCGCCGGAACCGGCTAAGCAAGATCCTCGAGGGTTATGGGGAGCGGCTGCAGTACTCCCTGTTCGAGTGTAGGATCACAAAAGTTCAATACCTCAAAATGAAGGAGCGGATCCGCAAAGCCATTCGCCCCGACGAAGATGCGGTCTCCTTCTACTTCCTCTGCGAAAAGGACGTGGGAAAGATCGAGCGGTTGGGAGGGCGGCGGCCTTTGCCCGACGGGGCGATCGTGGTGGGCGATGTTTGACATTTGGCCACGCGGAGAAAGCCGCTTATAATGGCTAAAGCCCGGGATTAAGGGTCATAGACAGGTGAAGATGGTGGGCGCGGACCTCGGTGGAGGGGAAACTCCTGGGGGGTCCGCGCGAGTGAGGAGGCAACGGTGTTTTATCGCGTTTTCGGGGTTCACAGCTTCCCCGGTTGGGGGGCTTTGGAGGGGCCGTTTTGGGGGGTCCGCGGAAACGGGCCCTGGAAGGCCCAAGGGCAGCGGGTTCCCGGGGTGGGGAGTTGAAAAAACCATCAGCCCTGAAAGGGATTGCGACTTAAAGATTCGCAGGGTGAACGGTGTGCTCGCGACCCGTTGAAAAAACCATCAGCCCTGAAAGGGATTGCGACATGTTTCCCCCACTGTCGACAACCGGACATCTTAGCCCGTTGAAAAAACCATCAGCCCTGAAAGGGATTGCGACGCAGTGCCACCATCTCTTGTTCGTCCTTCCTCATGTTGTTGAAAAAACCATCAGCCCTGAAAGGGATTGCGACTCTGTGACGTAGACCAACCTGGTCGGTCGGAACCGGTTGTTGAAAAAA
>FWWM01016442.1_pt1 | contig 11010 bp, 5 predicted proteins | sample 2228351 | NCBI WGS metagenome assembly FWWM01 (sample SAMEA103939774, study PRJEB20133) | metagenome
ACTTTGAACCCCAAACTGCGGTATCGTGGGGTTTGTGCTATAGACCCGCCTGCGTCTGATTTTATCGCTTACGAGGCGAACCTGCAGGAAAACTGGTCAAGGCTTCCACGTCCAAATGCTTTGTGGGAAACTTACTGGGAAAGGTGTGGTATCAGGATAGAAAAACTTCAGGATATTCGTAGCGGTTGTGGTATTTTCGTTGTTACCCAACAGGGTGATGCGGTTTTTGCTACACTTAGGGGAACCATTTACGAGGTAGCAGAGGCTGTGCAGGCGACGGCTAAGCGATACTGTATAGAGCCGGTTTATTTGATGGAGACGCCGTTGCCTCTCAATCGCAATCTGCCTTTCTGTGCTGGGGTTATATCGGGATTTCTTTATGCTTTTGACATAGTGACGCCCATATTTGTTGCCGTTCCTTCCAAAAAAGAGCACAAGAACGCTGCTTGGGAAGAGTTTCAGAAGGCACATGGATTTTCGGATTACAAGCCTACAAACCATGAGAAGTCCGCTTTATTGCTATACAAGCGGGTATTTGGTTTTTCCAATTCGGACGTAACGCAGATTAAGGCAGAAGTTGACAAGGTGGAGGTCTACAGCAGATGCGATTAAGTTATTCTATGCTTTTGAATTATTTGCAGTGTCCTTTGCGTTTGGTATTGTTACAGCAAAATCCACAGCAGTTTCTATTTCCAGAACAGTTCGTGGGTTTATATGTCCACGAGTATCTGGAGCAGAAGATAGGCATGGCTTACGGTGTTGAGGGCGATTTGAACAAGGACAAAATAATACGGCAGTGTTTGCATTATAAGGACACTCCCCGTTTACTGGTGGGAGACCTAAGCATTTACATGGACGCCCTCAGCCGCTGGGAGCCGATGCTGGACACATGGGCAGAGCAGTGCCTTGAAATACTACGCAACGACCTCGTCCAATCGGTGGACATTGAAAAGCGAATGATAGTGACAGCGGGAATGGAACTGATAGCAATGGCGGACATAGTGGGTTACACAGCCGACGATACTGCTATTATCTACGATTTGAAGAGGTCTTCTTTCAAGAACAAGTATGATGTGAAGCAGTTGGCTCTTTATTCGTGGGTAGTCAGACAGACCATGAATATTCCTGTTCACAAACTACGGTTTCTTTTCTTGACCAGCAATGGGGTTGAGATTACGGAGTATGATTTGAGAACGGACGACCAGTCTGCCCTGCTTGATTGGATGCTCAAAAAGTTGTATACTATAGGTGTAGCCTTAGAAAATGGTTTGACAGAATACTTCCCTGCTAACACACTGCACTACACCTGTTCGCCTAATCGGTGCGGGAAGTGGTATGAGTGTCCCTACGGTGCATTGGCTACCGACCTTGAGACCATAGACACAGGGGTGTCATCAGATGAGGATACAGGACATAGTATCGGGGCATACGCTCTGCATCAAGACGAAGCAGGGTTCTATCTACCTACCGAACAAGAGATATTTTGTTAGTAAGGAACCCTGCGGTTTATTGTATGATAGCAGTCGGAAGTTGTTTGGAGAGTATGCTTATATCAATGCATATCCAAACACGGGATGTCGCCCCTTAGACCCTGCTATGATGACCCTGCGGGAATGGGGTATGCGTGTATCAACATGCCCCGATTACGTGGTGATAGACGTAGAAACGATTGGAAAACTACAGCACCCCATTCTGGATGCTGTCGGTGTTCGTTGTTCCGATTATACCGTTCTGCTCAGGCACAGGACGGATGTGGTGGGCAATTTTGTGAAGGACTTTCTGGATGTTCGTCAATCCGATTTGATTATTGGTCACAATTACTACGGCTTTGACGGGGCTGTTTTGCGCCGATGGGTTCCACAGTCTGTCAGGCAGACCAGTGTTCGTATAGGCATGGAGACCAAGACTGTTCAGCGGTATGTATATGAGGGGGTGAGCAGAACAAACATTCTGGATACCTACATTCTCTTTCAGAGGCTGGATGCCTTCGGTGCTGTTCGGCTTACCAGTTTCGGTTTAAAGGCGATTGCCAAGCAGTTGAACCTGAGCAGTCGTACCACTGCGGAGAAGATTGAGCAGGAGACGTCGGAGAACAAGTTAACCTATTTGTTGGAAGACCTTGAGCAGACTGAGGCGTTATACCAGTTCGGCACTGCTTATATTAAGGGTCTGTTCGGGTTAATTCCTGTTGGTTGGGATGTTGCCTATATGGGTAACGGTTATTTGCTTGAAAACTGGTTGCTACCACCGGTGCTGGTGGCGCATTCCATTCCTGACCCCCCTGAGCCAAAGGACTACGAGGGGGCGCATGTAGATTTGTTAATGGCTGGATACATTGAGCCTGTTTACAAGATAGATGTGGTATCCATGTATCCTACCATCATGATAAATTATATTCGTCCTGCATGGGACAAAAAGGGCATGTTCCCTCTGCTGGTCAAGACTTTGCTGGATAGTCGTCTGAGGGCTAAGGAAAAGGCAAAGCAGTCGGCGTTTTACTTTGCTGTTCAACAAGCATTGAAGATTATCGTCAACAGTTTCTACGGCTTTCTCGGTGCCAACTTTTTGCTTAGCGACGTGAACAGCGCAGAAAAGATAACAGCCATTGGCAGGGAATACATTAGAGGTCTATCGGATACTCTTTACGGTGAGGGCAAAATCCCCATAGAGATAGACACCGATGGTATTTACTTCAGTGGCAAACGCCCAACGGAAGAAGACCTGAGACGTTTTGGTGGGGTTTTCACGTTGGAGATGGAAACTTACGATGCAGGCGTTTTTGTGAAGAAGAAGAACTACGCTTTGCGTAAGGGTGACAAGATAATTCTGCATGGTAACAGTTTGAAGTCAAGAAGCGATACCACTTTACACGTTTATGTTGTAAACAGCATTTTACGTGGTTTCTTTGAGAAACGACCACAGCAGGCTTTGCAGGAAGTGCTTGATTGGATTATTCGGGAAGGCAGTCTTTATCATGTGAACACGGCTCCGAAGGCATGGAAGCAGGTTGACATACATGATGCTGATATGCCTGAAAAATGTTTGACTATGCCGACAGCCATGCGGATAGACAATGCTCAGAAGTTAATAAATGTTGTCAGGCGCTTTGAAGCGATACCCTTGGTTGCTGGGATGCTCAAGCAATATACTGGGCGAAATGCAATCAGGGACAGGATAGAAGAAACATATCAATTAGAACTGTTTGGGGGGTGATGCACCGTGACACTGCAGGAATATATTACAGCGATTAGGGGTAACCTGAGAATAGCGGACACCATAGCCATTACTGATGAAGAGATAACGAGAAAGATTAATGAGGCTTTTAATGTAGTATTTAGTTATGTGCCCTATCGCTTTAGTTCTATTTATTTAGATGCGACTTCTCGTCAAAGAGAATATGTTTTGACGAATAAGATATTGAAACTGGTTTCGGTTTCGGTTTATTCTTTGTTTGGGACGTCTTTGTCTCAAGATATTACTGGAAGTGCCACCAGTATTACGGTGACGGATGCTGCTGGTATAAACCAAGGCGATAGATTGATTATTGGCGAAACTCCTCTTGTGGAGATTGTGCTGGTTGACAGTAAAACGGGTAACACGTTAACGGTCAGCAGAGGGCAAAACGGAACAGTTGCTCAAAACTGGAGTAGTGGGACGCCCATCAGGGTTTGGAACCAAACGGCGAAGTGGTTAAAACTACAATCAACAACGGTGCTTGGTTCTCAGGAGACGACGGATGTTTTTGTAGAAGAGCCTGCAAAAGAGCCGAAGTATTATGCTTTGAATGGTGATAGACTTTTTATTCATCCTGCTCCTATTTATTCTTGTTACAGGGGCATCAGACTGTTTGCCTACGAATATCCGAATATTCTCAGCGGTGTTTCTGATGTTCCGATTGGTTTTCCCACCGTTTTTGACCCTCTTATTATCGGTTATGTAACCGCTCATGTGCTGATTAATCTTGGTGGTGAAGACGCTTTGAACAAGGCTGGTGCATATTTGAAGCAGTTTAGCGAAGGAATTGTTGCCTTTGAGAAGACAATCCGTAAGACTACCGAATACCTTAACTTGGATGTTGTACCAATCATAGGTAGGTGATGCCAATGTGGAAACCCTTACCTTTTCCGCCAACAGCGACGTTCCCTGAAAGTTTGAATGATGCCACAATTGAACAATCTTACTGGTGGTGTAAGAACATGTTGCCACATCTGGTTGGTGATAATACTTTGGTGCTAACCGATGTGGTGCTGCCGTCGTTATATAATCCATACGAGACAAGCGGTAATCCGCCCATACCGAACTATTACTTCAGGGCGGACAACATGCCTGTTTATACAAAGCGTTTACCTTACCAGGACGGTTTTCTCTTTTTCTGGATAACTCAAACAACGCTTTTTTCCTTCAGATGGGGAGGCGGTTCTGCTCAGCCCACGAAGGAAGTTCTTACTTTGAACAGCACAGGAAGCATCTTTACACGAGTTTCGGTTGTTCCTTTGCAGTTCGGGAATATTCCAAAAGACGAGTATCATTTTCTGGTTTGTTTTATTAATCCAGACAATACGGCGGTTAACAAGCATGTTTGGTTTGATGTGGGGGGTTGGCATCAAGAAAACTTTACCATTCCTTCATCGCCTCTTACACCGATAGCGGTTGGTGGTGCAGAAAGGGGGGTTGAAAATGCTCTATATCGCTATTGTATGGTATTTGGCAGACGCAACATATTGGGACTGCCTTCTCCAATTGTAGAGGTTCGTGGTAGTCCGAACAACGTGGGAATAGATGTTTACATTGCACAGTCTTTCCCTTCGGATAGCGACCGCATACTGCTTTACAGGCAGACCAGCGTTATACCGCAGTGGCAGTTGGTTGTGGAAGACGTTTTAGTTCCGCCTGAAGATTTTAACAAGTGGTATTACGAGGACAGGTATCCTGCCGATTATGTTTTCGGTGGGGTTAATAGTCCGCCCTTTGGTAGTGTAAACATAGCCAACGACCCCATTGGGTCAATGGCTAATCATGCCAACAGGCTGGTGCTTGGGGTAAACAATGTGCTTAAGATTAGTGCCGTTGGAAAACTGGTTTTCAAACCCGAACCGATTGAGGACAACGATGGGCAGTATCTTTATTTGGATGCTCCTATTTATGCCATTATTAACTGGGGCAGTTACATGCTTGTTGCTACCAGCAACGGATGGTATCGGGTGGTGGAGACAGAAGGTTACTTCTTCTCTGTTTATGTAGACCTGCCTGTGCCGATAAATCGTTGGTCAGTAAGGGAAACTACTGAAGGTATTTTTATTTTGTCAAGTACGGGAGTTTATTTATTGACACCAAACGACGAGTTGGTGTTGGTTTCAAACATAGACCTGAGGCGTATTTTGAAGTCCGAACAAAAACTATTGTTACAACCTTTGTTTTTGATGCTTACGCAGGAAAGGGGCAGGGACTATCTTAACATCGTTTTTCCTGCAGGCAAACTGGTTTGGGAAAACCAAAATGACCCAACGAACTGGACTGCATGGCAGTGCATCAAGATATGTTTACAAACGAAGCAGGTCAGTGGATACCACACCGATATTGTTTGGGGGTGATGAATTATGAGTTGGAATTATGTTCCAGAAACAGGTGGTAGACTAAGGTTTAGCATAGACAGGTTGCATGGTTATATACAGCCTGATGATATTTATCTTTATGAGACCCAAGACCCCGTTTTGGCTGACCGTTTTAGCAGGGACAGGGATGTGGTGTTCCCGCCCTTGTATGCTTTTCCTGAGCGGAACCGAAAGGGCTTGTGGAAGCGTCTATTAATTACTCTGACCTTTACGGCTTCTCCACAAAATTTTAAGATACGATTGTATAAAAAGGGCAACATACCAAAATGGGGTCTTGTTGACAATCCAGATTATGTTATTGCTCCAAGCACACTGCTTGAGGGGGACAACATGTTTCATATTAATCCCAACATTGTTAGCGAATATTTGATTGTAAGGGTATCTTTTACTCCCGCTGTTACGACAGGTCAGTCGCAGGAAGGGGGTTTGATGGACACCAATCAAGCAATAGTTAACATTCATCAGATACTGCTGGATGTGGATGATATTGGGGACACCTTTGAGATAAGCGGGGGTGATGCGCAATGAGGCGTTTGCCTGTTTTTGGTAATAAAAACATGCCGGAAACTCATTTTCGGTTACTGGAAAAGAAGCGAAAGCGGAAGAAGATTGAACCCGTGGTAACAGGTGGCGTTGTTCATGAACTGCCTGATATTGTTCAGACCACTCCTCCAAGCATTCAAGAGACGTCTATTTCGTCTTTTCTTTCTTTGACAGACACTCCAGACGAATATGGTGCTGAAGGGCAGTTGGTCAAACAGGGCAATGGAAGTTTGTATTTTGATGACATGAGGTTTACCGAACTTATTGATACGCCACAAAACTACACGAATGCTGCTAATAAACTTGTAGCAGTCAAGGCTACGGCAGATGGTTTGGAATTTATAGCACAGCCACCTATTTATGACCAGTTTACCGACCTGCTTGATACCCCCGCCGGCTATGCTGGACAAAGTGGTAAATTAGTGAAAGTTAAATCTACAGAAGACGGTTTAGAGTTTGGCGATGTAGTTACTAACTTTCTTGGATTGACCGATACTCCATCTTCTTATGCTGGTTCGGCTTTGAAGCAGTTGAGAGTAAAATCTGACGCAACAGGGATAGAGTTTGCGGACAAAGATTTTGTCAATGCTAAAGACTATCCAGATTTGGATACAGCAATAGCCAATCTCAACGGCAGGATGCTCTATTTGCCTGCTGGTAATTATGTTCTGAACAACGATTTAACCATAACAGGAACCTTGATTATCAAGGCAGAGCGGGGGGCGGTGGTGACAATGAACGGTTACCTGTCACCCAGAGCCGGCTCTGTATTATTTATTGATGGTGGTGAGTGGAAGGTTAATGTTACCAATAAAAGGCTGATTAATGGTGCTGTAGAGGATGGTTTGCGTTATTGTTATTTTTACAATGCCATCTTCCGTTGTGCTAACAATACAACCGCCGATTTAATGGGTTTTGACGAAGCAGCAGTAATTTTTGACCGCTGTAAAATATATTGGGATACTGCCAACCCCACAACCGCCATGTATGCTATCAATGTTAACAGATGGAACAGCAGTGTCAGGAAGTGTTTTGTTTTGATGCAAAACAGTGAGTTTTACGGAAAGATGAGCAACAACACAATGTCTTTTAATTTTCAATCCTGCGATGTTTTCTTATTTAATAACAAGTTTGTGGATTGCTATTATGGACAGTTCGTTAACTTAGTTTCTGGTTTTGATAATTATGTGGTGGTGTCAAACAATTCTTTTGTTTTGACCACCACGTTAAATGCGTCGGGTTCTTCAAGTGCTCCTATTATACTTTTATCTCAAAACGTTTTTGGAATTGTCACCAACAACAATCTGGTTATACCTCTTCTGTCAGATAGACAGGCATATTTTTTGGTAACTAACACCTCAGCAAAGGCTGTGGTGATAGCAAACAACCAGGTGCGCAATGCTGGTGTTTATCTATCTGCGGTGGTAGCAGATTATGCAGGTAAACAGGGAATGGCGGTGATTGCCAACAATGTGTGTCAAAATCCTGTGATGGGTTTTGTTTGGTGTGGTGTTCACGAAAAACTCTATATTGTAGGCAACAATGTTTCGGCTACACCTGAGCATTGGGACACGGTGGAATGGGATACGATTTATCGTCCTTTTGCGATGAATATTATCAATCAAAGATTGACAGCAGGACACACAGCCCCCGATGCTGATAATCCGTTGCCGATTGTAGTAGCAAACAACACGTTTTCTGGTTTTCCTAATGGAATACTTTACGTAACTACATCTGGAGTTGCGGATACCGAGTTTGTTTATCACAGTTTGTTTATTCGGAACAACACTTTCTTGAATATCTCGGATAAAGTTTTTAGTTCTACTGCTAAGTCTGCTTATGAAACCTTTGTGACCAGGACAGAAAGCAGGTATACAGCAATGTTGTGTAATGTGAATACTTCATGGTCTGGTTATTACTACAACGCCAACCGATTGTTACAGTTCGTAATAGATGGCAACGTTTTCATAAACACCCATCGTTGTCTTACTGTAAATCGTGTCAGGTATCCCTCGTTTGGTTATATTAGGTTTGCGAATAACACGTTTTGGTCAAACAATACGGTTAGTCCGATTATTGCTTTGCTTTCTAATGGTGCTTCGGAAACCCTGAATGCTTTGTGGATAGACAATTGTAGCATAGACAATGTAGGCAGTTTGCTAACGGCGCAGTATGCCGGTGGTATCAGGATAACACGCAGTTACATCCGAAACATTGCTACGACGGTTACAGGCGTTTCCGACCTTAAGATGGGTATGGTCATTTATGAGCAGGGGGATGGGAGCCTGTATACTCCACTATCTGTTTCGGCTGTTGGTGTAGACCTAAATGTAAACATACAGGGTGGTTTGGCTATAAGCAACGGTCAATTATACTACAATCTCAATAACACTTGGACAAAGGTTACTCATGTCTCAGGTGCTGGGACTACGTTTCCCTCTTCGCCCACACAGGGCGAACTGTTCTATCGTACAGACTTGGCAGAGTTTTATGTTTACAATGCTACAACATGGATACGAATTGGTGCTTCTAACTTTTTACAGTTATCGGATACTCCAAGCGGTTATTCGGGACAGGCTGGTAAACTGGTGGCGGTTAAATCTACGGAAGACGGTTTGGAATTTGTAACACAACAACCTACCTATGACCAGTTCACTGACCTAACTGATACGCCACAAAACTATACGGGTTCTGCCGGTAAACTGGTAGCGGTTAAGACCACAGAAGACGGTTTAGAGTTTGTAACACAACCACCCACTTATGACCAGTTTACCGAACTTCTTGACACACCAGCCAACTATACGGGTGCTGCTGGTAAACTTGTGACGGTTAAGACTACAGAAGACGGTTTGGAATTTGTGGCACAACCGCCCACTTATGACCAATTTACCGACTTAACTGATACACCACCAAACTACACAGGCGCTGCTGGTAAACTTGTGGCGGTTAACTCTACAGCAGATGGTTTGGAATTTATAGCACAACCACCCACGTATGACCAGTTCACTGACCTAACCGATACACCGCAAAACTACACAGGTGCTGGTGGTAGACTTGTGGCGGTTAGGACTACAGAGGATGGGCTGGAATTTATAGCACAACCACCCACCTATGACCAATTTACTGACCTACTTGATACTCCAAGTGGTTATGCTGGGCAAAGCGGTAAAGTGGTGAAGGTCAAATCCACAGAGGACGGTTTGGAGTTTGGTGATGGGGGAGCCACAAACTTTCTTGGGTTGACCGACACTCCTGCTTCTTATACCGGTAATGCTGGTAAGTTTGTGGTAGTAAATTCGGCGGCTAATGGTTTGGATTTTACGGCAGCAGCACCTGAAGACAGACCGAAGTGGATTTATGCCAACGATTATGCCGATTTTAATCAGGCACTCAATCAGGTTACCAGCACCAAAAAAGTGGTTTATTGTCCTGCTGGAACGTATACGATGAGTGATAACTTTGTCAATAGTAATGTGGATATAACAATCATATTAGAAACGGGTGCTGTTCTTAACATGAACAGTAAGCGTATCAGCGTAAGAAACCTGCGTTTGGTTAGCAACAGTCAAGATTATGTGTATACCAATATAAATAATTGTGCTGGATTGAGTGCTAAAGAGTTGATAATAGAAAACCTGTATATTAGTTTTGTCAATACAGGGTCTACCCTGTTTTCAATTACAGGTTCTTTGCTGTATATGAAAAACTGCTATGTTACTTTGCCTTCATCAGGAACCTATTTTGCAGGCAATACTAATCTGATAATTCATGTAACGAACTGCCATTTTTCTGGTTCTACCGCTTCTCTGGTTTGGGGTGGAAGTTGCAGAACGGCTTTTATTAGCAACAGTCACTTTAACGGCGTTCGGTTATATATAACTCCTTCTGGAACAAACAAGGCGTTTGTAACAAACACTTATGTTTATCTTCCTTCTTCCGGTTGGTCTTTATGGAACTATGGAGTGTATGTTTCTAATGGTATCATAGCAAACTGTTACGGTGATGGTAGTGCGGTGCCTGCAAATCTGTTGCCGATTGTTTTTCAGGTGGGACAGGGCGTTATAGCGAACTGTTACTTATATAGAGGCACAGCAAAGATTACTAGTTATGGCATAGTGACTGGTTGTTTATTTGACAGACCGATGGTTGCCCTGCAGATAGAAGGTGGTGGTGTTATAAAGGGCAATCGGTTTTATAATACTCTTACGGAATATGACAGTGTTACTGACTTTGCTCCGTTTACTGGTAGCGATTATAATTTTAACAATCTATCTTACGGTTCGGCAATAGCGGCATACGCTTATACCTTAACTGACCCCCACCAAACGCTACTGATAGAAGACAATCTGATTAGGAACTATCCCAAAGCGGGTGTAGCCATAGGGGATGCTGGTAGTGCAACGCCTAACAGGTCTATTGTGATAAGGGGTAACGTTTTTGATACGGTAACTCCCGAGTTTATGAGTAGCACTGCTCAGACGAATTTTAACAACACGGCTCCTGATGGTACCAGAGGGGTAGTGGTTTATACTTGTGTTAATGGTTCCAACATGACCACACAGACAAACATGAGTTTAAGGATTAAAGACAACGTTTATCGTAGATGTTACAGAGGCTTCAGACACTCTCTTATGTTGAATGTGACGGGGCAATGGGTTTTTGATAACAACGAATACGAAGCATATTCCACTGCTGATTTTCTGTTGGCTTCTGCACAGTCTGGTTATTCTCTGCCTACCATGTTGATAACAAACAACAAAAGCAGTGGAGCCTTGACTGTTAACATAGATTACGGTAGCGTTGTTCGGATTATCAAAAACATCAGTATCGGCAATGCGTCGCCCTTTACAGTGAC
>FWWM01016453.1_pt1 | contig 11004 bp, 12 predicted proteins | sample 2228351 | NCBI WGS metagenome assembly FWWM01 (sample SAMEA103939774, study PRJEB20133) | metagenome
CCAGCAGAATGTGTTCACGGGTCTGGGGCATCGGACCGTCGGTGGCGGCGACGACCAGAATGGCTCCATCCATCTGGGCGGCGCCTGTGATCATGTTTTTGATGTAGTCGGCGTGTCCGGGGCAGTCCACATGGGCGTAGTGGCGGGTTTCGGTCTGGTATTCGGCGTGGTAGATGTTGATGGTCACGCCGCGGGCGCGCTCTTCGGGGGCGCTGTCGATGCGGTCGTAGGGTTGGTATTCGGCGAGACCGCTTTTGCTAAGCACGCGGGTGATAGCGGCAGTGAGGGTGGTCTTGCCGTGGTCGACGTGTCCGATGGTACCGATATTCACATGTGGTTTCGTGCGCTCAAACTTCTGTCGTGCCATTGCTCTTCTCCTCGCTCTTGTGTATTTATCTTAAATAGTATCTCTGGAGCCCTCGACGGGAATCGAACCCGTGACCTCGTCTTTACCAAAGACGCGCTCTGCCCCTGAGCTACGAGGGCATCCTTTTATTTTGTGGAGCGGAGGGGACTCGAACCCCCGACCTCTAGAGTGCGATTCTAGCGCTCTCCCAGCTGAGCTACCGCCCCAAGCGAGGGGAATTATACCTCATTGACACGGGATGTCAAGTTCCTCACAGAGCGGTCCAAGCAGGGTACTCCACGAGCGAGCGGGAGCGCGCCATATAGGCTTTGACCACCTCGGCAACGGTCTGTCCTGTGCTGTTGACAATTTGGTCTCGGTTCCAGATACGGAAATAGCCCAGCGCGCCCCGTGCTAAGGGAGCGGTCATCGCCACGCGATAGGTGCGTCCGGGGTCGAGTTTCATCCCCGCAATCTGCACGCTGACGATGCGCTTGCCCGGTTCGGCTTTGGGGTCAAAGCGCACCTCCATCCCCGCAAGTTGGAGGAAGGCGTTGTTCTTCTGGGGATAGAGTTCAATCGCACGCTCTAAGGCTTGCAATATCTGTTCCCCCTTTAGGCTAACTACCACCACCTCGTCATCGGGATAGAGCACCGCTTTGAGAATCGAGTCGGCGTCCAGCGCGCCCGCAGGGAGTTGGTAGCCCTCGTTGAAGAAAGCCGAGCCGAGCATCCCTGCATCAGCCCCTGTTGCCGAGCGCATCGCCTCCACCACCGTCTGGGCGACAGGGTTCGCCGACTCGCCCACATTGCTGAGCGTCATCCCCTGAGGCGCACCCCAGACCGATGCACCCATAATCCAACACAATAGACCCACAATCCAGACCCGTACCATCATCATCTCCTATTAGGTTTCGACGGTGGAGCGCTTCGAAGCGTTCCACCTTAAATACGCTTCGATGAAGCCGTCTATTTCACCATCCAGCACCGCAATCACATTCCCTGTCTCATAGTCGGTGCGGTGGTCTTTGACCAGCGTGTAGGGCTGTAGCACATAGGAGCGGATTTGGTGCCCCCACTCGGCGGGGGCGACATCGCCCTTCAGGTTGCGCATCTTCTGCTCTTCCAAGCGTCGGTAGTACTCTGCCACGCGCGACGCCAGCACTTTCAGCGCGACCTCTTTATTTTGGTGTTGCGAGCGTTCGTTCTGACAGGTCGCCACGATACCCGTCGGGATGTGCGTGGCGCGCACTGCCGATTCGGTCTTGTTCACATGCTGTCCGCCGTGCCCCCCAGCGCGGTAGGTCTCGATTTTGACCTCTTCGGGCTTGAGTTGGTAGTCGGTGTACTCCACTTGGGGCATCACTTCCACCAGCACGAAGGAGGTGTGGCGTCGCTTGTTGGCATCGAAGGGCGAGATGCGCACGAGCCGATGCACGCCGTGTTCCGACTTGAGCATCCCGTAGGCGTAGTCGCCCTCGATAAGCACGCCTACACTGGAGTAGCCTGTGATGGTGCCGGGCGTCTCGTCCACGATTTCGGCTCGGTAGCCGTGCCGTTGTGCCCAGCGCAGATACATTCGCAGGAGCATCTGTGCCCAATCGCACGCTTCGGTTCCGCCCGCACCGGAGTTGATTTCCAAGATTGCGCTATTGCGGTCGTACTCGCCACTCAGCAGGGTGAGCAGGTCGAGTTTTTCGACCTCGTGGCTGAGTTCGGCGACCTTGACCGCAATCTCCTGCGCCATCGCCTCGTCGGGTTCAAGTTGGAGCAGGGAAAGCCACTCCTCACACTCCTGGGCGGTGTTCACGAGCCGTTCGTAAGGCTCAATCTGGTTGCGAAGGCGTGCGAGCGTTTGCATCGTCGCTTGGGCGCGCGCCGAGTCCGCCCAGAATTCAGGGTTCTCGGTCTGCTCTTGCAGGCGTTGGAGTTCGGCTTTCAGGCGGGCGATGTCAAAGATGCTCCCCGATCGCTTCCAAGCGTCGGCGAGCCTCCTGCAACGATTCACTCACGGTGCGCAAATCGGTCATATATCAAGATTATACCTGCTCAGCCCCCTTTAGAGCGCGAGCCAATCCGAATATTAATCACTTCCACTGCCAGCGAGAACGCCATCGCAAAGTAGGTGTAGCCTTTCGGGATGTGATAGCCGAACCCCTCGCCCATCAGGTTGAACCCAATCAGCACCAGAAACGCCAACGCCAACACCTTCAGCGACGGGTGCGTGTCAATCACTCGGCTTACTTGACCTGCAAACGCCAACATAAATCCGATCGAAATCACCACCGCGGCAATCATCACCCACAAGTCTCGCACCATGCCAATAGCGGTCAGCACCGAGTCGATCGAGAAGACTAGGTCGATCAGCACAATCTGCACGATGGCGGAGGTGAACCCTATTTGAGAGGGCACAGCAATCGGCTGGCTCGCCATCTCGATTTTGTGGTGGATTTCGTAGGTCGCCTTCCCCATCAGGAACAGCCCGCCCAGAATCAAGATAAGGTCGCGTCCTGAAAACTCGTTGCCCATCACGGTGAACAGGGTTGCGTTCAGGCGCATAATCCAGGTGATAGTCGCGAGTAAGGCAATCCGCATCACCAGCGCCAGCCCCAGCCCAATCAGACGCGCCTTCGCCCGTAGCTGCTCGGGCAGTTTGCCCGTGAGAATCGAGATGAAGACGATGTTGTCGATACCCAGCACAATCTCCAGTGCTGTGAGCGTCACCAGCGCAATCAGCGATTCCATAGTGCCTTATACTCCTTGGTAAGCGATTCGTTTCAGGGGTTGCTCGGTTCAAGAGCCGACTCTTCAATCGGCTGGGTTTGCAGGGGCACTTCGCCAGGCATGAGCCACCCCCGTTCGCGTGCTAACGCCTCCATTCCCAACGGGGTGGAGACACGCTGGAGTTGGGCACGCAGTTCGACCTGTTCGCGCAGGAGGGTCTGATATTCCTGTTCTTGCTGGGCAACTTCGGTGCGGGTCTGCCACCACTGATGATAGATACGCACGGTGCGCGGGGTCATCTCCCATCCCGCCCACAAAACCAGAAGCCACAACCCGAAGGGTATCCACCGCTTCCCTACGCCTGCTTTGCTCATCCTTGTCTCCCACCCGTTGTGATACGACTTACTGTACCCGATTCCTGCTGATTCTACAACGGGTTGGGGCGAAATTTTGGGCAATTTCACTCAGAAATCGTCTGCTCGCGGTTCGGTCCGACCGAAATGAGCCGAATCGGCACGCCCACATACTGTTCGATGAAGTCCAGATAGGCTTGGGCGTTCTTGGGGAGCTGGTCTCGGCGTCGGCAGTCACTAATCTCCTCGTGCCAGCCGGGCAGTTCGGTATAGAGGGGTTCGCACTCTGCCAACATTAGCCCATCCGAGAGGAAGCGCACCGTGGTCTCACCCCGATAGCGATAGGCGGTGCAAACCTTCAGCGTGGGCAGACCCGATAGCACATCGAGCAAGGTCACCGCCAGCGCAGTAAATCCGTTCAGCCGAGCGGAGTAGCGCAGGGCGACCAAATCGAGCCAGCCGACCCGCCGTGCCCTGCCTGTGGTCGTGCCATATTCGCGTCCACGATTGCGGATGCGGTCGCCGACCTCGTCGTTCAACTCGGTGGGGAAGGGACCCTCGCCGACGCGTGTGGTGTATGCCTTCGCCACGCCCCAAATCTCTGTGATTCGGTTCGGGGCAATCCCTGTGCCCAAACACGCTCCCGCCGACACAGGATGCGAGGAAGTCACATAGGGATAGGTTCCGTAGTCCAAGTCGAGCAGAGTGCCTTGCGCCCCTTCCATCAGGATCGGCTCGCCTTGTTCCAACGCCGACATCAGCAGGTGGGGCACATCGACCGCGTAGGGGCGTATCTGCTCGGCATACTGGGCGAACTCCTCGACCAGTGCGTCGGCGTCGATGGGGGGCGCGTCGTAGACCCGCTGAAGCACAAGGTTGCGCCGTTCCAGCACGCGTCGGAGCCGTGCCTCGAACCGTGAACGGTTCAACAGGTCGGCAACGCGCAGTCCAATTCGGTCGGCTTTGTCGGCATAGGTGGGACCAATCCCACGCTTGGTGGTGCCGATGCGCCCTTCGAGTTTCGATTCGGCAAGTTCGTCTAACTGGCGGTGGTAGGGCATCGTGAGGTGCGCGCCCAGCCCGATACGCAGGTTCTCCAGCGAGACGCCCTGTTGGCGCAGGACCTCCGCCTCTGCTTGAAACGAGCGCAGGTCGATCACCACGCCGTCGCCAATCACGGCGAAGGTATCGGGATGCAGGACACCCGACGGGATAAGGTGGAACTTGTAGGTTTTGCCGTTGGTGCAAACAGTGTGCCCAGCATTGCTTCCGCCTGCGTAGCGCACCACATAGCGCGCCTCTTGCGCGAACAGGTCGACGATTTTTCCTTTCGCCTCATCGCCCCACTGGGCGCCCACAACCACACGAACCGACACGCCTGTATGCCTCCTTGTCTTAGTTGAAGCCCTCACCCACCCCAGCCCTCCCTCTCCCGAGGCTTCGGGAGAGGGAGGGAGCCGACTCCCCCTCTCCCACAGCACGAGAGAGGGGCAAGGGGTGAGGGCTACTGAAAACCTCACTCGCCCCCACCCCAACCCTCCCCGTCAACGGGGAGGGTGTCAACTCCCCTCTCCCACAGCACGAGAGAGGGGTAAGGGGTGAGGGCTAAACAGGTGAGGGCTAATTCGTCAACCCCGTTCCGCAAGCCAGCGGGGGATACGCTCCTCCACCGCTTGTACCTGCTTCATCCCGCGTTGGTAGGCGCGTTCCGCCCGATACTCTGGCTGAGCTTGACGCTCCTGCAACCGCCGATAAATTGCTAGCCCCGTGACCACCGCCGTGACCACTGCAGCGCCAATCAGCCAGCCATAATGGCAGCGTGTCGTGTTCTCAGAGCTCATAGCGTCCTTCTCCATCTTCGCCCAAGTCTTTCGAGCGGAAGATGCGCTTCACGAAGGTCAACAGCTCCTGCGGGTTAAACGGTTTCGTGAGGTACATATCGACGCCCTCCTGCCAACCGCGGAACACATCTTGGTCTTGTGCCTTAGCGGTGAGCATAATCACGGGCAGTTCCGCCGTTTCGGGATTGCGTCGCAGGTTGCGTAGCACCTCGAACCCGTCCATATAGGGCATCATCACATCCAGCACCACCAGATCGGGCTTTTCGGCGGCGACCTTCTCCAAAGCCTCCTTCCCGTCGTGTGCCGTCACCACTTGATAGCCCTGTCGCTCCAAGTTGACCTGGATCAAGCGCACGATATGGCGTTCATCATCCACCACAAGAATCTTCTTCATTCAGGTTCCTCCGCGTTGTCGTAGTGTCTTATTGTACCCTACGAAACGATTAGGCGAACCCCACTTGGGCGAAGTTCCCAAAAATAATTATCGGCACACCCTACCGCAATTTTTCGTCCGAACCCCGCGAAATTACCAGTTTCCGCCCCCCACCCACCGATTTTCCCCCGAAATTGCCGTAGATGCCTTGCGAATAGGAAAAAAGTGTGCTATAATAGGGTAGTCCGTCGGGTTGGATGTCCGGTCTTGGACGCTTTTCGAGTCTTTATTCGATTGCGGGAGAGGAGAAGCTAATGCCTACCGGACGGAACACGAGGGCTTGTCCCTCTCAAAAACACACTCACAAGAGGAGGTAAAACTATGCGATACGCAACACTTTGGATGGCTGGATTAGCCGTAACCGCGCTGATTGCCAGCGCAGGCGCACAGACATGGGACGAAACCGCAAACGGCGGCGGAGACGCTGGTGACCTGCCCAGCACCGCTCAGGTCGTGTCGGGTCTCTCGACTAACCCCCTTACCAAGATAACGGGGCGCATGTCGACAGGTGGCGAAGTGGACATGTTCGCTATCCTCATCACCAACCCAGCAAACTTCTACGCTCATACAGGGAGTACTACCGAGACGATCTATGACACGAAGCTCGTCCTGTTTGATAATCAGGGACGCCCCTTGTGGATGAACGACGACCGCCCTAATGAGTCGGCAATCACAGGACTACCGCCAAATGGTGTTGGTGGCTTGCGATCCTATATTGGTGGTGGTGCTTCGTCAGGATTTTACCGAAGCAGCGATACGCCGAACTCGGCGGGGTCTGCCACTTGGGGTCTACCTGGATCGGGACTTTACTACCTTGCAATCTCACACTGGCAGAGAAACCCCCGAGTAGGGTCATCCGACATCTTCAATGAATCGTTTCCTTTCGATCCCATCTATGCGCCGAAGGCAGCGGTTGCAGGCTCCGCCATCGATAACTGGGCTGGTTCTACTACTGTCACTGGTTCTTACACCATCCACCTGAGTGGAGCGAGCTTTGTTCCCGAGCCTGCGAGCATGATGGCGTTGGGTGTGGGTCTGGCTGGGTTGCTGGGTCTGCGCCGACGCGCGAAGAAGTGAGGATAGCCCTCACTCCCCTTGCCCCCCTCTCCCAAGGCTTTGGGAGAGGGGGGTATTTGTTTTGGGGGGAGTAGGGAATGGGGAGTGGTCAAAGGGCAGTGGGCAGTGGAAGACGCTTTGTCACCCTGAGCGAAGCGAGGGGTCTCGATGTCGCCCCTGTTTAGGTGCCTCGCCTTCGGCTCGTAGCCCCCATTCTGTCACCCCGAACGCAGTGAGGGGTCTTGAGGAGATTCCTCGCCTTCGGCTCGGAATGACAGGGGGGACGGCTCGTAGCCCCCATTCTGTCACCCCGAACGCAGTGAGGGGTCTCGATGTTGCCCCTGTTAGGGCTCCTCGCCTTCGGCTCGTAGTCCCCTGTTTTGTCACCCCGAACGCAGTGAGGGGTCTCGATACTCCCCAAAATGGTGTATACTACCTCTATGCACCGAAAGGGCTTTACTCTGATTGAACTGCTGGTCGTAATTGCGATTATCGCGATATTGGCAGCGATTCTGTTTCCTGTGTTTGCCCAAGCGCGTGAGCGCGCCCGAATGACGGGGTGCGCCTCCAACGCCCGACAGCTGGCAATCGCGGTCATGACCTACACACAGGACTTCGACGAGGCGTTCCCGCCTTCCACCAACTACGCCGTGCCGACCGATGTGCCCGAACGAATCTGGACACGGCTCGTTCAGCCCTATGTGCGCGATACGAACATCTTTGTCTGCCCCAGTGCCTCACGAACAGGCTTTCCAACCGACTGGTCTCAGCGTGGGCTTGGTTCGATAGGCTATACCGCTGCGACTGCCTATGACCCGCTTTTACGCGAGGGGTTTCTGGAGCCTGCCCGCCTGACCAGCATGGACGAACCTGCGCGCACGCCCCTCTTTGGCGATACCGCCAGCGGACCCACCAGCGAGAAGTATCGGGGCTATGTGTTTGACCCCTATGTCGGACAACCCAACCCGATAGACCCTCGACTGGGCACTCCGCTCGTTTCAGATCGCGACCTCGTGCGTGAGCTGAATCATCTTCCGCCTTCTCAGCTCAAGCCCCTCTATGCGCGTCACCACGCTACAGGCGATGACCGCGGGCTGGCGATGCTCATCTTCGCCGATGGGCATGTGAAGGCATATTCGGCGTCGTCGATCTTGGCACAAGAGCGAGGTGCGAACCTGCTCTGGCGGTTCAGATAGGAGAACATCCTATTTTCAAGGCAAGGTAAATGAAACCCCAAACGCATCGGGGACTATTCCTGCCTCTCTCCCGTCATTCTGAGCCGAAGGCGAAGAATCTCGCTTCGCTCGGAATGACGGGGTGTGAGATGCTTGAACCGAGCAACCCCATAGCAGGGGCGTCCATCCCCTGTGCTTTATGGGCAAGATGTCCAAGCCACTTTTTCAAACACTCTCTATGTCGACTTGACACGACAGGTTTTTGTGTGGTATAGTGTTTTCGCATATCAGGGCAGGGAGTCCTGCTTATGACGCAAGAGGTTTATAGTAAGGTAGAGTGGGCAAGCACCCTGAAGTCGGAGGTAAAATGTCAACATGTCGACGCAAGGTAGGTCAGCGAGTAACTTGGCACACAAGATAACTTGGGTGATAGGTGCGTTGGTACTTTTAAGCCTGATAGTCTTCATTTACACAATAATATCTACAGCGCCAACCGCATTTCGTCCCACTATGCCTCCGACAGGGGCTTCTACCAACCCCCTTCCTGCAGGACATCTTGCATCTGCAGGACCACTTGTAGTGAGGGGTTGCTTAGTTATGAACCCAAAATCAAATCAAGTAGTGTTAGAAATTGAAAATAACTCGCGGACAGCCATTAGCAACATAAAGATTACTAAAGCACAGCTGGGGCATCAGTCTGTTCTCAATCCGACCTTGCCGATAGTGGTCAAGTCCCTTCGTGGGCGCAGGGTGCATACGGTTATTCTGGAGTTTCCAGCATCAACCTCTCGCCACCTTGAACTGGAGCTGGAATTTCAAGGGGGCATATTGAGCGGTGGAAGCGGCTCTGTCAGCTGTGGAGCAGATTTACCGTTATGCTCCTCTCCCACTTCTACTAACCCATAGAGTGCGAGGTAAAAACAACCCGTGTGGGATACTGGCTCATATTTGATTTCGTCGGGAGGTGCAGGTGGCGGATGGAAGTGAGGTGACCACTTACACCTATGACAGTTGGGGTCGTGTGCGTGGGATAGACTATCCGCGCAGTGGGGATGTCTCGATGGGCTGGGATGGTGAGAACCGTCGGGTATGGGTTCAGGACGGTGCGGGTCGTCGGGACTATACTTATGACGCGTGGGGTCGTGTGCGCGAACAGCGGGGCTGTTGTGGCGATGGGATAGAAGTGGTGGCGGTATCAGCAGAGTATGACAAGGCAGGGCGTATGAGAAACTTGAAAGAACTGCGTGAAGATGGAAGTCTATTTCGCCTTGTCACCTATGACTATGACGAGCTGGGGCGGTTTCGGTATGCTACGGATGGGCATCAGCAGATGGCATATCGCTACGACATACAGGGAAGACTTTGGAAGGTAGAGTTTCCCGAACGAACGATAGAGTACACATATTATGGTACTGAGGCGCCTACTCAGATTGGACGCGTGAGACGCATGGAGTATATCGCCCCCGACGGCACGCTTCAGTATGGTTCTGAATACATCTATGACCTTTTAGGGCGTGTTGTGGCTTCATCCGTCAGGTATACCCGACTACATAAGTTGGCCAGCCTACATCATCTGCTTTGGCGTTTGCGTGGCGAGTGGAGGTAGAATGATTGTACGGTAATGTGCCTGTCTGGAAAATTCCTTTCCGTTTCATTCCGCCGCGTTGAGCAGAGAGTTAGAGCGGGGAGCGCTACCAGCATAAAAGCTCCCCTTTTCGAACTTCCTCTACTAATGTGGCAGAACCGAGAAAACAGTCTTAACGACGGTGAGGGTCAAAAGCAATGAGAAGTTTTATAAGAGGTATAACATGCTTTCTAATTGTTTTTTTGTATTTAATTTCTATTCCTATAAATATTTTGTTAATTTTAATTCCAAGTCTATTTCGTATTTACAATCGTACCATATTAGCTCTCCTGAGCAAGTTAGACCCTTTGCAGGAGTGCTGGTTCTTATCTTATCTAAAAAGATGGCAATATATGGCTGAACGATATCCGCCCGTACACCCTACACAAACCCTCCCAGATAACCCGATTGAACACATTAGTCATTTGGTTCAAGAGGTGGGAGTGTGCCCAGAGGTCATCTACCGCTGTCATTCTCTTGCGGAATGCTATGTCACTAACCAGCGGTGGCAAGAGGCAGAAGAAATCCTGCGAAGAGGCTATCAACTTGCTTATGAGTGGCTTCAGCAACCTGCTTCCCAACGGTGTCGCTCACCACTTGATACTACTGCGGTAGTATCTGTCGCATCTGGTATGTTAGTCGCTTTATGGGTTTTTGAAAAGTGTCATAGGGAGGGCAGAGTTCCGAGGTTAGATTCAGCATACTCCGGCTGGTTGCAACAGTTGGCGTTTGGTTTCGGGGTAGATAACGAGACCTTTTGGCATGTATGGTATCCCTCAGCAGGAGAGCATTTCAAAAGCCTTGCTAAAGAGACAAATCACAAAGAGCAAGGGCATTGACTGGGACAGAGCGGGATGATAAGGGGAGGATGTGAGCGTAGCATACTAGAGAACGCCGACTCAAGGCAAGCAAGCCCATCGAGTATGTTCATGTACAAGATGTCGCAGGGAGTAGGAGCATGGCAATTTATGTGGAGTGAATTTGCCCTTAGGCTCTTCCAATCCTCTGCTTCCCATCCTTTGGTGGAGTGAGGAGCACCATCGAGACGACCTATGATGCGCTGGGTCGGGTGCAGACGATAGGCGACTATCGGGGACAGGTAGTCTACGAGTATGAACTTTCAACAGGACGACTGAAGAAGGAGTACTATCCGAACGGGAGTTATGTGGAGCATACCTACTACGGTTCGGATAACCCGTCGCAGAGAGGAAATGTATGGAAGGTGGAGCACAAGCGGCTGGCGGACAACAGTCTGCTGATAGGCTATGAGTACACCTATGACCTGTTGGGTCGGGTGGAGCAGAGTGTGGAGCGTCCGAGTGGGGACACGACGGTGTATACTTACACGCCATCGGGTCGGTTGCAGAGCGAGGTGCGCACGGGTCAGGTGGCGTATTTGCGGAATTATGAGTATAATCCTGACGGGAGCCGTTATTCGGTTAGTCGGAGTGA
>FWWM01016455.1_pt1 | contig 11003 bp, 12 predicted proteins | sample 2228351 | NCBI WGS metagenome assembly FWWM01 (sample SAMEA103939774, study PRJEB20133) | metagenome
AAAGGTGTCTTTAAGGAGGATGAGGTGGTGGTAGCGTACATAACGGGCAACGGCTACAAGACCTTGGAAGTTCTTGAAGGACATCTGAATAAAACTATCCATATAAGGCCCACCCTTGCGGACTTCAAGGAAAGGATTATAGCAAGGGTTTGATGACAAAGTTTTTGCCTTTTCTTTTCCTTCTTCTTTTTTCCTGTTCTCCAAAGCATGAGCTCCCACCTGTAAAGGTCAGGGACCTGGAGGGGAAGGAAATAAGACTCGAGTCTTTAAAAGGCAAAAAGACACTCCTTTACGTGTGGAGCAAGACCTGCGCAGGGCACTCAAGGGATTTAAAAAAACTCAATTGGTTGGTGCAGGAAAGAATGGATTACCACATAGTTTCTTATGCGATAGCCATGGAACCCCAAGATGTTAAGGAAAGTTATGAAGAACTTGGTATAGACCCGAGCTTTATAACGCTAGTGGACACGCCCGCAGTCTTCGATGATTACTATCCCATAGTTTACCTTCCCTCCACCTATATGTTTGACGAAAAAGGGAGGTTTGTAAAGTCTTTCTACGGACTTCCGGAGGGGTTCTAAGCTCTTAACCAAAAATTAACAACCTTAACCCTCCCTTAACAGAAGATACGTATTATCAATAGAGATTAAACTGGGGGATTTGACCATGACATGGCTGAGGGAACTTCTGGAGGATAGGCTTGCAAGCAGGAGAGACGTGCTTAAGTACAGTGTAGGCGCAGGCATAGGACTTACCTTTTTCCCAAGCCTTATGTCCTACGGTGGTGGAAGGGCAGATCGTAGTGGAATCTTAAGCTTCAAAAGTGTTCCACCTCAAGACAGGAGCGTGGACAAGGTGGCAATTCCGGAAGGCTTTGGATGGAACGCAGTCATTAAATGGGGAGATCCCCTCTTTAACGATACGCCTGGGCTCGATATAACCAACGCACCCACTCAGAGCATAGGCACCTCTCAAAACGTGGAGCGCCAGAAGAAGGCCTTCGGCTACAACAACGACTTTTTAGGTATAGTGAAGACCCCCGACGGGAGGTATATTCTGCTGGCAAACCACGAATACACAAATGCGGAGCTAATGTTTGCCAATTTTGACCGTGCCAACCCCAGAGACTTGACTCTGGACGAAGTAAGGCTTTTGATGGAAGCCCATGGTATATCTGTGGTAGAGATAAGACCCAGGAGGGGAGGAGGATGGGAATATGTTAGAGGTTCAAAGTACAACAGGAGGATAACCGCCACCACACCTATAGAGATAAGCGGACCATTGAAGGAACATAAGTACCTGAGGACCTCCTACGACCAAAGGGGTGAATTTGTCTACGGAACACTCAACAACTGCTCTGGTGGCATAACCCCCTGGAATACGCTTCTCTCCTGTGAGGAAAACTGGCATGTGTATTTCACAGGAAACAGGGGCGGCCTTCAGGACTCTATAACCAAAGCCATGCACGAAAGGTACGGGATACCTGAAAGCAGACATTACAGACGGTATCAGTTTACCACAGCGGACCAAAGGTTTGACATAAACCGTGAACCCAATGAACCACATAGGTTCGGTTATGTGGTAGAGCTTGATCCCTTCACCGGCAGGGTGGTAAAGAGGACCGCACTTGGAAGGTTCAGACACGAAGCAGCAACATGCGTGGTGGCTCCCGATGGCAGGGTAGTGGTCTACATGGGAGACGACAGAAGGGGCGAGCGCATATACAAATTTGTCACCAAGAGTGGGTATAACCCCAAAGACAGGGAAGCCAACTGGGGGCTTTTGGATGAAGGGACGCTCTACGTTGCCAAGTTTGAGGAAGGTGGCAGAGGGAGGTGGATAGCCTTGGCTACCTGCGAAAGGTCTGGTAAAGGCTTTAGAGTAACCATTGGCGATGAGCTAAAAAGTGCACTGCAAAGCTACGCAAACGACACCAACAGACCTGAAAGGACAGTAGCCCAAGCTATGTTGGAGGACCCTGCCTTCGTGTTCCTGTACACCCAGTTTGCCAGCGACGTGGTGAACGCTACCAAGCTGGAAAGACCTGAGGATGTGGAGTGGAACCCAAAAACCAAGAGCATCTGGGCGTGCCTAACCTACGATGATAAGAATACCAAATATACAAATCCTGTAACCCCAAGAAGACCCGAATACATGGGCTACATCCTTGAGATAAAGGAAGCCAACCACGACCCCACCTCCGCAAGCTTTACATGGGACGTGCCCATTTTCTGTGGAGTTCCCGGCCACTGGGACACAAGCAAAAGGCTCATTATAAAAGGAGCGGACGCTCCCCCCTCCTATCCGCCCATATCCGCACCGGACAACATTACCTTTGATTCTAAGGGTAATGTGTGGATAGCCACCGACGGAAACCCCAGCTCCAGCAGACTTATGCTCTGTGACGGTACCTACGTGTTTAATCCCTTTACAGGCGAGCTCAAAGCCTTCATGTTCGGTCCTGCTGGCTCTGAGATATGTGGTCCACTCCTGTTGGAAGACAAAAATACCTACCTTTGCGCCATACAGCATCCCGGCGAAGGCTCAAGCGTATCAAACCCCTCCAGCCTGTTTCCCTACGATGGATCTCCCATACCCAGACCTTCCGTTATAGCCATATACAGAAGGGCTTAGCCTCTCAGCCCCTCCTGCCCTTCCCCCTTTTTACCTTTTTAACAGAAAATCGTAAACTACAGCCCCTCCCAGTCTACCTTGATAAAGGACAAGAGCTACGCACACGAGAAGCAGTATGGTAAACATCATCCTGATGGTCCCCCTTGAGCTATTGGAAGACATTAGAAAGCGAAGAGTTGCCAGGGAGAAAAAGAGGATGTTAAGACCCAGGCCCAGAGCTCGGTGTACGTGAAATTCTGAGATGTTTAATATTTCCCCGCCAAACTTCACGGAGGCAAAAAAGCCAGTCGCCGTGGCAAATACCACCGCAAAGAAGGAAAGGTAGGTAAAAAGGGCGTGCAGTCCGTTTGGCTGTCTTCGGGTAAACAGATAGTAGAGCTCTATCAAAAGCAAAGATACAGGAAAGACTAGGGCAAAGTGCACTATAGCCGCGTGAAGCTTAACTATGTCCATTTTCCAAAGGGGGCGGAGCCCAGCCCCTCATACCGCCACCTTCTTGGGAGGTGGTAAGAAAGGTTCCAAGCCCTGCTCCTGAGCCCACCTTTTGGCAAACTCGTAGGCACTTTTGGCTGTGTCCAGGTTCTTCTGGATGAGCTCCAGTTTCTTCTTGAACTTTCTCTCCAGGGCAGAGTCGAGGGATGCGGTACCACCCGATGCTACGAACTTCTTGAGAAACCTGGACTTTATACCTTCCTCTATGGCTTCTATGCTGACCACACCTATAGCACCAAAGAAAGCACCTAACATAGCCATGTTGGTGGCGAGTTCCGTGCCAGCTATGTCAATCGCAAGCTTGGTGGCGTTAAAGTTCAGAACCTTTACGTCCAAGGAACTTAGCCTTTCCCTATCCTCTTCCGTGAGGCGATCCTCGTCGGTGTTTATGATGATGAGACCGTTTTTCTTTATGCCCGAGTAAAAGGGCATGGTGTAGGACTTGCCCATAGTGATGACCTGAGGGTGAAAGACCATGATAACGTCCGGATAAACAACCTCTCCCTTGTCAAAGATGGGCTCTATGCCTATACGTGCGTAGCTCTCCGCCGGTGCCATCCTCTTTTCAGCACCGAAGAAGGGATTGGAAACGGCGTAGTAGCCTTCGTAGTCCGCAGAGGTGGCTATTATATGAGCGGCTGTAACTACACCCTGACCACCCAGAGCAGACATCCTAAGGTTTACCCTTCTTCTCCTCATAGCAAACCTTCCTCCTTCTTGCGTGCTATTACCTTTTCCGCCTGAGGTGTCATGTACTCAAAAAAGGCAAACCTCTCCTTGTCCTTTGCCCTCATCTCGTCCAGACCGTCGTCGGAGTTCAAGCCTATCTCAAGTATGCAGGGAGTATAAAGGTGTACGTATGTGGGTCCCACTTCTCTGGCGACGTATATGGCCTTCTTCACCACCTGCTCCACCCTCTTGGGTGAAGACACGGTAAGCCTTGCCACGTAATGACACCCCGAATCTATAGCTATTTGCCAGAAGGGTACCTTTTCCCACTGCTTACCTTTGGGAGCCATCTTGAACACGTGTCCCTTGACGGTAAGCCCGCTTTCTTGCCCTCCAGTGTTAGCGTATACCTCGTTGTCAAAGCATATGGTGGTTATCTTCTCCTGTCTGAAGAAGGACTGCAGGGTACAATCAAGACCTATGTCTACCGTTGCACCGTCGCCTGCCAGAACCACCACGTCCTTTACTTTGTCGGGGAACCTCCACTCAAGGACCCTCTTTATACCTGAAGCGACTGCATTCTGGTTTCCAAAAAGGGAGTGGACAGTATGTAGTGCTATATGGGGAAAGACCAAGGAGGTGCATCCTGTGGAGTTGACTATTATGGTGTCCTCTGGGTTGGGCAGGGACGCAAGGATATACCTGAAGGCCATGGACTCTGGACATCCCGCACACAGGGAGTGCTCCTCTATAAGCTCCTTGTTGTAAGGTAGGTCAAGCACTCCCCTCTTGGGGTTTCCGAAGGTGGATCTAAACTGCAGGTCCTTCACCTCCTGGGGCACCACGTCCAAAAAATCTTCGTTTACCTCATATATCTTAAAGGACATATTTTACCTCCTTACCAAGGTATTGTAAAGTTTCTTTCACTATGACTTCCGGGGGCATGGTCATACCACCCGCTACCCTGGGAGAGCCTACAATGTCCGCATGGGAATGCTTATAGAGGTATCTCTTTACTTCCCTCTCAAGCCAGCCTATTACGTTAAACTCGGGTACAAAGATGGTATTTACGTTCTTTACCGCCTCTCTAAGCTCGTGTATGGGGAAGGGTCTCACCGTCTTGAGCTTGACCACCTTAGCCTTTATACCCTCATCCTCCAACATTCTGACCGCTTCCTTGGCTTGAGCTGCGGCAGTTCCTACCGTTACGTAGGCTATTTCCGCCTCAGGGTCTCCAAACTCTTCTATAAGACCCCTCAGGTAATGTCTAGCAAAGGGTCTGGACCTCTCTATTGCCGCCCTTACCTCCCACTGCCAGCTGGCGTGGGTTGCATAGGATATGTAGTTGGACTTCATGACGAAGGGGTCTCTCATAAACCTACCCGGAGGGACCTCGGCGTCAATCACTGGCATGGGAGCTCTGTAAGGGTTGTAAGGCGGGAGGGCTATATCGTCGGGCGGGAGCATGACAGCTTCTCTCGTGTGGGATACGAAAAAGCCGTCCACCACGGTGATTACTGGCACGTGAACGCTGGGTTGTTCCGCTACCACAAAGCCCGCCAGAATCATGTCAAAGAGGTCCTGAGCGTTCTCCGCGTACCAAATCATGCAACCCGTGTCCAGTAGGAAGGATACCTCCAGGTTGTCCGGCTGTATGGAGAGGGGGGAGTTCACACCGCGAGCCATAAGCACCAGCTGCACGGGTATGCGTGTACCCGCCCACATGGGGAAGTTCTCCATGGCTCTGAGCGTTCCAGGTCCCGAGGTGGTGGTTATACACCTTGCCCCCGCCATGGCACAACCTGCAAGCTGGGACATAACAGCGAACTCAGACTCTCCCCTGAAGTAGACACCCACGTAGCCCTCCACCCAGAGCTCACCTATGAGGTGAGCTGCTTCGGACTGGGGCGTTATGGGGTAAGAGATGGATGCATCTACGGATGCTCTCTTTACTGCCTCCTTGACAGCCTCCGAACCTGTCAGGAAGTGTTTGGTTCGGGGGGCTTCAAAGAGTAGGTAATCGGGCGAAACTATCCTTTGCCCCGCCCTGTTGTATTGGACTTGTTCTAAGCTTGTCTGCATAACACTACCTCCTCTTTGGTTTTCACTTTCCCAATTCCTTCTTTACCCGCTCTGCAATCTGTATAAACCTTTCCAAATCCTCCACGTGTTGGTCCCTCAGCGTTATCATGGCATCTTCGTGCCCATCCATACTGCACATGGCTATGGTAAAGCAGTCTGTCTCCGCCCTTATGATTTTAAGGGCTACGTTGGCATAGTGGCAGTGGACACCTATAAATATGCATGCTTTTATTTTGTTGTGCCATATGGTCAGGTTGGGGTGGTTGGGGTTTATCTCCACCTCGGGGTTAATCTTGGGATACTTGGGTCTGTAGTCGTACATGGGAATTATCTTAGCATCCAAAACCTGCGCCATTTTCTTGACTAACTTAGCCTTTTCCTTGGCATCTTCGTTCCAAGCGTAGAGAACCTGAGGTCCAGGGAAGATGGTGGGGTTGGGTCTTGTGAGCATCACTTTTGCGGCTTCTCTCATAGCAAGCTCTTCATCCACAACCTTGTTAAACATCAGAGCCTTTCCTGGAGGTGGGTTTAAAACCTCCTCGTATACAGCCACTGGATAAGGTGAAAAACCTGATGGTCCAAGCGTTGCCATATTGCACCTCCTCATTTACTTACGTGGACCTCAGGCATGATCATGTGTATAGCATTCCTCTTGAGAAGGTTAGAACACACGTACACACACAAGGCACAGCCTTTACACCTTTCCTGAATGACATAGGCGTGATGTTCTTCATCTGAATACATCAAGGTGTTGGGTTCGGGACAAAAGAGGGTACACTGTTTGCAGTTGTATTTACTACACTCTTCGTTGATAACCTCAGCCACATAGTACATACTTGAGCCTCCTGCACAAGTTTTGGTTTATTTAAAATAGGATACTTGATTGAAATGTCAACGTGATTTATATTTCCTAGCTTACCATGGGTACATCTGTACTCATACTCCTGATACTTGTGAGCATATCCATAGCTCAAGAAACCTGTAGCTTGCAAGAGTCTTTGTTAAGGATTAAGGAGGTTGTAAGTGCTCACTACCTTTGGAAGCAAAGGCTCACAGACTTCAACCCCGAGAGCTTGGAGGACGCCGTTAAGATACTCAGGAGCTTGGGAGACCGTTGGTCCATGATCACCAAAGAAGAAGAGGATAGAAGATGGTACACCAAATCTAAAATGGTGGGCTTGGGTATAAGGTGGGACGAAAAAGGTGTGATAAACAAGGTTTTTGAAGGTTCACCTGCTCATAAGGCTGGTCTTTTGAGGGGAGATAGAATTGTAAGCATACAGGGTGTAAAGGATAAAAACCTGTGGCTTCAGAAGGTGAAAGAGCTCAAGATGGGCGCTGCGGTGGAGGTTTACGTGGTAAGGGATGATGAACTTTTGAGGTTTGAGGTTATAAAGGGAGAGTTTGAGGTAGCCCCCGTGGATGAAGTTCGCACCTTTGTGTTTCGGGACAAGTCCTACGGTTACATATCCTTAAACAACTTTACACAGCCAGCGGTAAAGGCTTTTAAGGAAGCGGTTGAAAACTTTGTATCTTCAGGTGTGGACCACCTGATAATAGACTTAAGGTACAACAGTGGTGGCTTGTTGTCCGTAGCGAAGGAGATTGCGGATATTTTCATAAGGGGTGAGGGAGTGATGTTTTACCTGGAAGGGGCTGACGGAGGGGTGAGCCCATACGGGATGAAGGAAGGCAAGCCTTTATACGAGGGAGAAATAACACTGCTGGTGAGCAGGTTCACTGCCTCCGCATCTGAGCTCCTTGCGGAGCTTTTGAGATACTACAGGGGTGCCCGTATAGTGGGGGATTTCACCATGGGAAAGTATGTGGGTAGCAACGTGTACAAGCTCAACGACTGTGGGGAAGTACTCCGCCTGATAACCTTTGAGATGAAGCTTCCAGACGGTCATACGGTCACCAGCGATGTGGGAATCCTACCCCACTGCTATGTTAAAAGCTCCACTTTGTACTCCCCCGAAGCTCTCCTGAATATGTGCCACACTACAGACCCAGGACACGTTGCAAACTCTCCCTGAGACTCTCTCTGTCCATCTGCGTGTTTATAACTATTGCGTAATGGGGCTTTTCCAGCTCTGCCTTTTGCTTTAAATATTAAAGTCCGCATCAGAAACGTCGGACCTCCTGGAAAGCCTTTTTCTTATCTCTTCTTCGCTAGCAACAGTTAGCAGGAATATGACCTCGGGAAAGGCGGACTTTACCCTCTGCCTTTGCTCTTCCTTCAAAAAGGTGGCATCCAAAACCACATTCTTACCCTTGGAAAAGAGTTCTCCAGCCCTTCTGAGCATTTCCTCGTAGACTTTGTGCGTCATCTCAGGGGTGTATATGCCCTTTTGATATTCCGCCTTGGCGCTCTGCGTAGGCTCAAGCCCTGCGAGCTCCTTCCTTATCACATCGCTCCTTATCCACTCAAAGCCAAAATCCTGGTGTAAGATTTGGGAAAGGTAGGATTTGCCCGATCCGGAAAGACCCATGACCACCACTATCAATTTCTAATCCCCAGCTCCTGAAGAAGGATGGGCGAGTACCCTACAATGACCTTGTAGCTTTCCAGTATGATGCTGTAAGGCACTTCCCTTATGTTCATAACCTGACCCGCCCTCATGTGTTCGTAAAGGGTAGGGCACTCCTCCGTTTGAGGAGGGCTGGTATCGTACCTTCCCGAAAGCACATCATCCAAAGCTCTAAACCTTTCTTTTGAGCACACTATATGGCTCGCTTTTGCCCAGTTGGAGGGATTTTGTGGGCTTGCCAGGACAAAAATATAGAGTTTTAACTTATTAAGGTGGGGTTTTAAAGCCTGCCACTCTCTCCTACAGTGGGGACAGTCAGGGTTTATAAAGGTTATAAGTTCCTTTTTGCCCTTGCCCACCAGCACTGCCCTGTCAAGGGGCAAATTTTTTATATTCTCCTTTAGGAGCTCGGTGTAAAGGTCCTGGGCGTGTGAAGAGAACACCCAGAGGAGTAAAGCTATCAAGCCCCTTGTGAACATAGTTCCTTTATTCTATCATAAACCCTCTGTATTATCCAGTCGGGTGTGGACGCTCCGGCGGTTATACCCACCCTCTTGACACCTTCAAACCACTCCCTTTGGAGTTCTCGCTCCGTCTCCACATGGTAGGAGTTGGGGTTGAGGCTTTTGGAAATCTCATAGAGCCTTCTAGTGTTTCCGCTGCTTTTTCCACCTACCACCACCATCATATCCACTTCTGGTGCGAGTTTGTATACATCTTCTTGTCTCTCGGAAGTGGCGTTACATATGGTGTTTATCACCTTAACCTCCTTCGCCCAGAGAGCAATCTCCCCTACCACCTCTTTAAAGAACTGCTCATTCTGAGTGGTCTGCGCCACTATACCCACCTTCTCCCTTCCCAAGATACCTCTGAGGTCTTCCCCACTCTCAACTACCGTACCTTCCCCGCCCCCCTCCTGAAGGTATCCCAAAGTTCCTATAACCTCTGGATGGTTCTTCTCACCCACGAGCACTACAAAATAACCTTCGTTGACAAGCCTTACCACCGCTTCATGCACTGCTTTCACGTAGGGGCATGTGGCATCCACCACCTTAAGACCTTTGCTTACAAGTTCCCTCTCCTTCTGAGGAGGTATACCATGGGATCTGATTATGACCGTGTCCCCGCTTTTGAGGTTTTCTTCGGAGGTGAGCACCACTACGCCCATGGAAGAAAGCCTCTGGACCTCTTGAGGGTTATGTATGAGAGGACCTATGGTGTAAACTATGTCCCCATTCTTTGACGCTCTTTCCGCTAAGCTTATAGCTCTTTTAACGCCAAAGCAAAAGCCTGCATGCTCCGCAACCAGTATTTCTACCATCCCTTTGCTCATTTAACACCGATGGCTTGCACGTCCGAGATTATACATACACCGCCGTACTTTTTAAGGAGTTTTTCAATATCCTGCGCTACCTTCTGGGCAGTTTGGTCGTCGCAGACGGTAAAGACGTAACTGTTTTTGAAAACGTCGGTGAGCTCGTCCCCTGCCCTTATTCCCCTTTCACCCTTTCCCATCACGTCCTTTATAACGCTGTAGCCGGTGACGCCCTGTTTTTCCAAAAACTCCATAAGCTTGCTCAGGTGCAAAGCATCCACCACTATTTCTACCTTTTTCATCTTTTAGCCCCCTATAAAAAGATTAACCAAGTAGTAATACAATGGCAAGCCTACGGATATGTTGAAGGGAAAAGTAATGGCCAGCGACATGGATACATACAGGCTTGGGTTCGCTTCTGGAACGGACATGCGCATGGCTGCAGGCACCGCTATGTAAGATGCACTGGCAGAGAGCACTGCAAACAGGAAGGCGTCTCCTTGCGAAAGCCCAGCAAGCTTTGCTAAGAGAAGGGCTACGGAAGCGTTGAAGACTGGTACTGAAAGACTGAAAGCTATAAGGAAGCCCCCTACCTTCTTGAGGTCTCCTAGATGCCTCGCTGCAACTATCCCCATATCGAGGAGGAAGAAAGCCAGTATGCCTTTAAAGAGGTTTCCAAATAGGGGTTCCATGGCTTTCCAGCCCTCCTCGCCAGTAATCAAACCTATAAGCAAAGCTCCCACGAGAATTAGCACAGAGCCGTTAAAGAAGGCTTCCCGGAGAACATAACCCCATGCTCTCTCTTCCAAGCCGTTCTTTGGGTTGGCAAACATGTATAGAAGCACCAGACCTATGATAATAGCTGGAGATTCCATAAGAGCAAGCGCCGCAATCATATAACCGCCAAAGTCTACGTGTAATTTCTCCAAAAAGCTCTTGGCAGTTACGAAGGTGACAGCACTCACCGAGCCGTAACACGCTGCTATGGCAACTGCATTGTAAACATCAAGGCGCAGACGTAGTATGAAGAAGGAATACACAGGGACCACAATAGCCATGAGCATGGCTAAGAGCAAAACACTTACTGCGTACGAGCTCAAACCACTATGCGAAAGCTTATAACCACCTTGCAAACCTATGGAGATAAGCAGATAAAGGGAGAAAAGCTTGGGGAGAGGCTGGGGAATCTCCAGGTTCGACTTTAAAAAGATGGCAATCATTAACAAAAAGAAAAAAAGCAGAGGCGGTGTAAGGATGTTTTGGAGTATCAAATCTATTCC
>FWWM01016458.1_pt1 | contig 11000 bp, 9 predicted proteins | sample 2228351 | NCBI WGS metagenome assembly FWWM01 (sample SAMEA103939774, study PRJEB20133) | metagenome
TGCGCGACGATCCTCTTCGAGCTCGGCGAGGCGCTCCGGAAGTCGAGCTGGTCCGTGCGCTTCGAGCCGCCCGGGCCGGAGGGCACGGCCTGGCAGCGGGCGGCGACTTTTGCCCTCGGCGAGGCGGCGCTTCCGTCGGCGGTGGGGTCCGGTGGTCGGACGATCGGTGCCGCCCCGGAACCGATCCGGCCGCGCCGGGCCCTCTAGCCACGGGCGACGGGGACGAGCGATGGGTGAGAGCGACCCAACGGCCGGTCCGACCGAGGTCGAGGAACGGCCCCTCCTCGTCGTCGAGGTCGAGCGGGCGCCCGGCCCGGGCCCCGATGTCGAGCACGACGAGCACGGCCGTCCCTTCGTCCGGCGCTTCCGACCGAGCGGAGCCTGGCTCGGCTTCGACCATGGGGCTGTCCTCGACACCGACGACGGGCACGGCCGCACCCTCGCCGCCCTCGTCGCCCTGCCCGGATCGACCTTCCTCGGCTGCCGGATCGAGGCCGAGCTCGCGGGTGCCCTCGTGGCCGGGGAGCGGGTCGTCCTCCTTGCCGCCCTACCCGGGACGCCCCTGCCCACCGTCGCCCTCGCCCGCGCCGCAGCGGCCCTCGGTGAGGCCGAGGAGCTCGACGTCGAGGCGGCGGCGAGCCTCCTTCGTGTCGCGCGGGCCCGATACCGCGAGCGGCTCCGGGCGGGTCGTCCCACCGGGGGCCGAGCCTGGTCGGCCATCGGCAGCCTGCCGCCCGAGCTCGCGCGGTTCGCAACGCCCCACTCCCCGGCCGAGTACCGGCTCGCCCAGCTCCCGCCCCGGATCGTCCGGGGGCTCGAAGGCGTCCTCGACGACGACGAGCGGATCCTCACCTGGGTCCGCCGGCCGGCCTTGCTCGAGGCCGGACTCCTCGAGACCCTTCGCCGCGCCGGGCGGCGGATCGATCGGCGCGAAGCCGTCCTCCTCCTCACCGATCGCCAACTCGTCTGGGTCGTCGACCATGCCGAACCGGGCCGCTACCTCGTCGAGTGGGGGGTCGACGTCGAGATGACGCCCCTCGAACGCCTCGTCGGCGTCGAGGTCGAGAGATCGGCCGACGAGGTCGAGCTCCGGGTCGAGACCGATGTCCCGACCCCGGCCGGCCAGCGCGCCTACCGGCTTCCGGCCGACCACGCCGCCGAGGTCGAGGTCCTCCGCGCCCTCCTCGAGCGATTCCTCCCCGAGCGCGCCGAGCGCCGACCGGTCCGCCACTACGACCTCGTCGCCCGGGAACCAGGCCTCGAGGAGGCGCGCCGCTTCCGGCAGGAGGACGAGGCCCTCGCCCTCCTCGAGCGAGCCCGAGCGCGGGGCGGCGTCCTCGGCTTCCTCTTCAGCCCCCGCCGACCTGGAACCCGCGAGGCGAGTGCCCTCGCCGTCTTCGAGACCCGGGCGCTCCTCTTCTCGGCCCGGGGCGAGGTCGAGGTCGCCATGGCGGACCTCGCCGGGCTCGCCCTGACCCTCTCGCCCCTCGTCGGACGCCTCGACCTCCTCCCCGGCCCATCCCTCACCTACCCGGCACCCTTCGCCGAGGCGGGGGCGGCGCTGACCAGGCTCCTCCGGCGGGCGGCGGCGAACGCCCGGCCGAGCTGCGAGGGCCGGCCGTCCACCTGACCGACCGGCCGGTCGGCCGCCGTCTCGACCGCTGCGGCCGATGTCGACCGCTTCGGCCGACCTCGATCGCTCGTCAGCCTCTCCCGAACCGCTCGCCGGATCGTCCCTCAGGCCTCGAGGAGCTCGAGCGCCGGCCAGGTCAGGAACTCGACGAAGTCGTCCTCGAGGACGAGCCGGTCGAGGAGGGCGAGGGCTGCCCCGCCGCTCGGGATCCGGTCGAGGCCGACGGCGGCGGCTGCCTCCTCACGCACCGCGAGGTAGCGCTCCGGCGAGAGGGGCCGGCCACCGACGGCGACGCCGGTTCGCCGCCAGAGCCAGAGGAGGGACCGCGCGATCTCCGCCGTCGCCGCGTCCTCCATGAGGCTGTTGATCGCGACGGCCCCGCTCCCGCCGAGCCAGGCGGCCAGGTACTGGAGGGCGACCGAGACGTTCGACCGAAGCCCGGCCTCGGTCGCCTCGGCCCCGGGGACGCGGAAGTCGAGGAGGGCGGCCGCCGGGACCGCCGTGCCCGCCCGCTCGAGCTGGTGGGGTCGGCCGTCGAGGGCGCCCTCGATGACGGCCCGGGCGACCGGAACGAGGTCGGGATGGGCGACCCAGGTCCCGTCGAAGCCATCGGAGACCTCGCGCTCCTTGTCCTCGCGGACCTTCGCCAAGGCGAGCTCGTTCGCCGTCGGGTCGCGGCGGCTCGGGACGTAGGCGGCCATCCCGCCGATGGCGTGGGCGCCGCGACGGTGGCAGACCTCGACGAGGCGGCGGGTGTAGGCCCGCATGAAGGGGACCGTCATCGTCAGGGCCGAGCGGTCGGGCAGGACGAGCCCCGTCGCTCGAAAGGTCTTGATGATGCTGAAGAGGTAGTCCCAGCGACCGGCGTTCAGCCCCGTGGCGTGCTCGCCGAGGGCGAAGAGGATCTCCTCCATCTCGAGGGCGGCGAGGACGTGCTCGATGAGGACCGTCGCGCGGATCGAGCCCCGGGGCAACCCGAGGCGCCCCTCGGCGAAGGCGAAGACCTCGTGCCAGAGGGCGGCCTCGGCGGCGTTCTGGAGCTTCGGTAGGTAGAGGTAGGGGCCGGAACCGCGCCCCAGGAGCGCCGCGGCGTTGTGCCAGAGGAAGAGCCCGGCGTCGAAGAGGGAGGCGCTGACCGGTCGGCCGTCGAGCCAGACTCGTGGCTCGTCGAGGTGCCAGCCCCGGGGTCGGACGACGAGGGTCGCGGTCCGCTCGGCGAGGCGATAATGGCGGCCGTCGGGGGCGTCGTAGGCGAGGCGGCGTCGCACGGCGGCGGCGATGTTCGCCTGGCCCTCGACGACGTTCGCCCAGGTCGGGCTCAGGGCGTCCTCGAGGTCGGCCATGAAGACCGAAGCGCCCGAGTTCAGGGCGTTGATCATCATCTTCGCCTCGGCCGGACCGGTGATCTCGACCCGCCGGTCGCGGAGGTCGGGCGGCGCCGGAGGGACCCGCCAGGCGGTCGAACGGGCGGGTCCGGGCGTTGGCTCCGTCGGTCCCTCGCCGGCGTCGATCGCCCTCTGGCGGAGGGCTCGGGCGGCGAGGAGGCGGCGGCGCTCGGGACCGAAGGTCCGCTCGAGCTCGACGACGAAGGCGAGAGCGTCGGGCGTCAGGATCGCCCGGCTCGCCTCGGGGTCCGGCCGATGGCGGCCGGACCGGATCTCGAGGCCGTCGACGGGACCCTGGGTGGAGAGGAGCCGGCCGGGCAGGCCGGAGGCTCGGACCGGAGCCGGCGCGGCGCTGGGGGAAGGCGGCTCCATCGAACCGCCCTCAGACGACCTTGTCGTCGGGGAGGGCCTCGACGTACTCGAGACCGAGCCTGGCCGCCTCGTAGGCCGAGCCGACGAGGTGGTGGTAGGGGACCCCCGAGAACTGGTGGTGGCTCCGGGTCGGCCAGTCGGTCCCCTCGGCCCATTCGGCTCGCTGGAGCTCGATGTAGCCCTCCTCCTGGCGCTCGGCCATCGCCGCCAGGAGCCGAGACAGCCCGAGCCCGTTCGCGTGCTGGCCGCCGAGGGTGATGAAGATGAAGCGGAAGCCGAGCTCGGCGAGCTCGTGGAAGCGGATCGGGTTCGGGTCGTTGAACCACTTGAAGCTCGACGACCAGTTGAAGGCAAAGCGGGCCTCGGGGAAGCGACGCCGGACCTCCGTGGCGAAGGTCTCGACGGGACTGCGATCGGCCGTCGGGAACTCGCACCAGACGAGGTCCGGGATCCCCGTGTCGAGGTACCGGAGGGCCCGCTCGATCCCGAGGGCGAGGCCACGGGTCGATTCTGGGGCATCGACGGCCGAGACGCCGTCGGTCCGGGCGATGATGACGAAGTCCGGGTTGCCGACGTCGTCGGCGACGGCCCGCATCATCCGCAGCTTCCCGATCATCTCGGCTGCCGGGACGAGGGCCTTGCCGCCGATGTGGCCGCAGCGCTTCGGGAAGACCTGGTCCTCGAGGTGGGCCCCGGCGACGCCGGCGGTGACGAGGAGCTCGGTCTGGCGCTGGACGTTGAAGATGTTCCCGTAGCCCGCGTCCATGTCGACGACGACGGGCGGGATGTCGAGGTGCCGGGGTGGGATCCCCTTCTCGGGATCGCCGACGGCCATGGTGAGCTGGAACTTCCGGAGGGCCATGACGGTCCGGCGGGCGGCATCGGCGATCTCGACGCCGTTGTAGAGGTCCATGTCGGTCGTGCCGAGGTGGCCGATGGCGAAGGAGTAGCCGCTGAAGTAGACGGCCCGGAAGCCGTAGTACATGACGAGCTGGGCGCCGAAGGGGTCGTAAACCCCAGGCCCGAAGAGGTAGGGCTCGCTTGCGAGGAGCTCGCGCATCCGGACCGAGGGGTGGGTCCAGCGGGTCGCCGGGACGACGTAGCCCTCGGGGAGGAGGGGGGTGGCGACGAGCGGGGCGCGGCTCGGTCCCGCGGCCCGGCCGACGGGTGGAGTCCCGCGGCTGGCCCGATTCCTCCGGGACGGGAACGGGATCGGGCGGTGCGGCTTCGTCTCGCTCATGGCCTCCTCATCCTCATCGGCGTGTTGCGGTGTGGGCCGGGCCGCGGCGACGCCCCTCGGCCCAGGGACGCTTCCTTCGGGTCGTCGAGCTCGCCGAGGCCAGCCGTCCTTGCGGTCGGCGGCTGAGCCGGCGGGGGCAGCTACTCGTTCGGATGGTCGCGACCGCAGCTGTCCGGGCAGCCGCACTCCTCGCTGCCAGGGTCGGCGGTCCCGCGGCCGTCGACCTCCGCCGTCGCCGCCGACGGCGTGACGACTTCGTCGAGGGGGACGCCGATCATCCAGAGGCGCGACGGTGCGACGATCTGGCGGTCGATGAGGGACTTGATCCGAGCGTTCATGAGGCTACCTCCCTGCCGGGCTCCTTCGATCGGTCGATCCGGGCGCCTTCGCCTCCCGGGCTTCGATCCTGACATGGGCCGGCAGATAAGTCCAATCGAATGATTAGATGACTAACATAGAGGTCGTCTATGCCCGCGCCTGCACTCCGACCAGACCAGGGATCGAGGTGACCCGATGCTCCTTGCCCAGATCGAAGGATTCGTCGAGATCGCCCGCCAGGGCCACCTCAGTCGAGCCGCCGAGGTCCTCCACGTCACCCAGCCGGCCCTCACCGCCCGGCTCGCCGGGCTCGAGCGGGAGCTCGGTGAGCGGCTCTTTCGGCGGTCACGCCGGGGGATGGAGCTGACCGACGCGGGGCGAGCCTTCCTCCCCTATGCCGAACGGGCCCTCGCCGCTCTCCGGGAGGGTCGCGACCTCGTCGCCGAGCTCGGTCGAGGAGCGGCCGGGGAGCTCGTCCTGGGCGCGGCGCCGGCGGTGAGCACGTACGTCCTGCCCGGGCTCCTCAGCCGCTACGCCCGCCGCCACCCCTCGGTCCGCCTCGTCGTCCGGACCGGCCACTCGGAGGAGATCGTCGACCTCGTCCTCCGGCGCGAGGTCGCCGTCGGGCTCATCCGCGAGATCCGCCATCCCCAGCTCGAGACCCGGCACCTCTACGAGGATCGTCTCGTCCTCGTCGTGCCGCCGGACCATCCCTTCGCCGTCGAGGGCCAGATCGAGCTCGCCGAGATCGCCGAGACGCGGATGGTCCTCTTCGATCGAACCTCGAGCTACTACGAGCTCACCCACGCCCTCTTCCGCTCGGCCGGGGTCGCCCCGCGGAGCGTCATCGAGCTCGACAACATCGACGCCGCAAAGCAGATGGTCGGCCAGGGCCTCGGCGTGGCGCTCCTCCCGCTCACCGCCGAGCTCGACAACATCGACGCCGCACACCGCCGTCGCCGCCGAGCTGGCCGAGGGTCGGCTCGTCGGCGTCGCCATCCGCGACGCGGTGCCGCCGCGACGGCGGATCGTCGCCGTTCGGCGGGCCGACGCGGGGCCGATGAGCCAGCCCGTTGCCGCCTTCTACGAGGTCCTGGGTGGGATCGGCGCCGTCCTCACGGCGGGCCGGCTCGTCGACCCGCGCCTCGACCCCTCGGCCTGACAGGCTGGGTCTGCTTCCCTGCTCCTCCTCTGCTCCGGAGCCAGGGAGTCGGGGGAGTCGGACGACGAGGGCCGACGGTCGACGGAGGGAGCACGGGAGCGGGCAAGGACGCCCGCCGAGCGGACGATCGCGCCCGTCAGTCGGCGCAAGGAGCCCGTCCATCGGCGCAAGGAGGTCTCCCACCCGTCGCCGAAGCGCCGATCTCCGCTTTGGGAGGAGCGGCCGCTCGCGGCCCCTCCGGGTGCGCGTGATCGGGCCGTCGCCTCCCGGAGGGCCCACTCGAGCTCGATCTCGCGGACGAGAGCCTCTCGCTCGTCGTGGAGGAGCCAGGCAAGACGCTCGTGATCGTGGGGTCCCATCGTCACCTCCGGTCGTCGACGTCGCGGGCCCGGCGGAGCGAGCCGACCGTCGCGGCGATCGCCATCGAAGGCCCCGAGCCCGAGTGATGCCGAGACCATAGGCGGCATTCTTGCCATCAGCTGTCATGTATGGCGGTAGGATCACCGAATGCGGGCCAGCCGACTCGTCGCCCTCCTCCTCCACCTCCAGAACCGCGGGCGCATGACCGCCGAGGAGCTCGCCGCCACCCTCGAGGTCTCGCCGCGGACGATCTACCGCGACGTTGAGGCCTTGAGCGCCGCGGGCGTCCCGATCTGGGCTGAACGAGGTCCGGGTGGTGGGATCCAGCTCGTCGAGGGCTATCGGACGCGGCTGACGGGCCTGACCTCGGAGGAAGCCTCGGCGGTCATGCTCAGCGGGCTCTCCGGACCGGCCGCCGAACTCGGGCTAGGAACGGTCCTGGCCGCGGCGGAGCTCAAGGTCCTCGCCGCCCTGCCACCTGAGCTCCGCGGCCGAGCGGCGCGGGTTCGCGCTCGCTTCCACCTCGATGCGCCGGGCTGGTTCCGGTCGGCCGATGCCCTGCCCCAGCTGGCCCCGATCGCCGCCGCGACCTGGGAGGACCGTCGACTCCGGATCCGGTATCGCCGCGCGGAGGGGGTCGTCGAGCGCACGATCGACCCCCTCGGCCTCGTCCTCAAGGCCGGCATCTGGTACCTCGTTGGCCGCCGCGACGGGCTCTTCCGGACCTACCGGGTCTCCCGGATCGTCGCCGCCGAAGCGACGGGCGAGCGCTTCGAGCGGCCGGCCGACTTTGACCTCGGCGCCTTCTGGGCCGCAGCCACGGCCCGGTTCGAGCGGGGCGGCGACGCCGCGCTGGGCCCGTACCTCGTCACCCTTCGCCTGGCGCCCGGGGCGGCCTCGGAGCTCGCCTCGATCGTCGGCGAGGCGGCGGCGTGGGCAGCCCTCGTCGAGGCTGGGCCGCCAGACGCCGAGGGCTGGCGGACGGTGACGATCGACCTCGAGCGCCCGGGCTGGGCCCACGAAGTCCTCCTCCGGCTCGGCGAGGGGGCGGAGGTGCTTCGCCCGCCCGAGCTCCGCGCTCGCCTCGCGGCGACGGCTCGCTCCCTCATCGCCCGCTACGGGGTCGGCGACGGCTCGGGCGGTGGAGCGGCCGTCGATCCGTCCATTTGTCCCTCGTCAGCGGCCGCGGTCGAGGGTATCGTTGCCCCGTCATGGACGAGCAACGGCCCCGATCGCGAGCGACGACCGAGGCGACGGCGGCGCCGGCCTCGGCTGCGGCCTCGACCCCCCTCGTCCTGAGCCCGGAGACCCGCCACTGGCTCCTCGCGCTGGCTCGCGCAGCGGTCGGGAGTGCCGCCGAGGCCTACCGCGACGGACGCCTGGACGAGCTCGAGGTGCGGCTGGCGGCCTTCGGGCCGGCGGGAGCATCGGCGGCCGGAGGCGACCCGGTCCAGCGGGTCGGGCGAACGAGTCGGGTCGCCGAGGAGCTCGTCCTCCCGGCGGCCGCCTTCGTCACCCTGACCCTCGACGGAGAGCTCCGCGGCTGCATGGGTCGTCTCGACGCCGAGCGACCCCTCTGGGAGAACGTCCGCGATGCGGCGATCGCGGCGGCCATCGGCGATCCCCGCTTCCTCCCCCTCGCCCCCGAGGAGGTGCCGGCGGTTCGGATCGAGGTCTCGATCCTGGGCCCGATGACCGAGATCGCCGATCCGAGCGCCTTCGACGCCAGCCGTCACGGGATCGTCGTCGAAGCGAGCGGCCGGCGCGCCCTCCTCCTCCCGAAGGTCGCCCGCGAGCAGGGTTGGGACGAGGCGACGACCCTCGCCGCCGTCTGCCGGAAGGCAGGCCTCGCGCCCGACGCCTGGCGTCGCCCGGAGGCGCGGCTCTTCGTCTTCGAGGCCGAGGACTTCGGCGAGGCGGAGTGGTCGGCCGCTGCCACGACTCCCGTGGAGGCCGCGGCAGCGGTGCCGAGGGCGGAGGGCCGCAGCGGTCCGGCGAGGGGGGAGGGATCGGCGTGATCGGGCTCGGTCGTCGCGGCGGGCGAGGAGGGCGGTCGTGAGCCGCCTCGACTCGCAGGCGGTCGGCGCGGGAGGACGCGGTCGGCGTCGCCGGGGCCGGCGGGTCTCGGCGGGCGGGCGATCGGCGGCGGTGGTCCCGTGACCGTTTCTCGAGAGGTCGTCTTCCGCGATCGCTACGGCCTCCACCCCCGGGCGGCGATGCGGATCGGTCAGGCGGCGGGGCGGTTCGGCGCCCGGCTCACCCTCGAGGACCTGACGACCGCCGGATCGCCCGTCGACGCGCGCAGCATGCTCACCCTCGTCGGGGCAGCGATCCGGGCCGGGGATCGGGTCCGGGTGACGGCAGACGGTGACGACGCCGAGGCGGCAGCGGAGGCGGTGGCGGCGCTCCTGGAGGCCGGCGTCTGTCACCCCGGTGGCTGAGTCGCACGGGAGAGCCCCAGATCGTCACGGCTGACCGCTCACGACGGTCGGACGGTGCGACCGGGGCGGAGCGAGCGCCTCTCCGAACGCTCGTCCGCGCCGGGGTCGAGCAGAACGGTCTTAGCGAGTGAGCGCGGCCGACGGAAACGCGCCGCCGACCTACCCTGCTGCCGACCCCTCGCGACGCCAGGCCCGGGCGAGACGAAGGCCGAGCGGTCCAGGCTCCTCGACGACCAGCTGCCGCAGGAAGGCACAGCGCATCGCCGGCTCGGGACCGTCGAGCTCAGCGCCGGCGAACCACGTGCAGGCGAAGCAGCAGCGGGCCGCGACGACGCCCCGCTGGGGGCAGGCGACTTCGCCTGCCTCGATCGGCAGGCCACGTACGAAGCGGAGGTCCGGCGTTCGCCGACGACCGCCGCTCCCTCCGGCCGGGCCGGGTCCGACTGCGTTCATCTCCTCATCCTCCGATCTCGTCCTCGATCCTCGGGTGCGATCCGACGATAGGCGAGGTCCGACGGGCCCCACCCCTGCCAAATGGCCCGACCTCGGGGCGAGGTTCCGGATCGCGGAACACTCGCCGACAGCGTCGAGACCGCATCCGACCCGAACGGCGCAGGGTCGGCGGCTCCGCAACCCGGAGGATCGGGCGTCGGGCCGATGTGCCACAGGAAATGAGTTGACGGCCTCCGCCGCCGACCGGTACGATCCGCTCCACAACCGAAGACCTTATCGAGAGTGGCGGAGGGACCGGCCCGATGAAGCCACGACAACCTACCGGCGCACAGACCCTCGCCGGCAAGGTGCCAAGTCCGGGCAGGAGCATTCCTGCGAGATAAGGGTGCATCGAGACCCTTCCTCGTCAGGAAGGGTCTTCTGTTTCGGTCGTCCCCGTCGCCGCTCTCGGCCAGACCGATCCACGACCCCCGAACCGAGGGAAGGAGCCGACGATGACGACCGAGACCGCGACACCGACCGCCCCCGCGACGACCGGCGCGCGGTCGATGATGCCCTCGGTCGACGTGGCGGCCGCCGGCTCGGCGGCGATCGAAACCTCGGCCGAGGACGCCACGGCGGGGGATGGATCGCGACCTCGGATCCTCGGCCTTCGCTGTCGGAACTGTCGGCGGCCCGAGTCCCTCGGGCCCTCCTACGTCTGCCCCGCCTGCTTCGGCCCCCTCGAGGTCGACTACGACCTCACCGTCGCCCGGGCGAGCCTGACCCGGGAGGCGATCGCGGCCCGGCTTCCCGGGATCTGGCGCTACCTCGAGCTCCTCCCCGTCGAGACCGCCCCGCGGCGCGGGCTTGCCGTCGGCTCGACGCCCCTCGTCGAGGCGACCCGCCTCGGGACCGAGCTCGGCCTCGCCCGGCTCTGGCTGAAGGACGACACCCGGAACCCAACCCTCTCCTTCAAGGATCGCCCCGTTGCCGTCGCCGCCGAGCGGGCCGTCGAGTTCGGCTTCGACGTCCTCGCCTGCGCCTCGACTGGGAACCTCGCCGGGGCCGTTGCCGCCGCGGCGGCAGCCCTCGGCCTGCGGGCCTACGTCTTCATCCCGGCCGATCTCGAGCCGGCGAAGGTCGACCACGCCCTCGCCTACGGGGCGACGGTCGTCCCGATCGAGGGCACCTACGACGAGATCAACCGCCTCAGCCTCGAGGTCGCCGACGAGGAGGGCTGGGCCTTCGTCAACGTCAACCTCCGACCCTACTACGCCGAGGGGAGCAAGACCCTCGCCTTCGAGATCGCCGAGGGGCTCGGCTGGCGCCTCCCGGACGTCATCGTCGCCCCCATCGCCTCGGGTGCCCTCTTCACGAAGGTGGCTCGGGGGATCGAGGAGCTCGTCGAGCTCGGCCTCGTCGAGCCGAGGCCGGTCCGCTTCGTCGGGGCCCAGCCGGCGGGCTGCGCCCCCGTCGCGGCCGCCTTCGCCACCGGCGCCGACGTCGTCGCTCCGGTCAGGACGCCCGACACGATCGTCCGCTCCCTCGCCATCGGCTCCCCGGCCGACGGGCTCTATGCCCTCGAGCTCGCCCGGGCGAGCCGCGGCTCCGTCGAGGCCGTCCCTGACGCCGCGACGGCTGCTGCCATCCGCCG
>FWWM01016461.1_pt1 | contig 10999 bp, 10 predicted proteins | sample 2228351 | NCBI WGS metagenome assembly FWWM01 (sample SAMEA103939774, study PRJEB20133) | metagenome
CCCTGTCGCAGGTACAAGCGTCAGGGCCGGGCCATGAATGAGGAACGAGCGTCATGGCGATGACCGTACATGTAGATGTGGTCAGTGCGGAAGAGGAGCTTTTCTCTGGCCTTGCCGAGATGGTGGTGTTGCCAGGGGAAGCGGGCGAGCTCGGTGTGCTGCCAGGGCACGCGCCGCTACTGACGCGCATTCGCCCGGGCTCGGTGCGAATCAAAAAGCCGGATCAGACGGAAGAGCTGATCTTTGTCTCGGGCGGCATTCTCGAAGTGCAGCCCAATCTGGTCACGGTGCTTGCGGATACGGCGGTGCGCGGACACGATCTCGATGAAGCGCGTGCATTGGAAGCCAAGCAGCGTGCCGAAGAGGCACTGCGCAACAAGCAAGCGGCGATCGATTACGCCAAGGCGCAGGCGGAGCTGATGGAAGCGGTGGCGCAACTGCAAGCCATCGAAAAGCTCAAAAAGCTCAAACACCGCACGGGCGCCAACTGAGCCAAGCGATTGGATTGCCTACTACCACAACCCACGGTTTGTCCGTGGGTTTTTTCATTGCGGCAAATCCCTGTCGGTCTTAAGCTTGCGTAGAAGGCTTATGGACTTCCTCACCTACGCAGGCCAAAACAAGTGACTCATCACCGTCGTTTCTGAGCTTGCGTTGGAAGATGTTTCGACTGACGCCCAGCTTTAGTGCTGCTTCGCGGCGGCGCCCACCGGTATGGATCAAAGCGGCGGTCAGAACAGCGCGATCGAAGCGCGCGCGCAGCGTTTCATAGACGTGTGTTTTCCCTTCCTTGAGCATCGCCAATATCTCTCGTTGTAGCAAAGTTTCCCATTGTTGCAGGGTAGGAGATGGCGTGGGTTCATCAGTGCTGCCAGGCACCGCAGCTTCCACTGCCGACGGTTGGACGCCTGGTTCTTCTGCAGTGGGTTTGGGGGTTTCATGGCTCGGCGTCGGCAAGGAAAGCGCATGGGCGCTGACGGACGGCATCGCATTCTCGGCGGTGCATGCCCGATATTCTTCCGGCAGGTCTTCGGGGGCAACGACGGGGCTGGGGGCCATCACCGTGAGCCAGTGGCAGAGGTTTTCCAGCTCGCGCACGTTGCCAGGAAAAGGCGCGTGCAGCAGGCACGCAAGCGCCGCCTCGCTCAAGCGTTTCGGTTCGACTTTGAGACGCGCTGCGGCTTGTTGCAGGAAATGCTGCGCCAGCAACGGGATGTCCTCGCGTCGCTCCCGTAGGGGCGGTAGCTGCAAGCGAATGACGTTAAGGCGATGATAGAGGTCCTCGCGAAACCGCCCTTGACGCACCAATGAGGCAAGGTCCTGGTGGGTCGCGGCGATGATGCGCACATCTACCCGTTTGAGCGTGCGGCCGCCGAGGCGATAGAATTCCCCGAGCGACAATACGCGCAATAAGCGCGTTTGCAGCTCGGCGGGCATGTCGCCGATCTCGTCGAGAAAGAGTGTCCCGCCGTCGGCTTGTTCGAAGCGGCCGGGCATCGCGGTGGTGGCGCCCGTAAAGGCGCCTTTTTCGTAGCCGAACAACTCGGCTTCGAGCAAATCGCGCGGGATTGCCGCGGTGTTGATCGCAACGAACGGTCCGCTGGCGCGCGGGCTGTGGCGATGCAGCGCCCGAGCAATCAACTCCTTGCCAGTTCCCGTCTCGCCGATGATGAGCACGGTGGCGCTGCTGCCCACGAGTTTGCCGATGCTGCGAAACACCGTTTGCATCGCAGGCGACTGGCCGATCAAGGCTTGGGGATCTGTGGTGGTGCCTCCCGAGTTTGTCGCTGTTGCCGGCTGCTCGACGGCGGCCAGCGCACGGCGCACCAAGGCCACGGCTTCGTTGACATCGAACGGTTTGGGTAGGTATTCGAACGCGCCGGCGGAAAACGCTTTGACGGCGGCGTCCAGATCCGAATACGCGGTCATCACGATCGCCGCCATTGTAGGAACACGGGCACGCAGCTGTTCGACGAGCGCTAACCCGTCCATGCCGTTCATGCGCACGTCGGTAAGGAGCACCGCCGGTGGCGGTTCCGAGGACAGAGCCGCCAGTGCCGCTTCAGCGCTGGGAAACGACCGCGACTCGATTAGCGCGCGCGCCAGCGCCCGCTCCAGCACCCAGCGGATCGCTTCGTCGTCATCGATGATCCACACCCGCGCGCTCATGGGTGAGTCTCCGCGGCCGGCAACGGTTCAGGCAACGTCTCAGGAATGGGCAATAGCACGGCAAAAACGGTGTGTCCAGGCTCAGAAGTGAATTCGATGTTGCCCTGATGCTCGAACACGATTTCCTGGGCAATCGCTAAGCCCAGCCCCGTGCCGTCGGCGCGGCCGCTGACCAACGGGAAAAACAGGTGCTCGCGCAACGCCGGTGGAATTCCGGGGCCGTGGTCGATCACTTCAGCGCGTGCGGCCAGGCGCCAACGTTTTTTGCCGAGTACGGCGTGACGTTGCACCCGGGTGCGCAGGGTGATGGTGCCGCCACCGTCCAACGCTTGCGCGGCGTTGCGGATCAGGTTGAGAAACACTTGCACGATCCGTTCGCGATCGAGCAGCAACGGCGGCAGACTCAGATCGTAGTCGCGCGCGAAGGTTACCCCGGGGAATTCGGCGGCGACCACTTGTCGCGCCTGCTCAATGGGTTCGTGCAGCTCGCACGGCACCGGGTGCGGGCGCTGATGGCGGATGAGACGCGCCAGAAGCCCGTTGAGTCGATCGGCTTCGCGCACGATCACGCTGGCGTATTCGGCCAGCGGAGATCCTTCGAGTTCCATCGCCAGTAACTGCGCCGCGCCGCGAATGCCGCCCAACGGGTTTTTGATTTCGTGCGCAATGGCGCGGGCGAGCGCTTGGGTAGCTTGCTGCATGCGGTGGCGGTATTCGCTTTCCGCGGTGGCGTGCCGTTGGTCGCTGGCACGCAGTTCCAGCAAATAAAAACCCGGCTGTTCGAAGCGCGGGCAAATGGTGACGTCGGCGCGCCAGGTTTCCCCGCTGCGACGGACCAGGGGCACGTCACTGCGCTGAAAAAACCACCCCGAGCGTCGCACGGTGTCGAGCGCGTCTTGCAGGCTGGAAGAAGGTCCGAGCGCCTCCCAGAGGGAATGCCCCAGCAGCTGTTTTTTGGGGGTGTTGAGCAAATGTTCCGCGGCGGCGTTGACGTAATGAATCCGGGCGCTGTCGTCGATGACCACCACAGCGGTGGCGAGTTCGTCAACGTGTGGCGAAAAAACGGGGGCGTCGATCATCGTTGTAACCGCTTCATTTCGCGCGCGATCGCTGCGAGGTTGCGTTCGTGCTGGGCGACGCGCCGGGCAATGCGTGGGCGTTCGTTCGGGTCTTGCGTCGCTTCCAGTTCCCGCTGAGCCGCAATCAGCCGCTCTCGTTCCGACGAGAGTTCGGCGATCAGGATACGCAATCGAAGGTCGTCCTGAGGAGTGTGGCGTAGTGTCTCGGAAGGAGTGGGACGAGAAGAGGACGCAGCAGGAGTTGTGCGCGGGGTTGGTGCGCTCACGGTCGGAACGGAGAGTGCCTGGCACTTTTGCTGGGCTTGCCGCACCGAACGGGGGTCGTTGGTGTAGAGCACCTGCCCGTCACTGCGCTCGCAACGCCAAAGCTGGGCGTGGGCGGGAAGGGAAACCATCACGCTGGCGAAGATGACAAGCCCCAGAGTGAGATGGCGTACCGGTTTCATCTTCGCTTTGCCCCCCTGGAGCCGGAGCCGGTGTGGTACCGGCTCCGCGCAGGATGGGGTTAATTGCTGAAATACATGTCGAACTCGACCGGATGAGTGGTCATCCTAAAGCGTGTGACTTCCTCCATCTTGAGTTCGATGTACGCGTCGATGAAGTCATCCGAAAAGACGCCACCACGGGTCAGGAACTCGCGGTCGGCATCCAGTGCCTCCAATGCCTGATCCAGACTGTGGCAGACGGTGGGGATCTTCGCGTCTTCCTCAGGCGGCAGGTCGTACAGGTTCTTGTCGGCCGGATCGCCGGGATGGATCTTGTTTTGCACCCCATCAAGGCCGGCCATCAGCATCGCCGCAAACGCCAGGTACGGGTTGGCGAGCGGATCAGGGAAGCGCACTTCGATGCGCCGCCCTTTGGGGTTGGCCACATAGGGAATACGGATCGACGCGGAGCGGTTGCGGGCCGAATACGCCAGCTTCACCGGCGCTTCAAACCCCGGTACCAAGCGCTTGTAGGAGTTGGTGCTGGGGTTGGTGATGGCGTTGAGCGCGCGCGCGTGTTTGATGATGCCGCCGATGTAATAAAGCGCAAATTCGCTCAACCCCGCGTAACCGTTGCCGGCAAACAGGTTTTGCCCGTCTTTCCACACCGACTGGTGGCAGTGCATCCCCGAGCCGTTGTCGCCGACGATCGGTTTGGGCATGAAGGTGGCGGTTTTGCCGTATTGGTGCGCCGTGTTCCAAACGACGTACTTGAGGATCTGCGTCCAGTCGGCACGCCGCACCAGGGTGTTGAACTTGGTACCGATTTCGCACTGGCCGGCGTTGGCGACCTCGTGGTGGAACACTTCGACCGGGATGCCGATCGCTTCCAGCGTCAGCACCATTGCCGACCGCAGATCTTGGAGGCTATCCACCGGTGGCACCGGGAAGTAACCGCCTTTGACGCGCGGACGATGCCCTTTGTTGCCACCTTCGAAGCGTTCGGCAGTGGCCCACGCCGCTTCTTCTGAGAAGATCTTGACGTAGCTGCCGGACATGTCCACCGACCACTCGACCGAGTCGAAAATGAAGAATTCGGGTTCAGGGCCAAAGTAGGCGGTGTCCCCCAGTCCTGTGGACTTCAAATAGGCTTCGGCGCGCTTGGCGATCGAACGGGGATCGCGGTCATAGCCTTTGCCGTCGCTCGGCTCGATGATGTCGCAGGTGATGACCAGCGTGGTTTCTTCGAAAAACGGGTCGATGAACGCGGTCGCCGGATCGGGCATCAGCAACATGTCCGAGGCCTGAATGCCTTTCCAGCCGGCGATCGACGAGCCGTCGAACGGTTGGCCGCGTTCGAACACTTCCTCGTCGAAATGCGACACCGGCACGGTGGTGTGGTGTTCCTTGCCGCGCATATCGGTAAAGCGGAAATCGACAAAGCGCACGTCGTTTTCCGACACCAGGCGCATGACATCTTCAACGTTCATAGAGAGACTCCTGTGAAGAGAAAAACCGGTCATATTTGTTCTGCAAAATTCATGCCACCTTCGAATTCAAGAAAGTTTTTATAATTTGCTCCTTTAGGGTGCGTCTGGACAACAGCAATGCACCAAAATGAGTCATCAAAAAAACGACCATGTGGCGATGCATTTTTTTGGTGCAGAAAACCTGTGAGTTGCACCATTGTAGTGCAAAATTCCTTTTTTGTGCTTTTCAGCTTTCCGACAAATTTCCTCCTGACGCAGTGGGGGACATACCTGCGATTTCGTCTGTGGTTTTGTGATTTCGCGACGCGTCGCATTGTGCGGTTTGAGCAGCTACCGCGGGCAACTGGGCTTCTTCGTCCAGATGGAAAAGTCTCAGCGCGCGCACTTGCGGGAATGCCGGTTGCAGAAGCTCGAGCGCTTGTGCCAGTGGCCGTCGGCTGGGACATCGGGCAGGATCGAGACAAAGAAGATCGATGCTGATGCGACTGTCGTGGTAATGCAGTATCAGATGCTCGTGCGCAAGCGACGGGCATCGCAACGCGTCGCGCAACGCCGGCAGCAGCGCATCGCGTCCTGGCAATAACGTCTGGGGCGCGCCGAGATCGGGCTCGTGGTCGACGTGCAGGGTGATGTCCGCGATCTCGGGAATCGCCGTGCGTAGCGCGTGCATCACCGCATCGCTGATGCGGTGACCTTCCGAGACGGAGAGACGCGGCGCGACTTGCACATGCGCGTCCACCAGCACTTGATGCCCCATGCGGCGGGTGCGCAGTTGATGCACGTCTTCAACGCCCGGCACTTGGCGGATCAATGTTTCGATGCGATGTACTTGCGCCGGCGGTAGCCCAGTATCGATGAACTCGGCGATCGCTCGCCAAGCAAAACGGGCACCCATCGCGACGATCAAAGCGCCGACGATCGCCGCAGCGATCGGCTCGAGGGTGGTGATGCCGAGAAGGCTGCCGCCGATGCCGATTGCAACGACCAAGGAAGAAAGCGCATCGGAGCGGGCGTGCCACGCCGCAGCAAGGAGAACGGGCGCATCGAGCGTGCGCCCGCGCCAGCGCAGCCAGTGATACAGTCCTTCTTTGCTCAGCAGCACCACCCCTGCCACCCCCAACGCCGGCCAGGCCACCGTAGTCAGGGCTTCGGGATGCTGTAGTTTGTTGGCGGCAACGAGCACAAATCCGGCGCCGACGCCGATCAGCACCAGACCGAGCGCGAAGCTGGCCAGCGTCTCGAGGCGTCCATGACCGTAAGGGTGTTCGGCATCAGGTGGCGCGCCGGCGCGGCGACTGGCCCATGCGACCATCCCGTCGGTGGCGAGATCGGCCAAGGTGTGAAACGCGTCGGCGATGAGACTGAACGCGCCGGCAAACAGGCCGACGACGATCTGGATGAGCGCCAGCACGGCGTTGATCGCCATCGCCGTGAGGCTGGCGCGGGAAACTTTCCGGCTGCGCGCGTGTTCTCCGTGATGAGCGTGCTGATGGGGGAAAGCGTCTACGGTCATGCGGGCTCGATGATATGATCCAACATGAGATCGGAGCTCAGAGCGATGAGTCGAATCAAAACCATTCTAGCACAGGCCGGCGAGCGCGCCGAAAAAATGGGGTTACCTTACGCCGGAGCGCTGTTGCCGCGCGAGGCGTATCAAGTATGGCAGGAGATCCCAGGCAGTGTCTTGGTGGATTGTCGCACCCGTGCCGAGTGGGACTGGGTGGGGCGCATTCCCGGGGCGGTGGAAATCGAATGGATGATCTACCCGGAAATGACGCTCAATCCCCATTTTCTTACTGAGCTCAAGGCGCGGGTCGATCCGGAGCGCGTGGTGATGTTCATTTGCCGCTCGGGGGCGCGTTCGCACCACGCTGCCGTGGCGGCGACCGCAGCCGGGTACAGCAGTTGCTACAATGTGCTAGAAGGATTCCAAGGCGACAAGGACGCCTCGGGGTACCGCGACACTGTCGGAGGGTGGCGGTTTCACGGGTTACCTTGGGCGGCGCCATAGCCGACAGAGGAAACCCGCGCGGTTCGCGCAGCGTGACACCACCGAGCGCATGACGGACGCTGGCAAGAATCCGAAGGAACATAAGATCGACGAACCCGCATTTCGCAACACATGTCGAAAGAGGTTTCCTAGTGACAAGGTGAGCCTACCAGATGACCACAGCCGTCATACATCGTCTCGACACCAAAGCGTTGCCGTTTGCGCCTTATGCAGCGATGAGCGACGAGGAAGCGTGCGAACGCATCGCCACCGCCAAAGCCGCACTGGGTAAAGAGGTGGTGCTGTTGTGCCACCATTACCAGCGCGCCGATGTTTATCAATTCGCCGATCTGACCGGGGATTCTTTGAAACTGGCGCGCCTGGCCTCTCAGACCGAGGCGCGCTATATCGTTTTTTGCGGCGTGCATTTCATGGCCGAAGTCGCCGATATTCTCAGCCGACCAGAGCAGATTGCGATCCTGCCCGATCTTTCCGCCGGCTGTTCGATGGCCGACATGGCCGATCTGACCAAGGTCACGCGCGCCTGGCGTGAGTTGCAGGAAGTGCTGGGTGAGGACCCGCAGTCGCTTTACACCCCGATCACCTACATCAACTCCGCTGCCGACCTCAAGGCATTTTGCGGTGAGCACGGCGGCATCGTGTGCACCTCAACCAACGCGCCGAAGATCATGGATTGGGCGCTGACGCAGCGACCGAAGGTGCTGTTTTTCCCTGACCAACACTTGGGGCGGTGGACAGCGTACCGTAAAGGGATCCCGCTGGAGGCGATGAAAGTCTGGGACCCGGATCTGCCCAACGGCGGCTTGACGGAAGAGGAGATCCGCAGCGCGCAGATCCTGCTGTGGAAAGGCCACTGCTCGGTGCATCAGATGTTTACCAAAACCCAGATCGACCGTTGGCGGCAAAAGAACCCCAATGGCTTCGTGATTTGCCATCCCGAATGCGCGCTCGAGGTCTGTCTGGCATCCGACTACGTCGGTTCGACCGAGTACATTCAAGAAACCATCCGCAACGCGCCGCCCAACACCCATTGGCTGGTGGGCACCGAGTTCAACCTGGTGACGCGGTTGGCGGAGGAACAAAAGGCCTTCGGTAAGACGGTGCAGTTCATGGCCGGGATGGTGTGCATGTGTTCCACCATGCAGCGCATCGATCCGCAGCATCTGGCCTGGACGCTGGACAATCTCGTCGCGGGTCACGTGGTCAACCGCATCCGCGTGCCGGAGCGCATCGCCGCCTCGGCGCGCGTGGCGTTGGAGCGCATGCTCGCCGTGTCCTAATAACCTGGCTTGCGCTGAGGCGGTCGTGTCAGGATTTGCGGGCGCGCTTTTGTCCGATAGGCGGATCCGGCAGGCGAAGGCCAACGATCTGGCCGGGGTGGCTGCGTCAGGGTTTTCTTTCCGGGTACGGCTGGGCTGAGACGTTTAAGACCGTCAAGAGACGCGGGACGATGAGGTCCAGCACATTCACCGTCGTGACCTACAACATCCACAAAGGCTGGGGGGCGTGGATGCGCGCGCCAACGCTGGTGGCGATGCGCGAAGCGTTGCAGAAGGTCGATGCCGATCTGTTGCTGTTGCAAGAGGTGGTGGGCGAGTGGCGGCGGCAGGTGCACCATCCACAATGGTCGTCGCTGCCGCAGCATGAGTTTCTTGCTGCTGGGCACTGGCCCTATCAGGCATATGTCGGCAATCGTTTTCGCCGGCATTCGCACCACGGCAACGCGGTGCTGTCGCGCTGGCCGATCGACGCGGTGTGCAATCACGACCTCAGTGCGTCGAGGCGCTGGGAATCGCGCGGCGCGCTGCAAGTGACGGTCGTGCTGCCGGGAACGCCACGTCGGCGGTTGCAGGTGTTTTGTGTGCATTTGGGATTGTTGCGCCGCTGGCGACGCTGGCAGTTGGCGCGATTGCAGCAGATCGTCGCCGCGGTGCCTGCCGATGAGCCGGTGATCGTCGGCGGCGATTTCAACGATTGGCGCGGTGATGCCTGCCGCGACTGGGCGCCAGAGTTGGGGCTCACGGAAGTGCGGCAAGCCGTCGCGATGCAGCGGCGCCGTACCTATCCGGCGCGCGGTTGGCGCTTCGGGGCGATCGACCGGCTTTATGTGCGCGGTCTCAAGGTGTTGGAAGCACAGGTGCTTGCCGGTACGCCTTGGTCGCGTTTGTCGGATCATCTGCCGCTGTGGGCGCGGCTCACTCTCGAGCCGGCGAGTCGGCAATGAGTCAGCTGCGGTACGACGTCGCAAACAGCGAAGCCACTGGGCAGGGCGCGACGATCGCAGGTGGCGAACGGCCGGCTGCGGCAGGCACGGAGCGTTTCCGGGAAACGTCGGGCGTTGCCCTTGCGGCAGGTTTGGCTGCCGTGCCAAAAAGCGCGGAGCGTCCTCGGGGAACGTCAGGCGTAACCCGACACGGTCTGACCATTCTGCCCTTTCGTCCCGGTCACCACTTGCGGCTGTTAGAAAATGGCGAAGAGTTCTTTCCAGCGCTATTGGCGGAAATCGACGCAGCGCAGCATGAGTTTTGGCTGGAAACGTACATTTTCGATGCCGACGAGGTTGGGCATGCGGTGATGGATGCGCTGGTGCGGGCGGCGACGCGGGGCGTGGCGGTGCGGTTGCTGGTGGATGGGTTCGCAAGCCTGGCATTTTTGCGCGATCATGCCGAGCGGTTGCAAGTGGCGGGGGTGCAAGTGCTGGCCTATCGCCCGGTGCGCGAAACGGCGTGGTTCCGCCGTCCGGCACACTGGCGGCGCCTGCATCGCAAGCTGGCGTGCCGCGACGGCGTGGTGGCGTTCGTGGGCGGCATCAACATCGTCTCAGACTACCGACGCCAGCCGGTGCGCGATCCCAAGTACCCGCGGTGGGACTTTGCGATGCGCGTCGAAGGACCGATCGCCGCCGAGGTGCGCACCGCGATGGCGCGCTTATGGCGCCTGGTGTGGTGGGCGCAGCGGCGGGGACGCCTCACGGTGCCCAGGGTTCCACCCCGTTTTGGCTTACCGCATGGTCCGCATCGCGCCGCTTTGACCTTGCGCGACAGTTGGCGGCATCGGCGCGACATCGAAGAAGCGTACCTCAAGGCGCTTGCCTCAGCGCAAAAGGAAGTCTGGATCGTCAGCGCGTATTTTTTTCCCGGCCGACGCTTGCGGCGCGCGTTGGAGGCGTGTGCGCGCCGGGGCGTGCAGGTGCGGTTGGTGCTGCAGGGGTTGTCGGACCATCCGCTGCTGCATTATGCCACCCGCTCGCTGTATCCTTGGCTACTCAGAAGCGGGGTGGAATTGTACGAATACCATCGCGCGATGATGCACGCCAAAGCGGCGGTGTTCGATCGGCGCGTCAGTACCGTGGGCTCGACCAATCTCGACCCATTCAGCCTGTTTCTGGCGCGCGAAGCCAACGTGTGGACGGACGATGCGGCAATTGCCGCGGAACTGGCGGCGCGCCTCGAGCGTGGGGTTCGGGAAGGGGGACGACAGTTGCGTTTGCAGGAAATGCAGCGTTTGCCCTGGTACGAACGCCTCGCCAGCTGGGTGGTGCTGACCGGGGTGCGGTTGGCGGCCGGGTGGGTGGGGGTGTGGCAGGAGCTGGCGGAAGACCGATGAGGAAAGACCATGGAGGTGTCTTCGCATCAGGGGCGGGGTCAATACTATCGCTTTAGGCCAGCGTCGGGGATGGCCGCTGCGAGTTGCTTGGGTGGAAATGCACCCATCGGGTGCAAAATTTGAGTTTTTTCAGACGGCATGAATTTTGCTCTGCACGAAGGGACTGATTTTGACTTCGAGCACCGAGCAATGCCATGTCAACCATTTTCCACCGCGACG
>FWWM01016465.1_pt1 | contig 10997 bp, 9 predicted proteins | sample 2228351 | NCBI WGS metagenome assembly FWWM01 (sample SAMEA103939774, study PRJEB20133) | metagenome
AAGCGATCCCGGCATTTTCCTGGAATCGCAAGAAGTACGACTTCCAACTGTCGGCCGATTAGGCACACCGGAAGCTACTGGCTCACCTTTTTGACTCGCCGGCACGCCGCGTATCGGGTTTGCGCCGCCGCGTGCCGGGCGCCTGGCCGGGCTGCTCGGGATCGAAGGTGGCCGAGGCGTCGAAAGGCTTTGTGATCGGGTTGCCCTGCTCGTCGATGCCGCTTAAGAGTTCGATCTTTCGTTCGGCCTTTTCCAGCAACTCGTAGGCCCGGCGCAAGAGCTTCACGCCCTCTTCGTAGCACTCGAGCGCCTCGCTCAGCCCGGTCTCGCCTTCTTCGAGCCGGTGGACGATCTGTTCGAGCCGTTCGATGATCTGTTCGAAGGTAGGCTCTTCAGCGTGCTCGCTGGATGGATTTTGCAACGGCTTCTCCTCGGCCATGGCGTGCCCGTTTCCCCTGCCACCTTAGCCCCAGCGGGGCCTGCGGCCGCAAGCGAAGTCGGAACTCAGAGCTCGAAAGTCGGAGTTACTGTACAGATACGTCTACTTGATGCGCACCCCATGCGCGCATCTTACGCTGGAAGCCTCTATTCCCACTCGATCGTGGCCGGCGGCTTGCTGCTGATGTCGTAGACGACCCGGTTGACGCCGGGGACCTCGTTGACGATCCGGCTGCTGATCCGGGCGAGGACGTCGTAGGGAAGCTTCGCCCAGTCCGCCGTCATCCCGTCCTCCGAGGTCACCGCCCGGACAGCAACGACGTTCGCGTACGTTCGGCCGTCACCCATGACCCCGACCGAGCGGACGGGCGTCAGGATCGCGAAGCTCTGCCAGAGGCTCCGGTACAGCCCGGCCGCCTTGATCTCGTCGATGACGATCCAGTCCGCCTCCCGAAGCGTCTCGAGCCGCTCGGGGGTCACCTCGCCGATGATCCGGATCGCGAGGCCGGGACCCGGGAAGGGCTGGCGCATGACCATCGCCTCGGGCAGGCCGAGCTCGAGCCCGACCGCCCGAACCTCGTCCTTGAAGAGATAGCGGAGCGGCTCGATGAGCTGGAAGCGGAGGTCGGGCGGCAGCCCCCCGACGTTGTGGTGGGTCTTGATCTTCGCCGCCGCCTTCGTCTCGGGGGCCGTCGACTCGATGACGTCGGGGTAGAGGGTCCCCTGGGTCAAGAAGTCGATCTGACCGAGCTTCGCCGCCTCCTCCTCGAAGACCCGGATGAACTCATCGCCGATGATCTTCCGCTTCTGCTCTGGGTCGACGACCCCGGCGAGGCGGGCGAGGAAGCGCTCCTTCGCCTCGACCATGACGAGCCGCATCCCGAGGTTCTGCTCGAAGGTCTGCCGGAGGAGCTCCGACTCCTTCTTTCGCATGAGGCCGTGGTCGACGTAGATGCACGTCAGCCGGTCGCCGACGGCCCGATGGACGAGGGTTGCCGCAACGGCCGAATCGACCCCGCCTGAGAGAGCGCAGATGACCTTGCCCTCCGAGCCTGTCGCCCGGGCGTGCTCGTCGACCCGGCGTCGGATCTCCTCGACCGTCTGCTCGATGAAGTTCGCCGGCGTCCACGTCGGGCTGGCGTCGGCGATCCCGAGGACGAAGTTCCGGAGGATGTCGCGCCCCCGGGGGGTGTGAACGACCTCGGGGTGGAACTGGATCCCGTAGAGCCGCCGATCCGGGTCGGCGAGCCCTGCGAAGGGGGTCGCCGAGGTCTGGGCGGTGGCGTGGAAGCCAGGCGGCGGCCGAAGGATCGAGTCGCCGTGGCTCATCCAGACCGGCTGCTCGCGCTCGAGCCCGGCGAAGAGACCGTCCTCGGCGGTGATCGTCATCGAGGCCGGGCCGTACTCCCGTTTCGTCGCCGGCACGACGTCGCCCCCGAGCTCGTGGGCCATGAGCTGGAGGCCGTAGCAGATCCCGAGGACCGGGATACGGCCGGTCCAGATGGCCGGGTCCGGTCGTGGCGCGCCCGGCTCGTAGACGGAGGCGGGCCCCCCGGACAGGATGATCGCCTTCGGGCGGCGGCGCTCGATCTCCGACCAGGGGGTGTCGAAGGGGAGGAGCTCGGAATAGACGTTCAGCTCGCGGACCCGACGGGCGATGAGCTGGGCATACTGGCTCCCGAAGTCGAGGACGACGACGGTGTCGGGTTCGGCGCGCCCGGCACCGGGTCGATCGTCGGGGGCTCGGGCCGGCGGCGGGGCCTTGAGGGCGGTCTCGAGGTAGGCCTCGACTTCGGCGTCGTCGGGGGCGAGGACTCGGTGGCCGGCGTTTGCCGGTTCGCCGTGGACGGTTCGACCCCGGGTCGGCGGGCTCGAGGCCCCGGCGGGTTGTTCCCCGCTCGGCCGCGGTCGTTCGGCGCTCGGCCTGGCAGGGACCTGGGCGGCGCCGCTCGGCCCTTCTGGGGTGGACGGTTCGTCGTCGGGGCGTTCGCTCACCGATGCGCTGCTCCTCGATCCATCGTCGACAGGATACCGGCGCCAACGGGCCGCCCGGCCCCACCTTCGCTCTCATCGGGCGTGTCACGCGGAGCGGCCACGGGGCGTGACGATCGATCCACGACCCTCGCGGTCACGTCACCCCTCCCCCGCTACTGCCCGTCGCCCTCGGCCGCAGTCGGAAGGCCGGTCCGTTCCCTAGCCGTTCCGCGGGCGTCCCGTAACGAAGGATGAGCTCCCGGACGGCCCGGGCCAGCTCGGGCCCCTCGAGGAGTTCGGCCTCGGCGTCTTTGCCCACCTCTCCGATCTCGACGCGACAGCGAGGATCGGCGAGGAGGTTCAGGGCCCAGTCGGCGTCCGGATCCCCCGCCGCGACGAGGAACGACCCATCGGGCTCCTCCACGAAGCCAACGGCGACGGCGACGGGACGCCCAGTTCGGCGGCCGCGGGTCACGAGCCGGAGGGCTCGACCCTCGGCGACCATCGCCGCCGCGATCGGATCGAGGGACTCGTCGCCTTCCTCCGGCGGGGACGATCTCCTCGGCTCAGGTGACATGGCCGGCGCCACTGGATCGAGGGAATCGTCGACGGGGGACGAACGGCCCGCCGCCTCGCCCACCGCTGGGCTCAACCGCGCCGGAGCTGCCAGCTCTTCCCCTCGCTGACGATGGCCGGGGCGTAGACGATCTCGACGGCCTGCATCTCGCGGATCGTCCGAGCCCCGAGGGCGGCCATCGACTGACGAAGGGCTCCGACGAGGTTCTCCGAGCCGTCGGTCACCCGAGCCGGGCCGAAGAGGATCCGCTCGAGCGGCCCGACCGTCCCGACCCGGATCCGCGTCCCCCGGGGCAGGACCGGCGAGGGCGCCGCCATCCCCCAGTTCGTGCCCCGTCCCGGCGCTTCGTCGGCCCGAGCGAGGGGCGAACCGAGCATGACCGCGTCCGCTCCGGCCGCAATGGCCTTGGCGATCTCGCCACCCCGCCGCATCCCGCCGTCGGCGACGACGGGGACGTAGCGACCCGTCTCGGCGAAGTAGGCGTCCCGGGCGGCGGCGACGTCGCTGACGGCCGTGACCTGGGGGACCCCGATCCCGAGGACCTCCCTCGTCGTGCAGGCCGCGCCTGGCCCGACGCCGACGAAGATCGCTGCCGCCCCCTGCTCCATGAGGGCGTAGGCGGCCTCGGCGTTCGTCGTGTTCCCGACGGCGACGGGGATCGGCATGAAGCGGGTGAACTCGGCGAGGGAGAGGGGTTCGTAGCCCGTTGCGAGGTGACGGGCCGAGGAGACCTGGGACTGGACGAGGAAGAGGTCGGCGCCGTGCTCGGCGCAAAACGGCCCCCAGCGACGGGCAGCTGCCGGGGTCGCCGCGACGGCGGCGGGGGCACCCGCGGCGTGGAGCTCGTCGATCCGGCGGGCGACGAGATCCTCCCGGATCGGCGCGGCGTAGGCCTCGGTCAGGACGGCCTGGACCTCATCGTCGGGGGCGGCGGCGATCCGAGCAAGGACGGCATCGGGATCGTCGTAGCGGGTCTGGACCCCCTCGAGGTTGAGGACGGCGAGGCCGCCGAGGCGGGCCAGGGCAGCGGCGAAGCGGACGTCGACGACGGCGTCCATCGCCGCAGCGAGGATCGGGATCTCGAGGCGGAGGCCACAGAAGGTCTGGGCGAGCTCGACGTCGGCTGGCTCGACGGTGTCCGTCCCCGGGGAGAGGGAGACGTCGTCGAAGCCGTAGGTCGGGCGAATCGAGTCGACCTTGCTCCGGAAGGCACGGCGGCGGGGGGCGAGCTCGGGCGATGGCGCCGAGGGAGAGGTCGCGGTCGGCGGCAGCTCGAGGCCGCCCGGGGTTCCGCTACGATCGAGCAATCGGGTTCCTCCGCTCTCGTCGGTCGTGGTCAGGGAGTCTACCGTTTCGGCCGACGGGAGGTCCGCCCGCGCTCGGAGCCGCGACCGCGGGCAGCCCCGTTCGACGGCGCCCCCGGTCGTGCCGGAGCCACCCTCGGTCGGCGGGCGATCCGTTCGCCGGCCGGGCTGAGCTCGAACCAGCGGGCCGTCTCGGGATCGAGGAGGCGGCGCTCGATCCGCTCGATCGACTCGGCGTAGGCAGGCCAGACGGCAAGCCCGAGCGCCTCCTCCCGGGCAGCCCAGCGGTAGGCGTCGTGCTCGGCCGAGAGCTGGGGCTCGGCGCCGGGACGGATCCGGACGGCAAAGGCGACGGCGTTGACGATGGCATCGGAGCCCTCGTCGTAGAAGGCGTAGGTCTGGTCGAGGTCGTAGACCGCCTCGACGTCGGCCTCGTCGAAGCCGGTCTCCTCGCGGACCTCTCGGAGGGCGGCGGCAGGGACCCGCTCGTCGGGCTCGAGGCCACCGGTCACGCACTGCCAGAGGCCGGCGAAAATCTGATCGGGAGCCCGGCGGATGAGGAGGTATTCGGGCCGGGCGCCGGGACGGGGGACCCGGAAGACCCAGCACTCGACGAGGTCGGGTCGGAAGGGCACCCTAGAGGCGCTCGAACCGCTCGACGGGCAGGACGAAGACCGTCGCGCCGCCGACTTCGACCTCGAGGGGATAGGGCATGAAGAACTCGCCCGGCTCCATGATCGGCGGCATCGGGTTCACGACCTGGGTCCGGGCGGTGCAGTTCTCGCGGACGATGGCGAGGACGTCGTCGACCTGGTGGTCTTCGACGCCGACGATGACGGTCGCGTTCGACTGCTTGAGGAAGCCGCCCGAGCTGTGGAGCCGTGTCGCCCGGTACTCTCGCTCGAGGAGGGCGTCGACGAGGGCACCGGCGTCCTCGTTGTGGACGATGGCGACGACGAGCTTCATCGTCCGAGTATAGGGATCGGCGTGGTGCTGGCACACCGATTTGGGGGATGGATCGTTGGCGCCCTCTCCCATCCCGGGGCCGCGGCCGGGGGCTCCGGGAGCTGGCGTCCTCCCCTCTGTTGCGCCGGGTGCAAAGGCGCCCGTCGGCTGGGGCCTCCCGAGGTGGTGGCCCTCCCGCCCGTTGCACCGGGTGCAAACGTGCCGGGTGGTTCGGCTCTCCGGGGGCCCGCCTCCTCGCCTCCGTTGCGCCGGGTGCAAAGGCGCCCGTCGGTTCCGCCCTCTGGCGGCTGGCATCCTCCCCTCCGTTGCACCGGGCGCAAACCTGCCTGGGTTTCGTTGCATCCGATGCATGTGTCGACCGCCCGGGCTGCCTGGGATCCCTGTGGCGTTACACCGGGTGCAATGGAGCGACCCCGAACCGGCCGGGACTGTCGTGCCGTTGCATTCGACGTAATGAACCGACCGATCCAGCCTGTCCTGGACAGGGACGCCGCCCGACACGTGCATCCAGTGCAACACGGCCCCCGGGCCGGACCGCCGCGCCGTCGCGCCCCGAGTCCTCTCTCGTACGCCTGGGGCGAGTGGGTGGAAGGGACGTCTTCTCAAGGACTCACGGCATGAGCGCATTGGCAAGGACTCACGGCATGAGCGCATCGGGAAGATCTCGGCCGTCGGTCGCTCGTCGCGCGCTCGGCAAAGCCACGGTCAACGTGGAACATCGGGGCCCCAACCGAAGCATGGCGGAGCCGGTGCGCTCGGAGGCCCGCCCGTATCATGGGCGCCACACCTGGCGCGGCCGTGCATGCGGGCCGCGCGACCGGCGGTGGAGGGACGAAGATGCTGGCGAAGGACCTGGCGACGCTCACGGCGGCGATCGCTCGCGACGACCTCGACACGGCCCTCACGGCGATCCTCGTGGCTGGTTGCCGCGAGGTCGACGCCGTCGACGCCTTTGCCCTCGTCTGGGACCCCGACCGACCCGTTCCGTCGCTCGCGGTGGCCATCGACGGAGCCGGGCGACGCCTCGATCCCCTCGCCTTCGACGAGCTCGCCCGGTCGACGGCCAGCCCCAACCACCCGACCGTCGTCGCCGCTCGCGAGGGTCGACCGAGCTGGCACCGCCCCGACCCAACGAGTGGGCTCGTCGGCGTCGACCTCCCCCTGACGATCCGGCGTGACGGCGTCGAGCAGATCGTGGGGGCCGTGGCCTGGCGCCGGCGCCGGCCCGACCTGCCCGACGATGCCCGGGACCTCCTGGTCGCCCTCGCCGACCTTGCCGCCGTCAGCGTCGACCGAGCCCGCCTCGCCTCCCTCGTCACCGAGCGAGCCGAGTGGTTCGAGCGGCTCGCCCACGTCGACCCGCTGACCGGCCTGGCGAACGCTCGGACCTTTGGGCGCGTCCTCGAGCTCGAGCTCGCCCGCGCCGGACGCCAGAACAGCCAGGTCGCGCTCGTCCTCTTCGATGTCGAGGACCTCGGCCACGTGAAGGCCACCGCCGGGCGAGAAGCCGGGGACGACGCCCTTCGGTCGATCGCCTCCGTCCTTGCGGAGTCGGTCCGCTTCGTCGACACCATCGCCCGGCTCGCCGACGAGGAGTTCGCGGTCGTCGCACCCGGCTCGGCCGGAGCGACGGTCGCGAGGCGGATCAGCGAAGGGGTGGCGGCCCTGCCGCCCGTTGCCGGTATCGCCCTCCGCGCTCGCGCCGGGGTTGCCCACTTCCCGGCCGACGGGACGACGGCCGAGGAGCTCCTCGCCGCGGCGCGGGATCGCCTTGCGGCGGCGAGCGGGGGTCCCGCCTCGCCCGAAGTCGAGGGAGGTGGTCAGCGGGTCCGGGAGAAAACATCCTCCAGAGGGGCGGCCGGAGACGGCGGGACGTCGTAGCTGGCGAGACGCCCAACCGACTCGGCCGCAGGGAGCGCCGGGACGCCCCGGCACGCCGGCCAGGTGCCGCTCAGGCCCTCCGCTCCGCCTCGGGACCTGACCCCCGATCCACCACCGGCCACGGCCCCAGCAGGCGCCGAGCCAGGTCCGGCAGCCGCTCGAGGCCCCGGAGGACCGCCCCGAACACCGCATCCGGATCGGCGCGGGCATCGACGACGACGAAGCGCGTCGGCTCGGCGGCCGCGAGGGCGAGGAACCCTGCCCGGACCCGCTCGTGGAAGGCCCGATCGAAGTCGGCCTCGAAGCGGTTCGCCTCGGCGCTCGCCTCCTTCCGGCGCAGCCCGTCGAGGACGGGCAGGTCGAGGAGGATCGTCAGGTCAGGAACGAGGCCGCCGGTGGCAAAGGCGGCGACGGCCCGGAGCTCGTCGAGGGGGAGGCCAGCCCCGTAGCCCTGGTAAGCGAGGGTCGAGTCGCTGAAGCGGGCCGAGACGACGAGGGCTCCCTGCTCGAGGGCGGGCTCGATGACCTCGCGGACGAGCTGAGCTCGCGCGGCGTTGAAGAGGAGGGCGTCGGACCGCGGGTCGGCAGCCGACGCCTCCCGGGAGAGGAGGACCTCGCGGATCGCCTCACCGAGACGCGTCCCGCCCGGCTCGCGCGTCAGGACGACCGGCAACCCGGCCTCGGCGGCGAGGTCGTGGAGGCGACGAGCCTGGACGGTCTTGCCGGCGCCGTCGGGACCCTCAAAGGTCACGAACCAGCCGCGCCGCACCGACGAAGCGCTCATGGCGCCCAGCCTACCCGACCGCAGCCAGCGCGACCGTCCGGCCGGGCCGCCCCGCTTCCTTCGCGGAGCGAGAGGGCCAACGAGCCCGGGGCCGAGCCGTCTCGATCCACGCCGTCCTCCAGCGTCGGATCAGTCGATAGCCCTATCCCTCGGCCCCCGGGGGGCCGTGCTACGCTGCCGGGCCGATGGCCAGGTGCAAGGCGTGAGCGGACCGACCGAAGCCGCGAGGCCGGCGGGGACGGCATCCCCGATCTGGGGGACCGGGCACGATGCGTGAGCTGACCGAGCACGCCCTCGAGACCGCCCGCCTCCGGGGCGCCGCCTACGCCGACGTCCGGATCGTCCGTCGCCTCGAGGAGTCGATCTCCGTCAAGAGCGGCCGCGTCGAGGCCGTCGCCCTGACCGAGACCGAGGGGCTCGGCGTCCGCGTCCTCGTCGACGGAGCCTGGGGCTTCGCCGCCACCCACCGCCTCGAACCCGCCGCCGCCGACGAGGCCGCCGCCCGAGCCATCCGGATCGCCCGCGCCTCGGCGACTGCCCTCCGTCGCCCCGTCGAGCTCGACGACCGCCCGCCGGCCGTCGGTCGCTACGAGACGCCTCTCGCCGAGGACCCCTTCGCCGTCCCCCTCGAGACGAAGATCGCCGACCTCCTCGCCGCCGACGAGGCGATGCGGCGGGCAGCTCCCCTCGCCTTCAGCGAGGCGATGTACGGGGCCCAGCGGGAGTGGAAGACCTTCGCCGCCCTCGACGGGAGCTACACCGAGCAGGTCATCACCCACGTCGGGGCCGGGATCGAGGCGAACGCCATCGACGGCGACGAGCACCAGCGCCGAAGCTACCCCGACGCCGGTGGCGGCTGGCAGGCGGCCGGCTACGAGTACGTCCGGGGCCTCGACCTCGTCGGGCACGCCCCGGCCGTCGCCGACGAGGCGGTCGCCCTCCTCTCCGCCCCCCAGTGCCCGTCGGGGCGCTTCACGATCGTCCTCGACCCGTCCCAGCTCTACCTCCAGGTCCACGAGAGCTGCGGCCACCCGACCGAGCTCGACCGGGTCTTCGGAACCGAGGCGAGCTACGCCGGAACGAGCTTCCTGACCGTCGACAAGCTCGAAGCCGGCTTTCGGTACGGGAGCGAGCTCGTCGACATCGTCGCCGATGCGACGGCCCCGGGCGGGCTTGGGACCGTCGGCTGGGACGACGAGGGGGTCGCCGCCCAGGCCGTCCCCCTCGTCCGTGAGGGGATCTTCGTCGGCTACCTCTCGAGACGGGAGACGGCGCCCCGGATCGGTCGCCGCTCCGGTGGGGCGATGCGGGCCGACGGCTGGAACCGGATCCCCCTCATCCGGATGACGAACATCAACCTCCTCCCGAAGCCCGGGCTGAGCCTCGACGAGATCGTCGCCGACACCGACGAGGGGCTCTACCTCGCCTTCAACCGGAGCTGGTCGATCGACGACCGGCGCCTGAACTTCCAGTTCGCCACCGAGGTCGCCTACGAGATCCGGAACGGCAAGCTCGGCCGACTCTACAAGAACCCGACCTACACCGGGATCACCCCCGAGTTCTGGCGGTCCTGCGACGCCGTCGGGGACGAGCGGAGCTACCGGATGCTCGGGACGCCGAACTGCGGGAAGGGGGAGCCGGGCCAAGTCGCCCACGTCGGCCACGGGGTCCCGGGGGCGAGGTTCCGGAACGTCCAGGTCGGGGTCGGCAGGTGGCGGAGCTGAGCGTGGGCTGGCCGCGGCTCGTGCCGGCGACGGTGGCGACGACGACGCTCCTCGCGTCCATGACGGGACGCCCGAGGCGCGCCCGGGGCAGCTGGTGGGGTCGATGACCGACCGGCGACCCACTCCGACCGCCGAGGACCCCGAGTCCCTCCTCGCCCTCGCCGAGGGTCTCGTCGGCGACGCCCTTCGCGCCGGAGCGACGGAGGCCGAAGCCCTCGTCATCGCCGAGTCCTCGGCCCTCACCCGGTTCGCCAACAGCGAGATCCACCAGAACGTCGCCGAGGAGAAGGTCCGCTCGAGCCTCCGCTTCGTCGTCGGCCGGCGGATCGGGGTCGCCGCCTCGGGCCGGACCGACCGAGAGGGCCTCGCTGCCCTCGTCGAGCGGGCCGCTGCCATCGCCCGGAACGCCGCCGAGCTCCCCGACTGGGGCGGCCTCCCCGAGCCGGAGCCCGTCGTCCCGCTCCCGGCGGCCTACGCCGCCTCCACGGCCGCGGCGAGCCCGGAGCTCCGGGCCGAGGGGGTCCGCGCGGTCATCGGCGCCGCCGACGTCGAGGGCGTCCTCGCCTTCGGGTCCTTCGCCACCGGTCTCGAGGGCGTCGCCGTCGCCAACTCCCGGGGCATTCGAGCGGCCGAGGCGCGGACGGCGAGCCACCTCCTCGCCGTCGCCCTCGGACCCGACGGCGGTTCGGGCTACGCCGAGGCGGCGGCGACCTCGGTCGAGGCGATCGACCCGGCGGCGATCGGTCGGGAAGCGGCCGCCAAGGCGCGCGCGGCGGCGAAGCCGATCGCCCTCGACCCGGGCGACTACTCAGTCGTCCTCGAGGAGTACGCCGTCGTCGACCTCCTCGACATGCTCGGCTACCTCGGCTTCTCGGCCCTCGCCGTCCAGGAGGGTCGCTCCTTCTTCGAGCCGGGGCGGAGGATCGGCAGCGAGCTCGTGACGATCCGCGACGATGCCACGGACCCGGCGACCCTGCCCGCCGCCTTCGACTACGAGGGGGTCCCGAAGACGCCGGCCACCCTCGTCGAGGCGGGCATCTGTCGCGAGGTCGTCTACGACGCCCAGACGGCCGCCCGGGCCGGACGGCGCTCGACGGGCCACGGGCTGCCGCCCCCGAACCCCTGGGGCCCCTTCCCGACGAACCTGCTCATGGAGCCTGGGGCGACGAGCCGCGAGGAGCTCCTCGGGGGCCTCGACCGGGGGCTCCTCGTCACCCGCTTCCACTACACGAACCCGGTCCACCCGAAGCTCGCCATCGTCACCGGGATGACCCGGGACGGGACCTTCCTCGTCGAGGGCGGTCGGGTCGTCGGGCCCGTCAGAAACCTTCGCTACACCCAGAGCTACC
>FWWM01016468.1_pt1 | contig 10997 bp, 14 predicted proteins | sample 2228351 | NCBI WGS metagenome assembly FWWM01 (sample SAMEA103939774, study PRJEB20133) | metagenome
TCTTCTCTTACGCCGTAGAAGGCTCCTTGACATTCGTGCAGGCACTGAGAGTGAAACTGGCCGCACTGGCGGGCAAGTCCACAGGCGGAGGAACTTCTACCCTCAAGTTCAGAAACTTGGGAGATACGAAAGACAGAATCACCGCTACTGTGGACTCCGATGGAAACAGGACGGCGGTTACCATAGACGGGACTTAAGAGATGCTGACGGGTTATTGGAATTCTCGATATTGGCCATCCAGGTACTGGCACACTTATTACTGGCCCCGATACGGGACTGCGGGAGGTCCTGCCCCTCCTGAGGGCCGCAGATCTTTCCTGGACATCTCCATGAGGCTGTCTATTCGTGACTTGACTGACAGATTTTACCTTAAAGAAGGGTGAGAGATGGTAAAGGTAACAGCATTTCTTGGGCATGACAACGTGGTCAGACTTCGGCTTTTGAGGAATGGAGGGGCCGCAAATCTGGCTGACGTTACAAGAATGGATCTGGTTCTGGCCGGTTCTTCCAATACCTATACCATCAGTTCCGACAATTCTGCAAACAGCCTCATTCGATGGAACCAGAGCGGCTACGAGACAGGGGAAGTAAGGATCATGCTGGGAAGCGCCAACATGACTTCCGGTTCATATGTTTCCTCCCTTGTAATCTTCGACGCGAATTATGCAAACGGACTTGTCTGGATAGATGAAGAATTGCTGCTGAATGTAAAGGACTCTCCGATTGGAGCGTGAGATGGTTGATGGACTGGGGCCGCTGGACAAGGAAGATTTCGAAAGACTCCCCATAGAGACGCAACTGTCCGTCCTCTATAGCTACATTCGTGATATCCACAGCAACTGCACCTGCCGTCTTCAGGACTGTCGAAAGCACTTTCAGAGACTGGAAGGACAGCGGATTCTGGACAGGAGTGTGGCCGCTCTCTTGGGGGCCATCGCTGGGTTCCTCACCTATCTCGTGGGGACCCTAAAACACTGATTCAGAGGTGCTGCCATGATCACCCCCGCCAAATTTGCACAAATAATCCGCTGGATTCCTCTTTTCTACGCCGGCCTGATCCTTTCTCCTGCCATGGCGACTCCTGACCATGACGCCAAATCTCCTCCTCTTCAGATAAAAGGCAAATGTCCAAGGACTCAGGTGATAGGAGATCTGCATGATTGCCTTCGATGCCATGTGGCCCCCTCTTTCAAGCTCAAGGAGTCGGCCCTGGATGCTCACTATGACTATCCTACCAGTGAAACGAAGTTCATTGAGTGGAAAGATGGGGTTCCTGTAAAAGGCAAATTCTCCCTCACGGAGATCTCTTCCAAGGATGTAGAGAAATTCTTCGCCTACATGGAAAGCCATAAAGTCAAGCATGTGGTCATCGAGATTCATTCTCCTGGGGGTTCCCTCTTTGAGGCGTGGAAGATTGTAGGCCTCATGCAAGCATGGGAGGCCAATGGGGGAATCGTGGAAACCAGGACTTACGGCTTCGCGGCCTCCGCAGGCTTCCTGATCATGGTCTCTGGGAGCAGGGGCCACAGATACGTATCCCCCCAGGCGGAACTCATGTGGCACGAACTCATGCTCATTCAGTTCGGTCTCAAGATTTCCTCCCCCAGTGATACAGAGGAAGAAGGCCGTGTGATGAGGCACCTTCAGGATACAGCGAACCAGTGGTTGCATGAGCGGTCGAAAATGACCAAAGAGCAAATTGATAATGCAGTGAGAAAGCGGGAGTTCTGGATGAATGGAAGGCAGGCCGTAGAATACGGATTCGCAGACAAACTCCTTCTGTGCGAAAGGTCCTGATGCGAGATCACTGTGCTCACCAGGTAAGAAACGCTCTTCTCAAGCTCCGCTATTGCTTTGTTAGATTGGAGAGAATGCGCTCTGATGGGGCATTTGTTTCCGTGATCAAGGATGGGGAAAGATGGCTGGCGGAGCTTGATCAGGTATTTTCAAATTGCCCTAAGAAAGGAGAGTGTGCATGCGCAGACAGCCATGGACAGCAGAAGAACTGAAGATTCTCAAGGAAGGCCTGGAGATGGGGCTTACTCCAAGGGACCTCACACAAGTTCTCAAAAGCAGAAGCATCAACGCTATAGAAAACAAGGCGCGTCTTGACCTCGGCTGGAAATATCCGGTTATTGTAGAGATCGACTGGGATTGTTGGAACGAGGTCAAGAAGATCCGTCGAAGTTAAGAGGCGCTGCCATGAGTGTCAAGGCGGCGGTTCTCTCGGATCTTCATGTAGGCTCCCCCTGGGCCGTATGGCCGCCAAACTTCACCAGGCGTTCCAAGGTGACTTACACGGCAAGCCCCGAACAGCTCATTTTGTTGGACTACTGGGAAGACTTCTGGGGGAAAGCAAAAGACGTAACCAAGATCTTCCTTCTGGGTGACCTCTGCCAAGGAATGGACAGGGTGGGAGGAGGCCGTCTCACCATCACTCCTTCCCTCCATGCTCAGGCCGAGGCAGCGGCCTCTCTTCTCTCCCCTCACTGCAAGGGTAGAGATACCTATGTAGTGAGCGGCTCCCGTTATCACAGCTCCATTGACATGGAGCTTGACAGATATGTCTCGGATCTCATAGGGGCCAAGTTCTGCGGGGTTCTCAAACATGGAAGGATAAGAGGAACGGATGTGGTTGTTCAGTTCGCTCATGGAACCGCCCAGGCCGTCATCTACAGGGCTTCCATGCTGGACAGAGAGAGCCTCTTTCTTGACGCAAAAATAGGAGCGAACAAGCTCCCCTTCGTGGATCTCTGGATGAGGGGCCACTCTCACTACTTCAACCTGCTCAGAACTGCCTCTCCGAGAACTCTCTTTACAGTCCCTTGCTGGCAGCTCTGGACCCCCTGGCTGGGAAATACGGCCATTTACGGCAGGAGAGTCCCAGATCTAGGTGGTGTGATACTGGAGATAGAGGGAAAGGATATCCATGTAATTGAATGCCTGTATCCCTACATAACCGCGGAGGAAGGGATCATAGATCTGTAAGTTGACGTTGGAAGGTTGTAAGGCGTAAAATCAACACTTAGAGGGAGCTCTTGATGTGACTAGAGCACAGCGGAACAATAACCCAGGGAATCTCAAGTATGCGGGGCAGCGGGAGGCAGTGGGCAAGGATGACAAGGGACTGGCCGTCTTTCCCAATCCTCCTGCTGGTTGGCGGGCGCTCATAGCGCAGATAAAACTCGATCAGAGAAGAGGCCTCACCGTGAAGGACTGGATCTACAAATATGCTCCTCTGAATGAGAACAAAACCGAGGATTACCTGAGATTCATATGTGGGGAACTTGGGTGCACAGGGAAAACCAGCTTGTCCAGCCTGTCACCATATGGACTGGCAGGCGTAATCGCTCAGTATGAGGGATATTTCGTAAAGGAGGAATAAGCCATGGTAGATGTAACACAGTTGATCACCTTATTGGCCCCCGCAGGAGTGATTTTCTTGACTCAGCTGCTCAAGAATGTCATAGCCTCCAGGTTCGCTCCTGTCATCGTATTCATCCTGGGAGGGATCACGGCTGTTGCACAGCAGGGAACCAGTCCTGACCCCAGCTGGATTGACGGCCTGGTCACTGTGGGTTGGGTCTCAGGAGTTGCGACGTTCATCTACGATCTGGTGAAGAAGCTGTTTGAGAAGGAACAGCCCGCACAGCCCGCACAGCCCGCACAGCCCACACAGCCCACACAGCCATGACTCTTATTGAGAGCGTCGGACAGATGGCATCCCTGGTCAATGCTGTGATTGACCTGCTGGACTCTCAAGAAAAGCAGATGAGGGCCAGAAGGATGTACATGGAGACTCTCCAGGAAATCCGCCGGAAGATAAGGGAGGAGAGGGATGCGGAAGTTATTGACAAGCTTATCCTTGAGCTTGTTGCTGCTATTCGCAACAAGTAACTGTGCACCTCCGCCCCCTCCCTCTCCTCCTCCTCCAGAAGAGGAAACCGTTCCTGTCAAACGTTCCACTCTGGACAGCCTCATAAATGAACTCATAGAAACCAAGCGTGCTCTTATGGAATGCCTGGCTCGCTAGAGCCGTCTCTTCTTGCTTTCTCCTTGCCTAACAGTAAAATATCATCCAAGAAACAAGGAGGTAGACCATGGCCGTCTCTGATATGGTCAACAATCTCAGGGCCTTCCTGCATGGGGCACTAAATGACAACATGATCCACGCTGCCATAAACCGTGCGTACGATGGGCTTCTAAGAAGGCGGACATGGAGCGCCTGTCTGGCCCATGGGCCGCTGAACACGCTTGCACCTTACTCAGCAGGAAGCGTCTCCGTGAGTGTGGGTTCCACAAGCGTAAGCGGAAGCGGAACTTCCTGGTCCAGCAGTTATGAAGAGGCCTTCATAAGATTCAACGCAGAGGACAACTACTATAAAATTACAGAAGTAGGCGGAGCGACATCTCTTACTCTCGCTACTGCTTATGCCGGTCCTTCAAACCTCTCGGGGGCCTCTTACACCATCTTCAAGCACATCTACGGTGCTTCTACGGATGCCAGGCAGATCTTGAGTGTAGAACACGAGGCGTTTCTGCATCCCACAAGTCAGTACCGAATCAACAGGGTCAATCCCTCAAGGACCACATCCGGATCCCCATCTGCCTGGGCTCCCGCAGGAATGGACTCCAGTGGTAACCTCATCCTGGAGATCCATCCGGTTCCAGACGGCGTTTATAATCTTACTGTTCATTACGTGCGGCCCCGCACGGCCGCCCTTGGGCTGACAGGTGTTCCTCTTCTACCAGAGCCGCTCATAGAAGCTCATGCCCTCATGTGGTGCTACAGAATGCTCTCGGTGAAGGGGCCTGAGTGGCTGGCCCTGGCTCAGGATCAGGCAAATCTTGCTGAGAACCTGCTCATAGAATATGAGATGGAAGATTCAGATAGAATGCAGGGAGAGGATGCGGCCAGAAACGTCTATCTGGAAAACGCCGTTACAGATCGAGGAGATATCTATAGTGTGGATACTGTAACGTAAGCTCAGGAGGCCACCATGACCTTTGGGGAAATCAAGGACAAGGTAAGATCAGCCCTGGGGGAAACTGATCCGGCACTGGCTTTCATTTCAGACAGCGAACTCAATGCCTTCATAAACGATGGCATTCTGGATATGGCAGGAAGAGCCCGCATCTATCATACCGTGCAGACGCTCAGCTTGCAGACGGGAGTTGCCGCTTACGCTCTACCAAGTAACTACATAGATTCCGTCGCTGTGATAAAGGCCGCAAATGACCCCTGGGCTCCTGGGGCCGCTCTGGACAGGATTCTTCCTGAGCAGGTAGGAAGAGTCTACAGAACAACAGGACGGCCTGATTACTTCTACATTGTAGAATCAACTCTCTATCTGCATGACGCACCGGACTCTTCTCATGTGGGGTTGCAGTATTCCCACATCTATACAGGACATCCCGCTCTCTACACATCCGACGATGCTGCTCTTCAATTAAACCCCAAGTGGCACCCTGCTCTCGTGGATTACGTACTTTCCCAGGCGGCCCTGAAATACAAGCTGGTGGATATTTCTGCAGGCGTATGGACCCGCTACATACAAAGAATGGGGGCAACTCCCAATGGCTAGGCAGGAGGTTATAGACAGGGGAATTCCCACTCGTGGCATCAATCTTCAGGATGATGAATTCAGCCTCACTCCAGGGGAAGCTGTAGAGCTTGATAACTACATGGTCAATACAGGGGCACTCACGACCAGATCAGGCTCCGCACGACTCAACTCCACTTCTCTGAGTGGTTCTGTAACAGGAGGTATCTACGCCACCTTCAGTAGCGGGGCCAGTGAATTTGTGGTGGCCGCTACAGGAGCCCTTTACTCCGTGACCAATGCAGGAGCGGTCGTTCCGCTTACTCTTCCGACAAGCTATTCACTTTCCGCCAACATAACCCTCATGGAGATGTTTCAGGACAAGGTTCTTATCCTCCCTCGCGGAGGAAGACTCCTTGCATACAACGGAGGAGATGATCCCTTTGTCCCTGAAACACTCTCTCCATATCTCTCCAAGCTGCTCCATGGATTTGAGACTTCAAACGCCTGGACGATCGTGTCAGGCAACCCCACGCTCCAGACGGACACCAACTATCAGACGGAAGGACGAGCGGCCCTTGGAGTTTCGGCCAATTCCTCCCAGACTTCCTTTACCATAAGCACGGATCTGGGGAGCACAGGGCTGTTTGACTATTTCGATGATGGAACCGCTGTAGAGGATGTGGATTACATCAGTCTGGATGTCTATGGAACATCCTTGCAGGACGTCATAGATCTTTACATCTGCTTCGGCCCCAGCTCCTCAAACTCCACGGACGTTCTGAAGGTGAATGTCAGAACCGTGGGGAATTCCGGCTGGCCTGACAGTTTGAGGGCCTCAGAGGCGTTCACAGTCAGGGTAAGAAAGTCTCATTTCAGCGGTATAGAGGGAGGAACGGCCACATGGGGAAACTCCAGATATTTCTTCCTCAGCGCCGTTTACAGCAGCGGATCGGCCCCTCAGCTTGTATTCGACAACCTGAGGATAGAGAGGAGCGGCCCCATAGCTACTCCCATCTGCCTTCGAGTGGCCGCCTGCAATGGAAGAAGCGACAATGGAGGAATGTGGGATTCCATGACCAATTTCAGAAGTAGTGGAGGAGCAGACAAGTTCTTGGCGAAGGAGGGAGGTACGGCTCTGGCGCTCCCACCGAATACCATGTACGGCCTCAACTGGGATCCTGGGGCCAATTTCTCCGTCTTTCCCACAGAAGAAGCTGTCCAGCCTGATGATGTATTGTCCTTCTGGATGTGCAGATCCACAGAGCCCAATAGAGCCGAGCCTCAGCTGATAGTCAGACTACAGAGCGCCGGCAGCAACGATGCCTATTCGGCTTACTTTGGGGTGTCGAAAGTCCCCAACTGGTCCCAGTACACGATCCCGCTGAGTTCTTTCGCCAATGCCAATCTATCTGCCATAACCAGGCTGAGTTTCGAGTCTGTTGGGGGAAACACCACGCATTCCACCTTGTACATAGATAAGGTAGAGATTCTGCCGACGCGTGCCTCTACTGTTATCCTGTCCATTGACCCGACAGACAGAGGAGATTTCGCCAATCAAGTCTCTCCGCCTTCCACAGATAATACCTCACTGGCCTGGGAAACAAGCGGGGGAACTACAAGCCTGAAGCTTACGGCCACAAGCACCACATCGGCCACGGCTGTATGGACATTCAATGATCTGGGAAGCGGCTATCCGGATCTATCTACTTACAAAGAAGGAGACAGAACCTATACATCGCTAAATACGGATAAGATCTCTCTCCGCGTATATATAGCCAGTGCCGTGAGAACCATCAACTACCTGAAGCTGGAAATAGACGGATCCGGCAGCGATGCCGCCTGGACTCGCTATTTCACCTATACCATGGAAGGGGCCACCATAGAAGTCAAAAGGCTGAAAGAAAAGGATTTCTGGCTCAACCTCGAAATCAAGAAATCCGACTTCACACAGATTCCAAAAATCTCCGACAATACTCCGCCAACCTGGGGGGCATGTCGGGGGGTCAGGATAATTCTTGCGGCCAACAAAAAGAGAACGGCCATTGTCTATGTAGATTCCCTTACCATGACAAGAGGGGGGAATCTCACCGGAGTCTTCTCTTACAAGGCCACTTATGTAAACAAGAGGAATGTTGAAAGTGCTCCTTCTCTTGCAAGCACTCCTACAGACTACATAGAGAACATGGACATATACGTGAATAACATTCCCAGTGCCGAAGGAAGCGGGGCCTCCCAAATTCAAGCAAGAAGGCTTTACAGAACCGGACAGGGAAGTACGGAATGGAAGCTTGTAGCTCAGATAGCAGGAAATGAAAAAGACGACTTCATAGACGATCTGCCTGACACGGATCTTGGTGGGGTGATGGAGCAATATGAGAATACCACCTTTCGGGCCTCTGCCATGTGCAAGTACGGGAATCGAATCGCCTTGGGGAATTTGATAAACCCCATGGGCTACGAGTACAGATCAGGATATGTTCTCTCCAAGTCTGGAAGCTATGAAGTATTCGATGAGGCCTCCGTCATAGAAGTTTCCCCCTTGGACGGCCAGGAGATAATAGCTCTGGTGCAGTTTGAGGGGGAACTGCACATACTGAAGGAAGGCTCACACTGGAAACACCGGGAAGGAGGCCAGCCAAGGCAGCTCCATGGGGAATACGGCCTCAGTGCCCCTCTTGCCTGGACCATAGCAGGAAATGCTCTCTACTACTGGAGCAAGCCCTATGGAATAATCCGATGGGACGGGGTCCAGCATGAAAGATTCGGGATCAAGCAAGCCAAGCCGCTTCTTGATGAAGTGCCTCAAGCCTACATTCAGAACGTGCAGATGACCTACTACAACGACCATTTGTTGATAGCATTCACTCCGGCTGGAGAAACCAGAAATACCAAGGTTCTATGGTGCTATCTGCCTGAAGGAGTCTGGGGGACCTTCTCCGGTGTGGGAATGCATGCAGGAGTGTGGATACACAAGAAGATAACAGGGGAACTTTTCTTCGGGCAATCCGATGCCGGATACATTCTGAAGGCCTTTTCAGGAGCCGAGACCGATCCTGGAGGGGCCGCAATCGAGACCACTTACGCCTCCAGACAGATAGAGTACGCCATGCCCGAGGTCACGAAGGAGGGCCACAGAATCTACATAAATGGGGCCAAGCTGGCCGATGTAGAAGATGACGCAGTGCTGGATGTGAATTTTCTGTTCGACGGAGAATTGATGGAAGGAAGATCGGCCGCGGTTTCCTTGAACTCGGTCAGAAATACTCACGCAAGAATAACATTACCTTCTCCAGGAAGACACGTGTTCTATACGGGGTATAAAATAACTGCTGCTAGAAGACATGTGCTCAGAACTCTTACAATGACGGCAGTTTCTCTTGAGGCCAGATAATGGAAGGGATAATAAGGCCCCCAAGGAAAATACTCGATCCTGCGCTCTCACGAGTGATAGATGATATATACGAGAGGCTGGGATCGCTCTCTCAAGCCATCCCTGGAGCTCGTGCGGCCGCCGTCCTGGAGAAACCCTCGCCTCCCCTGATAACCGATGCCAGAGGGGAGACTTATATGGTAGGCTCCACTCTCTACAGTGGAATCTATGCAACTGTTGAGGCCCCTGCAACCGCAAACCCCTCCATGTTCTTCCTGAGAGTAACCACGGAGGAGGGCCGCTGGAGCACCTACACAGACACGGACGGATCCTTCTCCATTCTCAATCTTCCAGTAGGCCGTCTCTTCAAATTAAATGCGGCCTACAAGGATGAAACCAACGCTACAAGCGATTGGTCCGCCACGCTGCTCGTCTACACAAAAGGGAAGTCCGGCTACCTCTATCCCCCACTCGAATTTTCTGTAAACCGCGGAGTGGGATCTCTCTTTCTCAGATGGGCTCCAAATCCAGCTTCCCAGGATGCCCACTATGAAGTCTGGAAGCACACAAGCGACGATCTCGCAAATGCTGAACTGCTGACTACCACAAAGGGAAACATGTTTCTTGACGTGGAGGTGGAAGACGGAGTCGAGTACTTCTACTGGATCCGCTCTGTGGATGAAGCAGGAAACAAGTCCGCATGGTTCTCCACAGCCGGGCGAAGTGGGATCCCCATAGATGTAGGGGAACTTGTGCTTGAGCCTGGGATCATCCAGACATATCACCTGGCGGATCTTTCAGTCACGTCAATAAAACTTGCAATAGGAGCAGTCACGGAAGCCAAGACAAATTGGCAGACACATCTATTGTATTAGGAGGGAACAATGAGAAAGAAGTCTACTTCACTGGTTGAGGTTCTCCCCCCAGCCCGCCCTGTATCAGAAATTCTGGCCGCACAGCGGGAAAGGATAGTGGGAAGGGTGGCCGAGTTGGTGGGAAAGCTGGCCGATAGGGTCATAGATGAGATGGGTGAAGGGGATGTTGTGGAAAGGGTCCCCAAACAGATAGAGACCGCACAGGGGCTGACGGCCAAAGATGTGGAGTTGATTCTTGAGAGGAAATTCGCGGGGGTTCTTCATGACGTGGATTACAGGATCAAGACCTTGTACGATACGGCTGAGAGGCTCTTCGGGTCTCCTCAGGAGGCAAGGTTCGGCTCCAGGGACCTGAATCTGGCCCATCATCTGCTTGACGGCTATACATTTACCGCCAATTCCCCAGCAAACGGCTCCATAAGCTGGACAGACTGCCACATCGTGTACAAGGGAAATGATTACACAATAACCAATGGAAACACAGCGAACACCTATGTTTACTGGCTTCTGACAGCCAATACTGTGTTTACGACTTCCAACACGAAACCAGCTCTGTCTGTTAATGATGTACTGGTTGCCATCAACGCAAACGGAACTCCAAGATTGGTGATCTCAGGAGGAAAGCTTCTTCCTGGAAAAGTGCTGGATGATGGAGCCATAAGTACTGCTGAGCTGATGGATGGGGTGGTAAATGCCAACAAGATCCAGGCGGGGGCCGTCTCTTCTTCCAAGCTGAATGTGGCGCATCACATACTCTACTAAAGAGGTTGAGTGGGGAAGTGAATGAACATAACAGCGACTTTTACCCGTGATACAGAAGCATTCGATGCTGAGGGGAAGAGGATCAGGCCCAAGGTGCCTAGGTTTGTTGAGGGCCGCTTCGGCCATGCGATCTTGGTCGAGGGCCCTACAACAAACTATCTCTCACAGAATCAAGCAGACATTGAGACAGACACTGCCGGATTCAGCTCTGTCAATGGGGCCACCATTTCCAGAACCACCACAAGACAGTGGCATGGAAGCGCGTCTCTTTCTGTCTCCTGTCCTGGGTCCAGCTCTGGAGAAGGGGTTACTACTACAAGCGTCACAGTAGATCCCGCAACATACTATAATTATTTCACAGCTTCCGTTTATGTAATGGGAAGCGGGAGCATAGTGCTTGCTCTTCAGGAATACACAAGTGATGATTCTTACGTAGGAGAGACC
>FWWM01016480.1_pt1 | contig 10988 bp, 9 predicted proteins | sample 2228351 | NCBI WGS metagenome assembly FWWM01 (sample SAMEA103939774, study PRJEB20133) | metagenome
GGGGGCCTTCCCGGTGGTCGCGGGACTATGCGGGGTGATGGCGGGGACGAAGACCGTCGGCTTGCTCCTCGCGTTCCTGGCGTTCGTGGTCCACGCGTCGGTCGCGTTCCGCCCGAGCCTCGACTCCGTTCGGATTCTCCTCCGGAGGACTGCATACGTCCTGGCTGGCTTCCTGATATTCGGTTCGTTTTTTTATATTCGCAACTACATTGAATCGGGGAACCCGATCTACCCCGTCCCAGTGCGCGTGTTCGGGCACGAGGTCTTCCCGGGCCAGACCGACCTCGACTCGCGCCTGGGCGCGACCACGGTCGCCACCCACCTCGACTTCCTGTGGAGTAGCGGCAAACTCGTGCGAGCAGTCCTCGGGGAGTTCTTCACACCTAACTCCTCGTGGGGACTCGGTCCCACGGGACTCGCGGCGATCCTCCTGGGGCTTCCCTTCGGGTTGAAGGCACTCGCCGCGCGCACTCACCGCCCGGCCTCTGCCCTGTTCGTCGCCGGTCTCCTGGTGCTCGCCGCGTGGCTCTTCTTGCCCTACGGAGGCAAGTTCCTGTTCTTCAACGTGCGATTCGCCTTCCCGGGCGCCGTCCTCCTCGGCCTGGTCGCGGCCTCGGGTCTCGCGGCGCTCCTGCCGTCCTGCCCTTCGCTCCTGACGTCCGGGATCGTCCTGCTGCAGGTCTCGTCCTTCTTCTTCACGAACGTCCCGGTCTCGACCACGGCGGGCGTGGCCGTGGCCACCCTCGTCGTGATGGCCGGCCTCGCCGTCCTGGCGCGGCGCCTGGCCGACGACCGGAACCTGTCGATCCAGGGGTTCCAACTGCCCGCCTCGCGCCCACGGCGCGCGCTGGTCCTCGCCGGGGTCCTGGGCATCGCCCTCTTCGTGGTGACCCGCTGGCACGGCACGCGGGACCGGGGGCGCATCGCCTCGTACCGCGAGGCGACAGAGCCCTACCAGCTGCAAGTCGCCGAGTACGCGGACTGCCTGGCCGCGGTCGAGCGCCACGTGCCGCGCGGCCGCCTGGCCGTGGCCCTGGAGCGCCATCGCCGGGGGTTCCTGTTCCCGCTGTTCGGCTCGCATCTCCAGCGCGAGGTCCTGTACGTCCACAACGGCCCCGAGGATTCCCGCCTGCACTCGGACTATCCGTCCGGCAATCCGCGCCTGCGTCCGGACCGCGATTCCTGGCTGCGCCACCTGGCCGAGGCGTCCCCGGATGCGCTCCTCGTGTTCCTCGACCCCGTCGAGGGCGAAATCCCCATCGAGTCCCGCTGGGCCTCGGCCCGACGGGACCTGTTTTCGCTCGAGTTCCGCTCGGACCGGTGCGAACTGCACCGGATTGACAAGCGCCGCCTCGTCGGATATCGTTGAATGGCTTACCCCGCGGAGGTCATTGCGGTGCGCATCCTGATGGTCGCATGCTTCACGGCACTCGTGATGGTTGGGTGTTCGGCGTCCTCGCGGTCTGCCAGGTCGTCGGATACATCCACCGTCGCCACTCTCGCCACGGGGACCACGAAGGAGGGACTGACCGTCCGGCAGTCGGACCTCGACGGGGACGGCAGGCCGGACGTCTTCTCGTACTACCGTGAGGAGCCGGGGCGCGAGGGCGGCAAGGACCTCCTCCTCGTGCGCAAGACCCTGGACCTGAACCAGGACGGCAAGCCGGACATCACGCAGGAGTTCGACGGGAAGGCGCGGCTCGCCCGCGAGAGCCTGGACATGGACTTCGACGGCCGGGTGGACGCGGTCCGCGAATACCAGGAAGGCCAGGTCGCCCGCGAGGAGTTGTCGTCCCGGTTTGACGGCCGCTTCGATGTCCGCAAGTTCTACGAGAACGGTGCCCTCGTCCTGAAGACCGTGGACACGAAGGGCACGGGGGCCTTCGACGAGTTCCAGTACTTCGTCGGCAATCAACTGACGCGCATCGGGTGGGACCGCGACGGGGACGGCAAGCCCGAGGTCTTCGAGGACAATCCTGCCGCCGCTCCGTAGGGTTTCCGGGGGGTGGGTGGGGCGATGCGCCGCCGTCCCCAATCGCCTTGGCCATCGGAATGGGAGGGACAGGGACCATGCGAACGGATCTCCACACCCGAGTGGTGCTCACGGTCATCGCCGTGGCCCTGAGCGTGATCGCCGCGTTCCAGATCCGCTCTGCCGTCGCGCCCGATGCCGTTGCCGGACCCGCGAAACCCGGGGTCCAGCGCGTGGTCGTCTACGATATATCAGGCGACATCTACGCCCGCGTGGACGAGACGAGTCGCCTGTTCGTGAAGTAGGTCCGACATCGCGCGTCAGACGCGGCGCACGCGGACACCCGCCTCGTCCAGCAGCCGTGCGGCCGCCACGGGCAGCGGGTAGGCCGTGCGATAGACGACTTCGGCCAGACCCGCGTTGATGATCATCTTCGTGCAGATCAGGCAGGGCGAAAAGGTCGTGTAGAGGGTCCCCCCCTGGAGGACCACGCCGTGGTACGCGGCCTGGACGATCGCGTTCTCCTCGGCGTGACAGCAAAGGCAGTCGTGCAGGTTGGACCCCGACGGGGCGAGGGACAGGCAACGCTCGCAGCCTCCGTCCGCGCAGTTCCGGGTGCCTCGCGGCGTGCCGTTGTATCCGGTCGAGATGACCCGCCGGTCCTTGACCACCACCGCGGCCACCCTGCGCTTCGCGCACGACGAGCGTGACGCCACGACCTCGGCGATCTTCAGGAAGTACTCGTCCCAGCCGGGGCGAGGGACGCGCGCGGCGGCCTCGCGAAAGACCGCTTTGACCCGTTCGCGGAGGTCCTCGACCGACCCGTCGTTCACCACGACGAAATCCGCGAGGGCGAACGTCTGGACGAGTTGCTGCGCCGCGGGGTCGTCGCTCGCGAGTTCCCGCGCTTCCGCCTCGCGGAAGGCGGCGATGTCCCGTGTGTCCCCTTCCCTCGCGCGGGCCATGCTCCGGGCGAACCGGACCTCGATCGGGGCCTCGACCCGCACCAGGAAAAACCCGTCGTGTTCGCGCAGGTACCGGACCTCCTCCGGGTTGCGGATCGAGTCCACGACCTGGTTGAGGCCCTGCGTGAACCGGGTGCCCCACTCGATCAGGGCCTGACGCGTCTCGGGGACCCCGTTGCGCCGCAACTCGTCCCGCAGTTCGTCGGACAGCGAGAAGGACTCGAAGCCACCCTCGCAGAGGATTCGCGCGACCTCCCCCTTCCCTGCCGCGTTCGGACCCGTCAAGCCCAGGATCATCGTCTTCCTCCATTGACACGAGCCGCCATGTCTTTCATAATGCCTTCCTCTTGTTCGGCGTCCTTGGCGCGGGCCGACATCGTCGAGAAGTCGGGCGCGGAGGCAGGACGATCGCGGCCGCGGCCAGGGCAGACCGAAGGTGGCCAGGGCGCATGGTTCGAGGTGACATGGCTTACAAGACGCAGGTCCGGCTCGACGCGGTCATCCTCTGCAAGCCCCGGCGAGCCGAGGTTCCGGTCGAGAAGTGCCTCGACTCGTACGTCGAGGCCAACGCGTTCGGGAACAAGGAATCGTGCTGCTTCCGGTGCCCGCACGGCCAGCGAATCCGCAACATGATCGCGCGGTCGTAGATTCGCGTCTTCCATCGTCGCAGCGCCTTGACCGGTTTGCCCCGGGGTCAGGCCCCTTCCTGGATGGCGACGACCTCGCCCCTCTTGCCCGACTTCTTGGCGCGGTACAGCGCCCGGTCCGCCATCGCCATCAGCTCCTCGGGGTTGTCGGGGCTTCGACCGTCGCACACGGCCACGCCGATGCTGGCCGAGGGCGTCACCCGTTCGATGCCCATCGTGAAGACCCGCCGCCGCGTCGCCTGGGCGACCCTCCGCGCCACCGCGAGTCCGGAATCCAGGTCCATGTCCGGCAGCAGGGCGGCAAACTCATCTCCGCCCCACCGGGCCGCCACGTCCATCCCGCGGACCGACTCCTTCAAGGCCGCGGCAACATGCCGGAGGAGGGTGTCCCCGGCCGCGTGGCCGAACTGGTCGTTCACCTCCTTGAGGTTGTCCACGTCCAGCATGATGAGGCAGAACGGCGACCCGGATCGCTGGGCTCGCTCGAACTCCTCGAAGAGGCGTGCCTCCAGGTAGCGCCGGATGTAGAGACCGGTCAGGCCGTCAACGGTCGCCATGCTGTACAGGCGCCAGTTCTCGACCGCGATTGCTGCCTGGCGCGCGATGCTCTCCACCAGGCGCCGCTCGCGGCCGCTGGCCCGTACCCCGGCGCGCAGGACCAGTGACAGGTGGCCCACGTCCGCCCCGTCGGGTCCGATCATTGGCCTCGCGATGACCTCGCCGATGTCCGAGGGCTTCCCGCCGGCCCGCATGGGGCTGGTCGGAGGCCCTGCCTGCTCCGGAAAGACCCCGGAGGCGCCCCCGAGGGACCTCAGGACGGCCTCGTAGAGGGCGGGCTTGTCCATCCGGTCGCGCGCCCGGACGTAGGTCCGCCCCTTGCCTCCGTCCGCCCCCCGGGCGATCAGGACCACGCCCAGGCCGTCCTCCACGGCCTCGAGCAGCGAGATGCCGATCCGCCGCCCCACCTCCTCGATGTCGAGGGTGGAGGCCGCGGCACGGCCCGCCTCCTCGACGACCGAGAGTTCCTCGGCCTTTTCGCGGGCGGCCTGCGACTTCATCCACATCCGCCGGAAGACCTCGCTGAACACGACATAGGCGATGGACAGGGAGATCAGGGCCAGGATGTCCCGCTCGCGATACACGATGACCAGGGCGAAACCGACCGGGACGAACACCCCTTCCGCGGCGAGCCCGGGGCCCACGACCTCACGGAGGATGCGGCCCCACGACAGGCGGTTCAACCGGTAGGACGCCGTCACGACCGCGAACTGCGGCACGATCAGCAGTGCCGAGGTGACCACGTACAGCAGGATCAAGGATCCGAAGGCGCCCGTCTCGACCTCGGCGAACCGGGACGCCGGGTCGTAGAACAGGCCGATGCCCACTACGATCGCCCCGCTAATGGCGGGCCCGAACAGGAGTTTCGCGGCCGAGACGAGCGGGGGCCACGGTTCGCGCGCCGCGACCTCCCGGTTGACCAGGTCCACGATCCCGCGCAGGAGCATGCCGAGGAAGACCACGAGCGTCGCGGGGCCGGTCCCGAGCGTCAGGAGGGACGCGACGTAGATCCCCGTGTCGAGCGAGAAGGTGACCATCCCCGCCAGCCGGAAGGACAAAAGCCGCGAGATGAACGCCAGGGTCAGGAAGGTGACGAAGGCGTCGGGGTCCTGGCGCACGGGCTCCACGAACAGGTCGCTGCGGGTCTTCAGGGCAACGCCCAGGCAGGCGAGACCCACGAGGCCGACGACGCTGACGTACAGGATGTGCGCCCTGGTGAACGGGCCCAACCGGGTGTCCGTCATCTGCTCGTCGCCCCCCTGACGTGTAGCGGATTGTAAACCGGCCCACGCGCCCGGGGAAGGGGGATCCGTCGTGGACCTTCCCCATCGTGGGCGTGGGCGAAAGCAAGGACTTGCACGGCCAGGAGTCCCCCGCAACCCCAGCAGGGGCAGTTCGAGACAAACCCGCCAGTGGGGGCCGTCCGAGGATCCGTCGTCACTCCGCGACCCTCCGGAGCCCGTCCTCCGTCCGGGTCCAGCCCTCGTCCACCTGGACGAACAGGTCCAGGAAGACCCGCACCCTGCGACCACGATGACTCGGCCCTGCTGCGGCGAGAAGGGCCTCGATCTCCTCGCGAGCCGCGGTGCCGATGCGACGGATCATCGCCCCGCCCTTGCCGACCACGATCCTTTTCTGGGACGGCCGCTCCACCACGATCGTGGCCGAGATCCGGGTGGTCCGGCCCTCCTCGAACGCCTCGATGCGCACCGCGGTCGAGTACGGGACCTCCTGGTGCGTGAAGAGCATCACCTTCTCGCGGATCAGTTCCGCGGCCACGAAGCGCAAGGGACGGTCGCTCAGCAGGTCGGCCGGGACCAGTGGCGGCCCTTCCGGGAGCCGCGCGACGACCTCGCGCAGGAGGTCCTCGAGGCCATCTCCGGTCACGGCGCAGACCGGGACGATGGCCTCTGGCTCCCAGCGGCGGTGGACCTCGTCCATCAGCGGCAGGAGCGCGGGCTTTGCCACCAGGTCCACCTTGTTGACGACCACGATGACCGGATGTCCCGCCTCGCGCGCGCGGTCCAGGACGGGACCGTCCTCGACCCGACAGGTCCCGGGGTCCCGCGCGTCCGTCACCACCAGGGCAACATCGCAGTCCACGAGCGCCCGCGCGGCCTCTGCAACCATCCGTCGGTTGAGCGCCCGGCGAGCTTCGTGGATCCCCGGCGTGTCCTGGAACAGGACCTGGAACTCCGGGCGCGTCAGGACCCCGAGGATGCGGTCCCGCGTGGTCTGCGGCTTGGGGGTCACGATCGCGACCTTGGTCTTGAGGAAAGCGTTCAGCAGCGTGGATTTCCCCACGTTGGGCCGGCCCAGGATCGCGGCGACCCCGCACCGGTGTGCCGGGCGGCTCCCTCTTTCGCCCGGGCCTGACCCGTTCGTGCTATCCACCCGCCTCCCCCACGTCCCCGTGCCGGACCGCCAGGAATCCCCGCACCTCGCCTGACGCGTCCCGAAGCGGACGGACCTCGTGCCACGCCTCGGAGCCCACCAGCCGGTCCCGGACCCAGTCCCGGTGCTGGAGGGTGCCGACCTCGATGGCCAGGAGCCCGCCCTGCTTCAATCGGGACGGTGCCTGTGCGATCAGGCGGGCCGAGACCTCCCGTCCCCGGTCCCCGCAGAAGAGCGCGACGGCCGGCTCGAAGTCCCGCGCGCCGCGGTCCAGGGGCTCGTCCTCCGACACGTAGGGCGGATTCGACACGATCGCGTCCGCGAAAGGCACCGGCGCCAGGGCCGCCATCACGTCCATCCGGACCAGCCGGACGCGCCCGTCCGGCACGACCCGCGCGGCGTTCGTGCGGGCCACGGACAGCGCCCGTTCCGAGAGGTCGGTGGCGAGGACCCGCGCCGTAGAGTAATGCGCTGCCACCGAACACGCGATCGCGCCGCTTCCGGTCCCCACGTCCACCACGATCGGCGCGTCACGCCCCCGCAGCCCGTCCAGCACCGCGTCCACGAGGACCTCGGTCTCGGGCCGCGGGATCAGCACGTCCCTCGTCACCTCGAACTCGATCCCGTAGAACTCGCGGCGGCCCGTGATGTACGCGACGGGCTCCCCGGTTCCACGGCGCCTGACGTGCTCCCTCAGGGTCGCGACCTCGGCCGCGTCCAGCGGACGTTCCGGGGCGAGGTACAGGTCGAGGCGCCGGACCCCCAGGGCGTGAGCGGCCAGGACCTCCGCGTCGAGCCTCGGGCTCGGGGAGCCGCGCTCCGCGAGGTACTTCGTCGAGCGCGCAAGGACTTCCTTGACCGTGAGGACGGGACTCACCTTGGGCCCCTTTCAAGAAACGCGCTCCCTTTCAGAAGTGCGTCCCACTTGCGTTGCCGCTCCTCCTTGGGGACGCGCGCGCTGTTCGCGTCAACCACTTCCTCGTGTCCAACCCTCTTCGAGCAGCCCCGAGATCATGGCCGCGCCCGCTGCTCCCGCCCCCCGGATCGCGGGGAGGTCCTTGACCCGGATGCCGCCGATGGCCACGACCGGAACGCGCGCGACCCGGCACGCAGCGGCTAGCCCCTCGATCCCGAGGGGCCGCCGGCCCGTGACCTTGGTGGTCGAGGGAAAGACCGGCCCGAACCCGATGTAGTCGCACACGGACGGGTCCGCGGCCCGGACCTCCTCGATGGAATGAGTCGAGAACCCGACGATGCGCCCCATCCCGACCACCTGCCGGGCCTCGCCCGGGGGCAGGTCCTTGTCCCCGACGTGGACCCCGTCCAGGTCCGCAACCAGGGCCACGTCCGCCCGGTCGTTGACCAGCAGAAAGGCCGGTCCGGGCAGGGCCTCGCGCACCCGGAGGCACAGGGCCGTGAGGGCCCCCGCTGCCCACTCCTTGGCCCGGACCTGGAAGACCTGGACGCCCTTTTTGGACAACCTCCTTGCGGCCTCCGGTAGCGCGGACGCGTCCATCGTCCCCGTGTCGAGAATGGCATAGACCCCGATCCGGTCGGGCCAGGGTCTGCCGCGGACGTAGCGGGTCACGGGAGCCTTTCTTGGCGGAGTCTTGCGCCTATTCCTCGCTTCGAACCTTCTCTCAATCCGCAAGCCCCTCAAGCAGTGCAAGGAGGGTCGTCCGGTCCGCAAGCCCCGGGAGCCCCCTGCGCACCCCCAGCGCCCCGGGCAAACCCCGCACGTACCGCGCGAGATGCTTGCGGAAGACCCGGGCGGCCCGGGCCTCGTCCCCGTCCAGCGACGCCACCAGCGCATCGAAGTGCTCGAGGACCAGGGCCCAGCGATCCCGGCCGCGCGGGGCCTCGGGCACCGGCCGGCCCTCCCAGGCCGCGAGCATCTGGGCGAAGAGCCACGGGCTCCCGACTGCGGCCCGCCCGACCATGACCCCATCGCAGCCGGTCTCACGCATCATCCGCAAGGCGTCCCCGGCGCTCGCGACGTCGCCGTTGCCGATGACCGGGACGGTCGCCCGCTCTCGCAGGCGGGCAATCCAGGCCCAGTTCGCTCGACCCGAGAATCTCTGGGCCCGGGTCCGCGCGTGGACGCTGACCGCGTCCACCCCGCAGTCCGCGGACAGGCGGGCGATGTCGTCCAGGACGATCCGGTCTGCCGTCGGTCCAGGCCGGACCTTCAGGGTCAGCGGCACCCGGATCGCGACCCGGACCGCGCGCAAGATGCACTCGAGCCGCGGGAGGTCCGACAGGAGGGCCGCGCCGGAACCGCCGTTGGTCACGCGCCTAGACGGGCACCCCGCGTTCACGTCCACGGCGTCGGCGCCCGCGGCCTCGGCCATGCGCGCGGCCTCGGCCATCGTGTCCGGGTCGCTGCCCATGACCTGGACCACGAGCGGGTGGTCGTCCTCCGAGATCGTGAGGAGCGCCCGTGCGCCCCTCGCCCCCCGCACAAGGGCCTGGGCAGGGACCATCTCGGTGAAGCACAACCCGGCCCCCGCGCGCCCGCACATCCGTCGCATGGCCACGTCCGTGTACCCGTCCATGGGGGCCAGGATGAACGGGTTGCCGGGGACCAGGGAACCGATTCTCACGATGTCGCTACCGGGCTACTGCGCGGGGAGCACCCCGAACACCTCGACCTCGTCCACGAGCCAGCCCCGGAACCCGTTGTACTGCCCGTCCTTGGAGTCGAAGCGGAACCGGACCCGGATCTCGGGGAAGGTCGCAAACGGCGTCAGGTCGAAGACGTAGTTCACCCAGATCGGGGCCTGGTTGAAGCCGCCGGACGTGTACGGCTGGTAAGCCTCGCCGTTCACGTCCACCTCGGGGTTCAGGTACCCCACGAGGGCCCACTCCGCCGCCTCCGTTCCCTGGGCCTCGATCAGCATCTGGTCGTAGCCGTCCGGAGGCCCTTGCGGGTCCACGGACTCGATCTCCCACGCGCTGTAAAACGACAGGTACAGAGGGCTGGCGTACGCTGTCCTGATCCAGGGGGAAACGAGGCTGCCCCCGACCGGCCCTCCGGTCCCACCCGACAGGGGCTCGCAGGTCCCACCCTCGGCCAGGAAGTTGGCGGTGGCCGGGTTTCCGAACCAGAAGGCACCGCTCCCCGCGTACGCGCTCGGGAGGGCCCACGGGGCAGGGAGGCAGGCAGCGTCGCCCGCGGCCGCGCAGATGGCGCAGCGGTCGAGCGGGTCGGCCGGGTCCTTCGCGCACACCTCGAACTGGGCCGGGGGCATCACGCAGGCCCCGGCCGCCTGGTTGACGTGCTCCCCATTCGACAGCCACTGCCATCCTACCCCACTCGCGGGTTCGTCCGTGGTCCACTCAGACTGCGGGTCCTCGAAGTCCTCGTGTAGCAGCGTCTGGCTCCCCGCGGGCAGGACCGAGAGGAAGATGTCCTCGATGAAGACCGTGTTCGGCTCGTTCGGGACGTACTCGACGATGCCGGGCAGGTACCCGGACTTCGATGCCTTCAGGCCGAAGCCTTCGAAGGGCGAGCCGCTCGAATCGATCGCGGAGACCCCGGAGATGCAATAGAACCCCTGCGGACCCGACGTGGCCGACGCGAGCGGGTTGTCGAAGGCGTTGCCGAACAGGGTGACCGAGGCGCCTTCGACCGGGGACTGAGAATCCGTGGCCGCGCCGTCGTACACCCGCCCGCACACGGACACGAACCAGGCCGTGTCTCCTTCCGGGGTCAGGGCGATGTCGAGAGGCATCGTGTCCTGGTCCACGAGCACAAACGTCCAGGTCCGGGCGGTCTGGTACCCCACCGCCTGGATCTCGGCCCAGTATGGTCCGGGGATCAGCGAGACTTCGAACTTGCCGGACCCATCGGTCAGGAGGGTATCCGCCGGCTGCCCTCGCCGGTCGCCGGATGCGCCCAGAAGCCGCAGGTCTGTGAAGAAGTCCACCCGGGCACCCTCCACGGGCTCGGACGTGGCCCCGTCCCTCACGGTTCCCCTGACGGACGAGGTCTTCAGGCAGATGTCGTTCTCGTCGGTCTGGCCGTTGCAGTCGTCGTCCTGGCCGTTGCACGCCTCGGCCGCGGGGACCGGCCCGTCGCAGGACAGGAGCCCGCCCGCGCACGACGTAAAGCCCTGGCACGTCCCGTGCTCGTTCGTGATGTCGCACGGAAGGCCGTTCAGGTCCTCATCCGTCTGGCCGTTGCAGTCGTTGTCCTGGCCGTCGCACGCCTCCGGGGCCGGGACCGGGGCGCCGCACCCCACCCCGCCCTGCCCGTCGCACACCGTGGTGCCGGCGCACGTCCCGAACTCGTTGTGCTTCTCGCAAGCCACGCCGGCGAGCCCCTCGTCGGTCTGGCCGTCGCAGTCGTTGTCCTGGCCGTCGCACAGCGATTCCTCGGCCTGATACCCGGGGACCTGCTCGTACTTGCAGACCCACTCGCCCTTCCGGCACTCGCGCGGGATCGGGATG
>FWWM01016482.1_pt1 | contig 10987 bp, 10 predicted proteins | sample 2228351 | NCBI WGS metagenome assembly FWWM01 (sample SAMEA103939774, study PRJEB20133) | metagenome
TAATCTCTTTTTAATCTCTTCCTAATCAGCCAATTTTTTTCTCTTTTCAATCAGCCACCAAAGGATCTACAAAGGACAAAGTTCCTGCATTATGAAGAACCAGGGGTGGCTGATTAGGTGTACCTAGAGCGCCAAGTGGAAGGTACAAAAAGTACCCATTAGGCAAACGCTTAGAAATCGCTGAAAGCAGCTGAGCACGGAAACCATCAAGACATCCAGGCTTGTCTAAAGACAATAAGAGTTCGTAAGGGAAAGTGGCCACCACAGACAGTACCGGTTTATCACCACCGAGAAAGTCTGGCGGCTTAACTACCGGCCAGACATGCAACACCGGCTTAAACTCTCTTGGAAGATAATCTCGAAACACCCACGTAGCTGCGGTATAGGCGCACCGAGGCGACTTGCAAACACCGCCATTACACGACTCGTCGAGCACCATAAATCCAAACGGCGATTCAATCCGCTTACCTGAAACCTCAACAGCGCTTACCAACCGGAGGCGATCACCATTGATCTCGCCAATTGCTCCCTGGACTGCTTCGGTCCAATAGCGGAGGACGTTTTTAGAATTTTGCTCCCAAGCGATAAGGAGCGGGACCTCGAGGGGATGGATTCGGCTTGGGAAACACCGGTCAGGCTTGCCGGAGGAAGATGCCAAGGCCCCCAAGGCCTCAAGAGCCATGTGCGTCCCAAGCCCGATGCCGGTGGGAGGGGACGTCAAGCCGCCGGCGGCAAAGCCCAAGCTGGCCAGATACGGTGTGGCGGATGGCATGTCTTCCAAGGTAGGCAGATTCCGACAGAATCGAGACAGGAACACGCCTCCGCGATCAGGATGCCAGGCCCCTCCTGCCGGCGTATCTTCCACGATGGCCTCATCTGGACTCCTGACGAGCCCGGCAGACATAAGCACGTTCATCGCCATCGAATACCCGCCATGAGTCGCGTAAGCGGCGGTTGCTCTAGAATTGACACGGTGTTTGTCGACCTGCACGACGCATCCCGTAAGATGCACCAACAGAGCAAATAGGATAAGCGTGCGCATTTTTTGCTTCTCTCAAGGATAAATTTCTCTCATAGAAATCAGCGCAAGGAGACCCCTGGCTTTAGCCAGGGGAGGAATTGCGCCTTTCCTCCTTTCAACAAATTGAAACGGTGAAACATCTGTGCTGTACTAAGCATATGAAATTGACCGCAAAAATAAAACTGGTCACGACCGACAAGCAACGGGAGCTTTTGCTGCAAACGCTTGAGGCTGCGAACGAAGCCGCAAATTACGTGAGCGATGTGGCGTGGAACGAGCAGGTGTTTAACCGTGTCCCCGTCCATAAACTCACCTACTACGCGATTCGCGATAAATTCAGCCTGTCGGCGCAAATGGCCGTGCATGTAATTGGCAAAGTCGTTGACGCTTACAAGCTGGACCGGAAGCGCAAGCGCCGCTTTCGCAAGCACGGCGCGATCTCCTATGACGACCGGATTTTGCGGTACACGCTTGAAAACCAGACGATATCGATTTTGACGTTGAATGGACGGGAAACGATCCCGTTTCAGGCGGGAGAACGTCAACTTGAACTTCTTCAAACCCAGCAGGGCGAAAGCTATCTGGCGCTTGTCGGGGGCAGCTTCTACCTCCTTGCAAGCTGCGAAGTTGAAACACCAGAGCCGATTGACGTTGAAGGCGTGCTCGGCATTGCCAACATTGCGGTTGACAGTGACGGCAATCTGTACAGCGGGTCGCATGTGAAAAGTCTTCGCCACCGTCATCAACGCCTGCGTTCTAAACTTCAAAAACTTGGCACAAAGTCTGCCAAACGCAAACTCAAGAAACGATCCGGCAAATAGCAGCGGTTTGCGGATGACGTGAATCACTGCATCGCCAAGCAATTGGTGTCTCTTGCGCAACACACGAATCGAGCGATTGCCCTCGAAGAACTGGCGGGCATTCGCAAGAGGGTCCGGGCTAGACGCAACCAGCGTCGCCAATTGCATATCTGGGCGTTCTACGACTTGCAGCAGAAGATCGCGTACAAGGCGGAACTGGCAGGTGTGCCGGTGATCTACATCGATTCGGCTTACACCAGTCAGACCTGCCCGGTATGTGGTTGTATTGATAAACGCAACCGTCCCTCTCAAGATACCTTCTCCTGTGTTGGCTGTGGACACGCTGGCCACGCTGACGCAATCGCTGCGTTGAATGTTCAACGCAGGGCAGTTGTCAACCTGCCGAACGTAGGGGCTGCTTAGCAGCTACTTACAAGCCCCAGGCTTCAGCCGGGGGTAGTTGACAGCTGACCAAAGGCGCATTCCGCAGGCCGGTCTCTCCACTTTGGAGATTTCAGCATAGATATGGAAAGATTCAATTAAAACTGTTCAAACCCGCCCAAGGTGGCCGTCTCGGCGCTGGTAAATAGCTTGAAAGGCGTTTCCAGCCGCATGATCCGCAAAAAGAACTACCCGAGCATCCGCAAGAAGCTGTGGGGTGGTGCGCTGTGGTCGCCGTCCTACTTTGCTGGTAGCTGCGGCGGCGCACCCATCGAGATCATCCGCCAGGTACATCGAACAGCAGCAGACGCCACACTGACCGTCCAAAAGAACGTCTAAGGCGTCCGCGCTATCCTTCCCCGGCCTGAAGGCCGAGGCTTGCCGCGCACCGGGGGTCAAGGCCCAACAAAAAGCTTGAAAGTAAAAAAATTTATGGTATTTTGTAAAATCCATATAAGTTAGATTGCTATCCCGGCCCGGACGGGGCCGCCAGAGCGTAACGTGGCCGGTTACGGCAAGCGCGCTCTGGGAAGCTCCCAGCTAGAGCGGGGAGATTTGTCACACATAGCGCCTCCTAAAAACCGTATGGGGTTGACAACCCGGGTTATTTGCCCGGGTTTATTTTAGGTTTGCGTGGTCTTGCGGAACGGATGGAAAAATACACTATTTGGATAATAGTGCTGTCGCAGGTTCTGTCTGCCTGCACCACTGCGTGGAAAGTCGAGAACATTCAGTTCCATCCGGTCCAGACGATGCTGTCCATCGACAGCGACCCTTCTACCGAAGTGCTGATCAACCACCGGCACGTCGGCAAATCTCCGGTCGAAGTACCAGCTAGTTATGAGAGAGAAGTTCGCATCGAGCGAAGACGGGTCTCGTATTGGAAAACAGAACCCGGCATATCGCTGCTTCTGACGCTCTCGTCGCTCGGGTTATATTTGCCGTTTAGCTTTATTCCAATAGATACCGAAAGCCGCCTTATCGAAACTGGGAATTTCCGCGGTAACGTGTTTTCCGTATTGTTTGAAAAACACGGCAAAGTGCTTGGCCAGGAAACGGTTATCGCCCGAGGCGAGCCAAAACAGAGTATATTCAAACGCTTAGAGGGAGAAAATGAGTAAGCTAAAGCTGGCTATCCTGACGATGTGTTGGATCTGGTTAGCCGCCTGTGGGCAGGTCCGGCACAAATTAGAGTTAACTGATGGTTACCGGACGCTGGCTGACACCAGGATCGTCGTTGGCCAGGTGCACGATCTATCTGGCAAGCACCAGGACCTCAAGCCAGCCGAGCGTCTCCGGAACGCTTTGGTCGAGGCCCTCAAAGCCGAAAACCTGCTTTGGGCCAACGATGGCAAACCGCTGGTACTCGATGCCGAAATCGTCGAATACGAGCCTGGTAATGCGTTCAAGCGTTGGCTTTTGCCTGGCTATGGTTCGACTATCCTGAGCGTACGGGCAAGACTGAAGGAAGAAGATCGCACGGTAGGTATGGCGGAAGCCAGGCGAACTGTGTCCTTTGGGGGCGGCTATTCCATTGGCGCCTGGAAAGGGATTTTCCAGGACGTTGCCGAGGATCTGGTCGAGGATATCCAGGCCAAGCTGAATTTGGCGTCGGGTTCCTAAAAAAGTTGCGATTTTCAAAAAATTTTGTAACCTAAAGTTGTTAAAAACGCGTGCGGGCGCGTCGGCTGACAAAAAATGGGCTTGAGCCCGCCGCAAGCCTCGCCCCTTCAGGGGCAGAGGTTAGGCTTTCCGGCTTCAGCCGTCCTTCTCACAAACAAACTGTTGATTTCCGTGTCGTCTGTGCTATGATGAACACCGCGTGCATCTTATCGTCTACCACCTTATTTGGTGCCCGAAGCGCCGCAAGGCGGTCCTTGGCGGGAGCATCGCCGCGGCCGATGTGGTTAAAGAGTGCAAGGGGCTCACAGCCCACCACCTCCGGAAGAAGTACGCCATCCTCCGCCGGCTTCCCTCGCTGTGGACCCGCAGCTATTTCGCCTCCACGGCTGGGAACGTCTCGCAAGAAACCATTCAACGCTATATCGCTGCACAGAAAGGGTGGCTAAACCTGCCTGAATTAGGCCCAATCTTAAGCTAAGACGATGCGCCACCGAAGTCAGCTCCTAAGCTGGCTTGCTTTACCTTTCGGCTCTAGCCATACTATTTTTATGAGCGCTCCTGCGTTTGACACCCTGCAATTTGCCCGCCGGTTGAAGGCGGCCGGTTTCCCCGAAACCCAGGCCGAAGCCTTAGCCGATGCGTTCAAGGAAGCCCAGGCCGAAAACCTGGTCACCAAGCTCGACCTGGAGCGAGTCGAGCTGAATTTAAGCGGTCAAATCGCTGCATTGGCCAAGGATGTGCAGGTCATCGAGGCTCGGATAACAGGTCTGGCCGAAGATCAAAAGGCGCTTAAGGCTGAACTGGCCGAGGAGCAAAAGGCGGTCAAGGCCCAAGTCACCAACTTGGCCGAGGGGCAGAAGGCGCTTCAGGCTCAGCTTGCAGGTCTAGCGGAAGACCAACAGGCGCTTAAGGCTGAACTGGCCGAGGAGCAAAAGGCAGTCAAAGCCCAAGTCACCAACTTGGCCGAGGGGCAGAAGGCGCTTCAGGTTCAGCTTGCAGGTCTAGCGGAAGATCAAAAGGCGCTTAAGGCCCAAATGGCCGAGTTGGCCGAAGAGCAAAAGGCACTCAAGGCCCAGATAGCCGAACTGTCCGAAGGACAGAAGGCGCTTCAGGTTCAGCTTGCAGGTCTAGCGGAAGATCAAAAGGCGCTTAAGGCCCAAATGGCCGAGTTGGCCGAAGAGCAAAAGGCACTCAAGGCCCAGATAGCCGAACTGTCCGAAGGACAGAAGACGCTTCAGGTTCAGCTTGCAGGTCTAGCGGAAGATCAAAAGGCGCTTAAGGCTGAACTGGCCGAAGAGCAAAAAGCGGTCAAACGTCAGATTTCTGACCTTGAACAACGCTTTATCCTCCTGCGCCAGGAAATGGAAGTGCGCGCCGCCAGCCTGCGCCAGGAGCTTGCCGAGAGCAAAAGCGAGCTGATCCGCTGGATGGTTGGGCTTGCCATCGCTCAAATTGGTTTGTTGACGGCGGTGTTGTTTAAGCTGTTTTAGATTGACCTTCCCGCGCCACTGCCCGCCAACCGATGTCGCGGCGGTAATAGGCGCCGGGCCAGTGGATTTTTTCTACCTGGGCATACGCCTTGCGCTGGGCTTCGGTGACGCTGTCTCCCAGGGCGCACACGCACAGTACCCGTCCGCCGGCGGTGATCACCCGGCCTGCCTCCAGGCGGGTGCCGGCGTGAAACACCTTCACCTCTTCGCCCCCCTCACCAGGCAAGCCCTCGATCACCTCCCCCTGGCGGTAAGCGCCGGGATACCCCTGAGCCGCCATCACTACCCCCAAGGCGGCGCGCCTGTCCCACTCCGCTTTTACCCCAGTCAACTCCCCTGTCACTGCAGCCAGACACAGCTCAAAAAGATCGCTTTGAAGGCGCATCAGGATCGGCTGGGTTTCAGGGTCTCCCAGGCGGCAGTTGAACTCCAGCACCTTGGGGCTGCCGTCCGGAGTGATCATCAAACCGGCATAGAGAAAGCCGGTGTAAGGGATCCCTTCTGCCGCCATGCCTTCGATGGTGGGGTAGATCACCTGGGCTAGAATCTGCTCCTGGACCTTGGGGGTAATCACCGGCGTCGGGGAATACGCCCCCATGCCGCCGGTGTTGGGTCCACGGTCGCCGTCTTCGAGCGGTTTGTGGTCCTGGGAGGTGGCCAGGGTAAGAACGTTCTCGCCGTCGGCCAGGACGATGAAACTGGCCTCCTCGCCCTCCAGGAATTCCTCGACCACCACCCGCCGGCCGGCCTCGCCGAAGATCCCTTCCGCCAGCATGCGGTGGACGGCGCAGGCAGCCTCAGCTTCGGTGTGGGCGATCACCACCCCTTTGCCGGCCGCCAGCCCGTCGGCCTTGATGACGATGGGCGTCCCCTGCCGGCGGATGTAATCTACGGCCGCATCAGCTTCGCTGAATACGGCATGGGCTGCGGTGGGGATCCCATGGCGCTGCATGAACTCTTTGCAAAAAGCCTTGGAGCCTTCCAGGCGGGCGGCCGCTTGAGTTGGACCTAAACACTTAAGGCGGCGCGCTCTAAAACCATCGACCATCCCCGCCACCAACGGCGCTTCCGGACCGACCACGGTGAGGTCGATGCGGTTCTGGTGAGCGAAATCGGCCAGGCGGTCGATCTCCTCCGCCCCCAAGGGAAGGTTTTCCACCTTGGGTTCCAGGGCCGTGCCGGCATTGCCAGGGGCAACGTAGACTTGGGTCACCTGCTCCGACTGGGCCAGCTTCCAGGCCAAGGCGTGCTCACGTCCGCCGCTGCCGACGATGAGGACGCGCATCAGTCGCAGATCTCGCGTTCCTGTTCTTGCACGACCTTGCCGCCCTGCCAGATGCGCTCGCGCACCGTCCGGCAACCGCCTAGGCTGCGCAGGGGTTCAGCCTCAACCCGCTGCCAGCCATCCTCGCTCTGATAGGCCACCGGCCGCCCCGAACGGGCCGCCTCGTAGGAGGCACGCCTGGAGATCTCGGTCACCGTCCCCCCCAGGGCCGCCCCCAACGCCCCTCCGATCAGAGCGCCGCGCCAGCGGTTGTGTTTGTCGATCAGGGCGCCGGCCGCCGCCCCGATCGCGCCCCCGGCGGTCGCTCCCTGGTAAGGGTAAGGGCTGGTGGTGCAGGCCGGTAAATTGGCTAACACAGCCGGCAAGGTCAATCCGGCAATCACACGCTTTGCGTTCATCGCTGCCTCCTGTGAGCTATTCGGAATCCAAAACTAAAGCTTATACCACCTCAACCTGAAGCGATGCTGTACACCGCCACTTAATAGCGGCATATCCAGCTTCCCCCCCCCGTCACCGCCGAAGCGGCCGCGCCAGGGTCAGATCCCAGGTGCGCCCGACCGACCGGACAGGGCTCCATCAGTGTTCCAGATAGTAAAGAATATCGCGCAGGGTTGCCAGGGGCTGTTTGAGCATCTCTCCATCCTGGCATTCGATCGCCTGCCGGATGACATCGAGCTGCACGCTGATCTCCGCGCGGTCCTCGTCGCCAAGTTCAGCCAGCATCCGCTCGGCCTTTGCCACCAGGGTACGGGCCTCGACGAACTGCGGTGCCTCCATCGGTCTGCCGAACAACTCCCCCACCCTGGCCCTGGCGCTTTCGATCGCCGCTTGGTCCATCCGTGCGACCGCGTGCTCGATCTGGATGCTTTTCTCCAAGCCGGTTGCTTTCTCGGTGGCGGTGACCTTGAGGATCCCATCCAGGTCGAGGTCGAAGCGGACCACGATCGGGTCCCCCGCCAGCGCTTTGCGCAGCCCTTCGACCATGAACTCACCGACCAAGAGGTTGTTTTGGGCGTCCTCGGCTTCTCCCTGATAGACCCTGACCTCGACCTGTTCCTGACCGTCCACCAGGGTGTAAAAGACCTCGGCCTTGGAGGCTGGCAAGGGCGTGTTCTTTTTGATGATGGGGGCAAAAACGAAAGGGTAAAAGGTGCCGTCTTCCCGCTCCCCCACGTAACTGGTGCCGAAGGTGTAGGGGGTGATGTCCACCAGGACCGATTTGACCGCCTCTCCTGCCAGCCTCCCCGCCTGCACCGCCGCCCCCAACGCCACGCACAGGTCTGGGTCGATCGCCACCCGGGGCGCTTGGCCCAGTTCCTCCTCGAGAAGTTCCTGAACCAGAGGAGTTCGGGTGGCGCCGCCGACCAATAATACCTGATCGATATCGGACACGGTGAGATCTGCGCTGCTCAGGGCGATATGGAGCGCCTCGACGGTGCGGTCTAGGTAAGGGGAAATCAGCGCCTCGTATTCCTCCCGAGCCAGCTCCAGATTCAGGTGGACTGGTACCCCGTCTTTCTCAGTCAGGAATTCTTCCCGGATCTGGGCGTAGGGACGGTCGGACAAAGTCAGCTTCGCCGCCACCGCCGCCCGCCACAGGCGCGCCAGCGCCCGGCGGTCTAAGCCGACATCCACGCCGTAGGTCTCCCTAAGTTTCTCCCCCAGCAGCTCGACGATCTCGCGGTCGAAATCGTCCCCTCCCAGGTAGTTGTCGCCGTGGCTGGCGATGACTTCCACCACCCCGGCCTCGATTTGCACCACCGAAACGTCGAAGGTTCCGCCTCCAAGATCGTACACCAACACTTTCCTGGGACGGCTAAGATCGGTCTCGTACACCAGCGCCGCGGCAGTCGGTTCGTTCAGGAGGCGCACGACTTCAAGGCCAGCGATCTGGCCCGCCTCCCGGGTAGCCTGGCGCTGGGCGTCGTTGAAATAGGCTGGAACGGTGATCACTGCCTTGTGGAGCGGCCGGCCCAGATGGCGTTCGGCGCGGTCTTTCAGGGTGCGCAGGATGATCGCCGAAATCTCCTGGGGGAGATAGCCGCGTTCGCCGAGGCGGATTATCTCAGCGCTGCCCATCTTGCGCTTGATCGAGCGCACCGTCCGCTCCGGGTAGAGGAGGTACTGGTTGAGGGCTGCCTCGCCCACCAGCAGGCGGCCTTGGTCGTCTATGCCCACCACCGAGGGCAGGACCCGGTTCCCATGCTCGTCCGGAATGACTGCGGGCCGCCCGGATTCCAGGACCGCCACCTCGGAGTTGGTGGTTCCCAGATCGATGCCGATGATCGTTTCGCTCATTTGTTGACTCTCACTTCCGCCAGCCTGAGCACCTCGCCGCGCCAGCGCCAGCCGCGCCTGAGCACTGCCACTACCTCGCCGGCAGGCCGATTGCACAGGAAGACCACCTCAGATGCCCGCATCGTCGCCGGATCGAACTGCTGCCCTTCCGCTGCCACCGGTTCAAGCTTAAGGGAAGCAAGCAACTGGTCGAGGCGCGCCAGGGTCATCTTTAATCCGGCCAACACCGCCTGGAACCTGAGCCGTTTGCGCTTGCACAACAGGCGCACCAGCAGGCTCGGTTTGAGCTGGGCCACCGCCTCGATGCCGGCTGCCTGGCGGTCGCGCAGCTCGACCAAATCCAAAAGCACCGGCCGCAACAGCTCGCGCTCGATGGTCTTGAGACGTGCGGCATAACCGGCTTGTTCCCGCTCCGCCAGCTCGAGCAGGCGGCGGTATTCTTCCAGTTCGGAAAATACTTGCGCCAGTCCGACCGCAGCCTCCCTTCAGCTTCCGGCACTTCGGTCAGGAACCGCTCGAAAGCTGCCAGAAGCGTTTGTTTATCGGTAGTCATCTAGGCACTCAAGCAGCAGCTTGCGGAACTGGGAAAGACTCGGACGGCATGGACGGAGGCGGTAGGCCAAGCGCTGAATTTCCTCCAGGGAGGGAGGATGAAACAGCGCGTATTCGATCCGCGCCCTGCGGTCGCGGATTTGTTCATAGGCCCACCGGATCGCCTGGAACTCCGCCGGCGCGCGCTCGGGAGGATAGGCTTGGACTTTGCCGAGATAAGCGCGGCGGATGGCTTCGTCGTCGGCATCTAAGGGAACGCCCAGGAGCTCGAACGGAGAGGTCACTTTTTGTCTCCCTGGGGGAAAAGGGTCTTCAAAGAGTTTGGCGATGATCTTCCTGGGCGTCAGATCGGTCTCCTGAGCCAACCGCTCCAACTCGGCCGGCAGGTTAAACAAAAGGCCGGGGCGGTCGTAGGCTTGCAAAAACTCGGCAATCCGCGCCACCCAGCGGTGCTGCCCGGCATCTCTGGCTGACTCCAGCGCCTTTTCCAGCGCGGCCAGGTCGCGCCAATCGAGGTCGGCGGCCGCTCCCCGACATTTGGCCACCACGTCGAAATACGCAAGCGCCGGCAGGCATCGCTTCCAGTGATGGCTGGCGCGCACGTAATCGCGGACCAATTGGTACTGCTCCAGGGTCAGCAGCCGCTCGCAGACAGCTTCAAGCTCCTCTTCGCGCCAATCCAGGGCTGCCCCCCGCTGCAAAAACGGCTGCGCTGGGCTGAGCAACTGGACCTGGGGGGCGCCTTCGGCGACTGCCTCCAGGGCTAGATCCAACAGCCCGGTGACGCCGGCTTTGTCGATCTTCAATCCAGCTACACTCAAAACCTGGCGCAATTGTTTCAGATAAGGCCTGGCGCGCTGGGGTGCCAGGCACAAGACCTCGGCCGCGAGCAAAAATTCCCACAACGGAGGGGGCAAGGGGGGATCAATCCCTTGGAAGGGATCGAGTTTCCCCTGGAGCAGGGCCAATACGCCTTCCCTTGCCCTCACTTTGGCCAGTTCCTTTGGGGTCTTGGTGAGTTCGGCGGCAGCTTGGAGCTCTTTGCCCGCAAGCTCCAGCCTGCCAGCGGCGATCTGCTTGCGGGCGTGGCTTAAGATGGCGACCCCCAGGCGCCGGCGGGCGGCCTGATTGATCGGATCGAGTTTGAGGAGCTTTAAGGTCAAGCGCGCCGCCTGCTTGAAGGCACCGCGCTCGATCGCAGCTTGCGCCTGGGAGAGATGATCCAGCAGCGGCGAATCTTGCGCCAGGGCCTGGAGGGGGCGCGGCTGACCGGCCAGAACCGCCAGGACCTGCGCATTTGCGTACATCTCATTGCCGTTCTGCAATACCTACGCAAATCTAGTCATAGCTGACCAAATCTGCCGCTTGCTTCCTGCTTCGCCGAGGCCGGCCAGCGCCTTGCCTCTCCACAGGCTGACACGACGGAACTCGCCGCGTATGTGGCAAGATTTCTTGCCGCATTTATGTCCCGGTCGTG
>FWWM01016483.1_pt1 | contig 10986 bp, 9 predicted proteins | sample 2228351 | NCBI WGS metagenome assembly FWWM01 (sample SAMEA103939774, study PRJEB20133) | metagenome
CACTCGTCAGCACACCCTTCTGTCGCAACTGTGGGACTTCTTCTGGGCGCACCGCGTTGCTATACATGTAGCCGTGAATGACATAGGGCTTGCGGATGGCTTCCCGCACCCACTCGGTCATGCCTGTCGTCAAAAATGCCAGCGCCATGATGAGAAGGGCAAAAGGTTGGCTGAAAAGGCGCGGTAACCGAAAGGCACCTAAGTAACTGAAGGCGAAGATAACCAGAGAGAGGGCGAGGCTGAAAAACACAAAGACTTGCAAAACGGGGGCAGAGCCACCGAGGGCTAACCGTCGGGCGCTTTCGGGCGCATTCGCCAGATACCAAATCAACCCGAAGGGCATCAGCAATCCGGGCACCAGCAACCATTTCGCCGCCCACTTCACCATCTTCTCCCGCAAGTCATCGGGTTGCAGTTGGGCGCTGGTCACCAGGGCGAACACGCCTGCCAACGCCACTGCTACCAAAGTGCGTAAGAACAAGGACGGCAGCATCGTCGGGTTGACAAAAGCGTTCCACAAAGAGCGGCTGTGCAACCATTGCCCTGGCGTGAGCATGAAGGTGAGGATGCCGTTGATGATGAACAGGGACAACCAAGCCGCTCCAAAGTAAATCCAACCGACCCGCAAGTGCACCTGCGGGGGAAGACGATCCCAACCGTAGTAATAAACGAGGGCAGCAGCGATTTCGGTGATAAACATTACCCACTCTGTCGCCCAGATGAACACGAAGACCAGCAGCAGTGTTCGGGTAGCAGCAGGGTGCACCAAACCGATGGTCCACCAAATCCCCACACCTGTGACAGCACCGGTCACCAGAGTTAGCAAAACGAAGAAGCGTGTGTGGCGCTTGACATAGTCCAACACCCGTTGGTCGCCTTCCCGATACGCCTTCTGCTCCGTCAAGGGCAAGAACATCCCGCCACCCACCGCAAAGTGGGCGATGAACACATGGGCGATAGCGATAAGCCCGATGAGCATGCCACCACCCAAATACGGCACTTCCCAAACAGGATAGTTCATCGTTCCACTCACCTTCATTTTCTTTCGCACGAGCGAGCGGCCCATAGCCGCTGGTTATTTTGCCACTTCAACGCACACAACGCGCAATTAGTGGCAGTGAAGTGCATATCCGTTGGAGCGCGTTTTGCTTTTGCTGAACGAAATGGAAGCAGAAGGCATCATTACCCGCTACGCCCTCGGTGGGGCATCGCCGTGACTTTCTACACGACAACAGTGCTAACGGAACTGAGTTCCCATCGCGAACCAATCGGGGAGCGCATTTCCCGATGCGCCGAATGGCAGTTCGCCAGGAGGCGAACCCTTCAATGTGCCAATTTTTTTCGTTTTCTCGGTGCGTTGGGAGACGCACCATCCAGTGGTTAGGTGCTCGCCATTTATGAGGGGCGACGCCACCAACTTGGAAAAGGCTGAGGCTTCCTTTATCACACAGGAGCGAAATGAGAAGCCATGAGAGCACACTTGACGCAGCGATGGAAGCGGGTTATCCTTTTTGGTTGTGAATGGGCTTGATTAGCGCCGTTGAGGGGGTCGGGACTGTGCACGCTTTTGATTACTGTGCGCCAAAGGACATGGAGGAAGCGTTGGACATTTTCGCTGAATATGGGGACCGGGTGCGGGCACTGGCAGGAGGCACCGACCTTATCCTGTTCATGGAGCGGGGGCGGTTGCGACCAGAGATGGTAATGGAAGTGCCCGTTTGCCCGCCTTTTGTGGGGATAGAGGTGACCGACGGTTTTGTGCGCATCGGTAGCCGCACCACTATGCGGGAGTTGGAAACTTCCCCCACTATTAAGCAGCACATCCCCGTCCTTGCCCAAGCAGCAGGTGAAGTGGGCTCCGTGCAAATCCGCAACTTGGCAACGATAGGGGGCAACATCTGCACGGCTTCCCCTGCGGGTGATACTTTGCCGCCGCTTTTAATTCTGGACGCGCAAGTTCGGCTTCGGCGGAAAGGTGGAGAGCGTGTAATTCCGCTGCGAGAGTTCTTCACAGGTCCAGGGCAAACGGTTCGCGAACCTGATGAGTTGCTGACGGAAGTCCTTGTGCCCATCCCTAAGGGGCGGGTTGGGATGCGGTTTTACAAATTAGCGGTTCGCCGCTACATGGACATCTCCATTGTGAATGTGGCAGCCCTCTTGAAAGTGGATGAAGAAGGCGTTATCATTGATGCGCGGCTTGCGTTTGGCTCGGTAGCCCCAACGCCGATCAGGGTGGAAGAAGCGGAAGAGCGTCTGAAGGGTAACAGACTTGATGAGTTCCTGTTGGAGGAAGTAGCCCAGTTAGCCCAAGCGAAAAGCCGCCCCATCACCGACCAACGGGGGACAGCGGAGTATCGGCGCATCATGGTCTATCGGTTGGCAAAGCGCATTGTGAGAGAGGCGTATGCCCAAGCCGTGCAGCAAAACGAGTGAGAAAAAGGGGGCGAAGGCTTTGGGTAACTTTCGGGTTATCGGACAACGAGTGCCTCGCACCGATGCGATAGAAAAAACAACAGGGCGTGCCTTATACACAGCAGACTTGACTTTTCCTGGGATGATTTACGGTGTCTTCGTGCGCAGCCCTTACGCCCACGCCCGCATCAAAAGGATTGACACCAGCAAGGCTTGGAAAGTGCCCGGTGTGATTGCCATCCTTACCCAGGAACAATTAAGCAGCGATCTGGCACTGGTCATTGAAGAGGAAGTGCACGCTGCACAGCGGCATCGGGAGTTTTTTGCTTCTGAAAAAGTGCGTTACTATGGGCAGAAAGTTGCTTTGGTGGGAGCGGAAACCTTAGAGGCGGCGAAGGAGGCTGCTGCTCTGGTAGATGTGGAGTATGAGCCTTTACCGGCTGTCACCGACCCCCGCGAGGCTGTCAAGGAAGGCGCCCCATTGGTTTGGGAAGACCGAGAACCAGTGACTGCTCCAGACGGGACAAGGCTCTACAATGTCGTCGCTGAACGCCATTCCCAGCACGGGGACATAGAGCAAGGGTTTGCGGAGAGCGATTACATCTTTGAAGACGAATTTTTCGTCCATCGCGTCCACCAGACTTACCTTGAGCCGCAAGTAGCCATTGCGATGGTGGATGATGCAGGCAAGATTACCGTTTGGACATCCACGCAGGGGCACTTCAACGTCCGCAGCACTGTTGCCAGGTCTTTGGGAATTCCCCTTTCCCGCATCAAAGTGGTGGGGATGACCGTTGGTGGTGGGTTCGGGGCGAAGTTCGGGGGCATCGTGGATGTTTACGCTGTCTTGTTAGCCCTCTTTACCCGACGCCCTGCAAAGATTGTCTACACTCGCGCGGAAGATTTCATGGATGCCAGCCCTGCTCCGGGCTTGTATGCCCGTATCAAGACGGGAGTGAAAAAGGATGGACGGATTGTCGCGCGTTACATGTATGCTCTCTGGAATGTTGGGGTTGGTGGGGGAGCCCTTTGGGCAACGGGTGCCTTTGCTCGCCTTTACGATATTCCCCATGTGGCGTGGGATGCTTACGAGGTAGCCACCAACACCCCTCCCTCAGGGGCTTACCGTGCCCCAGGCTTCCCTCAGGTGTTGTTTGCGGGGGAGACGCAACTTAACCGCATCGCAGCGGAGTTGGGGATTGACCCTGTAGAGTTGCGGCTGAAAAACTTGCGCAACGAACCAGGGTTCCGAGAAACTCTCATGGCGGTCGTGGAAAAGGCTGACTGGTTTCATCGGGAGAAAGGTGAAAACGAAGGTTGGGGAATCGCTTTGGGACACTGGCAAAATGCTTCCTTTCCCGCTGCTGCTTTCGTGTCGGTCCATGAAGATGGTTCTGTCAAAATTTTCTGCGGCTTGATGGACCTGACAGGCACAGAGACCGCCGTCTCCCAAATCGTTGCGGAAACCTTAGGTGTTGCCTATGAGGATGTGACTTTCATTCGAGGGGACACGGATGCCGCTCCCTTCGCCCCTCCCAGTGGCGGGAGCACTGTGACCTTCAGCATCGGCAACGCTGCCAAAAGAGCAGCGGAGGATGCCCTTCAAAACCTTTTGGAGGTCGCTGCAGAGCAATTAGGTGTTCCCAAAGAGGATTTGGAATGGGGCGAAAAGCGCGTCTGGGTGAAAGGGGAACCTGAATGCTCATTAAGTTATGCCGAAATTGCCCAAGCCGCTTTGAGGTCGTCTAAGGGTCCTATTATTGGGAAGGGCTCTTTCGGTGCAGAGCCTTCAGACGCGAGTGTGTTCTCCCAAGCGGTCAAGGTTCGGGTGGACCCTGAAACTGGGCAGGTGAAAGTGCTAAAATCTGTTCAGGCATTGGATGTGGGCAGAGCCGTCAATCCAACTCAATGCGAAGGACAAGCGGAAGGAGGCGCCGTTCAGGCAATTTCATGGGCAACAATGGAAGAGATGATGTATGACGAGCAAGGTCGCCTCATGAATCCAGATTTGGCAGACTATCGCATTCCTACCGCCGCCGATGTTTCGGAGATAGAGACGCTCTTGATGGAGTTTCCGTCACGACACGGTCCTTATGGAGCAAAAGGGATAGGGGAACCTCCCATCACAGCGGGCTTAGCGGCTGTAACCAGTGCAATTGCTGATGCGACAGGGGTTTGGGTTCATGAAGCGCCCGTTACACCTGAGCGACTTGTCTTGAGTCAAGAACAAGTTGCTGTAACAGCAAAGGTGTGAGGAACCATGAGCGCTATGGAAATTCGCGACTTGGTAGTAGAAGTAGAGGGCTACCCTGTCGTGGATGGACTGACCTTGACGGTGGAGGAAGGCGAAAAGGTCGGCATTGTGGGAGACTATCACAATGCCCTCACAGTGCTCCATGTTCTCACGGGTTTGCTCCTTCCCACCAACGGTGATGTCTGGATTTACAACCTTCCTGCCCGCCAAGCCTATCAACGGGGGCTCGTCCGTTACATTCCCTCTCCAACCCTTAACTCAGATGCGCTATCGGCTCCAACCCCTGTCGTAGCCACCACTTCCCTTCCAACATCAACTACCAATGCTGGTCTTCTCCTCTTCATTGCTCCAAATATAGATTTTCCTGATAAATCTATAGAAAAAAACTATAAGTTAATCCGCCTAAAGAGGGGTGAAATTAGGCATGGCCAGTAGCCAATACGTATTTTTCTTAACGCTTCTGTATTCCGTACTGGTTGTTTTTTTAAATCTCGTAGTATCTTATAACGTCACATTAACGAATCCATCACTTAGTCTCTACTCCTTATCGTGGGTACTATTTTTGATATACAATGCAGTATTATTAATATTCGTTAGAAAAAGAGAGATCTATCCGACTATAGCGAACTATGTGAGAAAGTTAGGTACTATCCTCGTGATATTAGTTATACAAATAATATCTTTAGTTATGTGTGATCTATTAGTAATGAAGGGGGTAAACATAACTGCTTACGTTAAGTTTGGCGCGACTTTGTCTATAACTTCTTTATTTGTTAGCCTTGTTCATTTTCTTGATATTGGCTTTTATAAATACCGGATTATCTGGTCATTAGGATTTGTTGGCACTGTCATCTTAGCGCCACTATTGGTTGAATCCGCTGCATTTGTTCGTGATTTGAGATTAAGGTCATTACTTGATTTTTGGAATTTTATTGTCCCTTATAAGCATGTTGAGCAATTGCGCCAATTTGTTTTTTTGGAGGGATGGCAAAACTTAGAGATTGTTGTGGGTTCTGTTTTAGTCTTGGCTGCCTACTGGTTCATTGTGGCTTCTATCTGCCTTTATGTCCGACAATTGCAAGCCGATTGGCGTTACTCTCGTTTAGCGAGGGAGGGATGACCGATGCGGCAACGGTTGACAATATTCATCTTGGTTCTTTGCTGGATTATGTTGGGGACTTTGTTCCAGAGCAACTTGCGGTTTACATTGTCACCTGAGCAGACGAACGGTTTTCGCCTGCTCGGTCGCTTGCTGGCTAAGGCGTTGTGGCAGCAATCGGAGGTCTTTCGGGACACGGGACGCTGGTGGATGGTTCTCCCCCTCTTGCGCATCACTACCTTTCTTGATCCCACCTTTGCGGAAGCCTTTGATTTCGCTGGCTGGCACATCGCTTACAACTTGCGGGCGGAGGAGAAAGACGAGCGCCAGCGCGTCCAATGGGTTCGCCTGGGCATCCAAGTCTACGAGCAGGGACTGGAGCGGATGCCGAACGACTTTAGCCTTTTGTTCGGCTTGGGATGGACCGCTTACGACAAGTTGGGCGACACGGTAATGGCTGCCCACTACTTGGAGCGTGCTTTGAACGTCCCTGGTAGGTTCACGAAAGACATTAACTGGGTTCGGCACATGTTGGCTCACGCCTATGAACGAATGCCCAACATGCGCTTGGCGCTCAAGCATTGGGAAGAAGCGGCGTTGGAATCGCCCTATAATCCCGTGGCTCGCGGCGCTACCATAACAATCGTGGAACGCTATGCCTCTGCCGAGGCTATGGCTCAACAGGGCTACTACCAGGAAGCCATCCAGATTTTGGAGAACCTCACTCGCCATCCCGACAAGAAGTTCGCCACCATCCCTCGCCACATGTTGGCGGACATCTACTACCAGATGGGTGACTTGGAGTCCGCATTCGCAATCTTACAATCAATGACGGAATGGCACAAACTGGAGCCGCGCGCCGAGTTCAAAGCTGAAGAAGTGAGGAAAGAGTTGGAGCGGCGGCGCCTGCGAGCCAAGGAGTAAACTCAACTTTCCACAAGGGCGCGCATTTTCTCCAACCCTATCCGCGCTACTTCGTAGGGGTCTTGTTGCCAGTAGGTGCGGTTGAACAGTTCCAGCGAAATAACACCTTCATACCCTCGCCGCCGCACTTCTGCCACCAGTTCCCGCAACGGCAAATGTCCGTCTCCCGGCATAACGCGAACCTCGTCCCCTGCTGTCTCTCGTGGGATGCCTGCGGGCACATCGTTGAAATGTAAGATACCGATGCGCTCCCCTGTCAAATCGGGGACATCGTCCAGTGACGAACCTCCCCGCCACAAATGGAAAGGGTCTACCACTATTGTTGCCTCGGGGTCTCCTGTGCGCTTTACTATCTCCCACGCTTGGTCTATGCGGGAAACCTTCGGCGAAAACCCAAGGAACTCCATCATTGGGAGAGCGCCCACCTCGTGTCCGATCTTCAATAACTCCCCAAAGCGCCGGGCAGCATCCTCTATGTCCAAAGGTGCTGCTTCCAGTCGCATGGATGGCGATGCCACAACTTTCGGACACCCCAACTTTGCTGCCAATTCCAGCAAACTTTTGCACTCGTCCATTGCGCGCACATAAGCGTCACCGTGAGCGTCCATCCACCCGTGCAGAGCAATCATGCTGGGCACTTGCAATCCGCTGTCCCGAAGCATCTTGACCACATCGTCCAGCGAACCGCCTTCGTTCTGGTAATTGCGGATATCAGCGAACCATAACTCAATTGCCTGATATCCCGCTTTCGCTGCGGCTTGAATTTTCACGGACAAGGGCGCCGGTTGAATAGTGCTCGTATTCAGGCAATACACCCACGCCATCGTAAACCACCTTGTTCCTATCTGTTTTTCCCACTTCAATTTGTCGCACTCCCGAAAGAGGCGAAACAATCTCGCTCTGTGACTCCGATGCCTAACCGAACACCCGCTGCAGGTAACTGAGGCTTTCTCGGGCGATGCGTTCTGCGCCGGGCGAGAAGTCAAAAACCTCCACGCTCACAAAGCCGTCGTAGCCTATTTCCTTGAGGGCTTTCGCCAAGGGGGTCAGGTCTGTATCGCCCATTCCGGGACCGAGGCGATTGGCATCGTTGGCGTGGACATGGCGCAAGTGGGGAGCGACCAGCCGCACTGCCTCATCTAATGCCAGCCCTTGAGCGCATGCGCTCTTGACATCCACCATCGTCTGCAGGTTGGGGTGGTTGACTTCTTGGACAAAGCGCAAGGCTTCCTGCAAGGTAGGGATGAAATCCGTTTCGCCTGGCAGGGCTTCAATGCAGAAGGTAATCCCCAACTGCTCCGCCAACGAGAGCAAATCGGCAAAAAAGGCTTTCGTTCGCTCCCACGCCGCGTCGTAGGTATCGCCGGGGACTAAGGAACGCTGCTTGGGGGAGCCGACGACCATGATGCGCCCACCCAAATCAGCGCACAAGTGCATCAAAGCCTGAAAATAGGCTTTCGTTGCCTCGCGCACCGAATTGTCAGGCGTGGTTAGATGCAAGCCCGGTGGGGAAACAAGGAGCCAGTGCAAGCCCACAATTTCTAACCCATGCTGTTGCGCTAACTTTCGGATGCGTTTGCGCTCCTCGGACGAGATAAGTTCTGCCCGCTCGGCGAGGGTGAAAGGGGCAATCTCCACACCATCGTAGCCAACCTCTCGGGCAAAGGCGAAAGCGTCTTCTATCCGCCAACCCTGAAAAACCTCATTGCAAATAGCGAACCGAATCGCCACCCTTCTCTCCTCCTTCCGAACCGAAGGCTTTCACAAACATTTTGGCACGCTAAGCCTTGACTGGGAGGCTGCCCTTGACACCGAAAAGGGCGTGTTATAATCACAACGGCACCGTTGCTAAGGGGGCTGCACCGATGAGCCTGAAAGAACGCATTGACGCCGATTACAAAGAGGCGATGAAGGCGCGGGACGAATTGCGGGTTTCTGTCTTGAGGCTTCTGCGCTCTGCCCTTCACAACGCGGAGATTGACAAGCAACGCCCGCTGACGGAGGACGAGATATTGAGCGTCATCCAGTCGGAAGCCCGCAAGCGCCGGGAGTCCATAGAAGCGTTTCAACAAGGAGGGCGGCAAGACTTAGTCGCCCGAGAGCAAGCCGAATTAGCCATTTTGGAAAGTTACCTTCCGAAGCCGTTGAGCCGTGAGGAACTGGTGGAGTTGGTGCAGGCAACCATCCGCGAGGTAGGCGCTCTTTCCCTGAGAGACATGGGCAAAGTCATGGCTGCGTTGATGCCGAAAGTGAGAGGGCGCGCCGATGGACGAGAGGTCAACGAGTTGGTGCGACAGTTGCTCAGCGGTGCTGTGCCCTCTGAGGAGTGATGGCGAGCATGAGCGAAGGTTCTCCCCTCTCTAATGAGGCGATTTTCTCTCCTCCCAACACCGCGCCCTTTGCCCTCCGAACAGGCGAGGGGAACCGCCCTTCAACAGGGAGTAGCGTTGCGCTTACCCTTGCATCATTATCACATTAACGGAGGTGACGGTCAGCCTCTGTGAGCGCGACAGAGCAACAAGTGGCATCTATTGCTGTGCCAGTTGCCGACGCTGCTTACTTGCACCCTGTTCTGGGAGTGCGCGATGAGCACATTCGGTTCCTTCAGCGGGAATTGGGGACGCGCATTGTCGCTCAGGAAGGCAAAATCCTCGTCCACGGTCCCGAACCGCAGGTTCAGTGGGCAGCAGAGGTGTTGCAGCAGATGGTGTCGTTAGTGGAGCGAGGTGGTTCCCTCTCCCTTGCTGATGTCCGTTACCTGCTCCATCTTGCTCGGAAGGGGCAACTCAAAGAAGCCGATGAGTTGCTCACGGAAGCCGTCTATACCACCGACCGCGGCAAGCGCATCGTTCCTAAAACTTTGGGGCAAGTCCGTTATGTGGAGGCAATGAAGCGCCACGACTTAGTGTTTGCCATCGGCGTTGCAGGGACGGGCAAAACCTTTTTGGCCGTTGCCATGGCGTTGGCAGCCCTTAAGCAACGGCAGGTGTCGCGCATCATCCTTGCCCGCCCCGCTGTGGAGGCAGGGGAGAAACTGGGGTTCCTGCCAGGCGACATTTACGAAAAAGTGGACCCCTACATGCGTCCCCTCTACGATGCCCTTTACGACCTGATGGATTACGAGAAGGTGCAACGGCTTATTGAGCGGCGGGTTGTGGAAGTCATTCCGTTGGCTTACATGCGCGGAAGAACTTTCAACGATGCATTTATCGTTTTGGACGAAGCCCAGAACGCTACGGGGCTGCAAATGAAAATGGTGCTCACCCGCTTGGGCTTCAACGCTAAAATGGTGGTCACGGGCGATATCACCCAGATTGACTTGCCTAAAGGGGTGCGCTCAGGGCTGGTGGAGGTGCAGGAGGTGTTGAAAGGCGTGGAAGGGGTTGCGTTCGTCTACCTGACGGAGCAAGATGTCGTGCGGCACCCGTTGGTCCAACGCATTGTTGCGGCTTATGATACTTACGAAAAGCGACGGCGCTCCTCGGTCACCGACCGAGGTGAGCAACATGGCGAGTGAGAAGAAAAGCGACAAATCGTGGTGGCACCGAATCCGACGGCGGAAGAATGGGCGCTCTTTCCCCTTCCTGCCCATTAAGCGAGTTTCTACTTCCCGTCTCCTCTTGTTCTGTGCCACATTCGTGGCGATTTGGTTAGCCATGACTCCACCGTCTTTGCTGGTGCCTGTGCCCTTTGTGGAAGGGCAGATTTTCCCTTACGACATTCGCGCTTACCGCACCGTCCGCTACTTGTCGGAGGTAGCGACGGAGCAGCGTCGCCAACTCGTTGCCCAAGCGGTGCCACGCCAATACCGTCTTGACCCTTCCGTTGCTGCTCGGTGGGAAGCGGTGCTTAACGAACTGATGGACGCGGCTGCTTCCCTTTACGCTACCCCTTTGCCCCTTAGCGAGAAAATCCAACGCCTCAGGGACCGAATTGGCGTTAGTCTCCCCGACCAGATGCTAAGCATCTTAGTGCGCACCTCGCCTTCTACCCTTCGCGTGGCACAAGGTTCCTTGCTGCAGAGTTTGCGGGCGGAATGGCAGCGTGGCATCAAACCGCTTCCAGAAGAGCAAGCGGCTGCCCTTCAGCGGGTGAAGGAGCGGATAGATAAGTTGCCGCTCACCAACGATGTGAAGTGGGCGTTGAAGCGGTGTGCGGACATTTTCCTGCAGCCCAACATGGTCTTTGATGCCGTAGCGACGGAGCAAGCCCGCCAACGCGCCCGCGCCTCTGTGGAGCCCGTTTGGCGCACCATCACCGCTGGCGAACTCATTGCTCGCAAGGGCGAAGTGGTGAC
>FWWM01016484.1_pt1 | contig 10985 bp, 13 predicted proteins | sample 2228351 | NCBI WGS metagenome assembly FWWM01 (sample SAMEA103939774, study PRJEB20133) | metagenome
CGATCTATGAATCTTATCGGGAACGTTATTCAGAATGCGTGCGGATGCTGAACGGTCTGGAGAAGAGCCTTGAAACGCAACTCCCTGCCTCCGACCGGCGATGGCATTCCGAATCTCATCTGAACCCTGAACCCTGAACCCTGAACCCTGAACCCTGAACCTGAATCGAGGTTGCCATGAGCAAAGTAGACAGAAAACAGCGCGGGCGGGAGGCGGAGGACGCGGCGGCGCGGTTTCTGCAAAGTCAGGGGTATCGTATCGTCGTCCGCAACTGGCGCACGCGCTACGGCGAACTGGACATCATCGCCGAAGATCGCGCCGCGCTCGTCTTTGTAGAAGTGCGCTCCAAACTCTCCGACGACCCAACGACTCCGCAGGAGACCATTACCTCTAAGAAGCAACAGCAAGTCTCCAAATCCGCTCTCGCTTACGTCTCGCAGCACAACATCCAAGACCGTGATTGCCGCTTCGATGTCGTCGAAGTGTTTCTGAACCATAACGGCAAGCCGGTGCGCGTGAACCTCATCAAGAACGCCTTTGAACTTCAAGGCGCAAGGTTGTAGGAGTTGTTGAACCATGAACGCCGCATCATCGGCGGGGAACCAACTGAGTCTTTTTGACGTTCCGGCAAAAGAGAGCGGACTGCGCCGACGCCTGCCGCGCAAGCGGTCGGGGCACACGCCCGCGTCCAACGGCGAACCGACGATGTTTGAAGACCGCCGCTGTGGATTCTGCGGGGCGCAGACGACGATTACAGGCAACGCGAGCGTGTGCGAAAGTTGCGGCGCGGTGATGTTGCGGGAGTAGTTATTGACTCCTCCGAAAATAACCGCCCACGCAGGAGGGCGACGCTCCTGCGGAGTCCCGACGAGTCGGGATTCGGCGGGAGCCTCCCCCTCCCGGTCCGCGATTTTCCTGCGGCGGGGGGCGTCAACAATGCAGGAATGACTCCTTACAACGATGTCCTTGTCCTTGCCTGCTATGGATTAATAGGGGACCTCTTGCAGTTGCCCTGTTCTTTCCCGGTTGGGCGATTTACATTGGCGGAGGTATTTTCATTTCAGTTGAAGCAAGTCATTCACGGACACGATCGCCTCAACTGTCTCGTATGGCTCTGCTGGACACGCTGTTTACGCTGCAGCGAGCGTTGGAAGAACAGAAGTGGCACTGCTTGCCCGTTCCGTTTCGCATCCGCTGCGGCGTGAGCGCGGGCGAGGTAGCGATTGAAGAGGGCGTGCCGCTGGGACACATACACAGTTCCATCATTGACCGCGCCGCGTAATTGCAAAAGCCGACGGCGGAAGGAGACATCGTCGTGAGCAGAAGCGGCTTCACTTTCAACTTTGATTCATTGCTCGACACGGTGTCCTCCTTCGCGGCGAAAGTCAACGTCATCATCAGCATTGCCTTTTGCCCGCGATGCATGCTCATGGTCATCGCCCTTCCGCTCGTAGTGCCGATTCCGCCTGAAGGCGGAACTACGAACCGTGTCAGCGCTCAAACTGCGGGAACAAATCCTCTTTCGTCCACCGTTTCACCGCATCCGCCGCGTGGTGCATCGCAGGGTCAACCGCGCTGTCAGGCAAGTTCGGGTCCGTCGAACGCTGGTTGAACAACACCGCCCAACTCAGCCCGTCCCATCGCCGCACCAGCAGCGTCGCCGTGCCGGGCAAACTTCCCGCGTGCCAGTAGTTCGCTTTGCCGTCCTTCACAGGTCGCACCATCCAACCGCAGGCGTAGTAGGTGTCTTTGAGCGTGCCGTCGTCGCTGCGCCACGCGGGGGCAGGCGGAGGCGCATACATCATCTCAATCGTTTCGGGTTTCAACAGCGGGCAACTCTGCGGGTCATCCAGCGCAGCGGCGAAGCGGGCGAGGTCAACGGCGGACGCAATCCATCCGCCGTGCGCGTCCATCGCTTCGAGATGAAAACTGCCGTAAGGCGTGGGGACTTTTCTGAAGGTGTAGCGCAGGCTTCCAGCCTGCTGCCGACAGGATGTCGGCGCTACGGGTTCAGGGAACACACTGTCGCTCATCGCGTCATCTCGCGTGTAGTAGCGCACTTCGTCCTTCGCCCGTTTGCGCAGCAGCGACGCGCCGATGCGCATTCGTCTAATCCCGATGGGGGCGAGGACGCGCTTTTTCACGTATTGTTCATAAGTCGTGCCCGTCACCGTTTCGATGATGCGTCCCAACACGCAGTAGTCAAAGTTGGAGTAAGCGTAGCGCGTGCCGGGGTCGAAGTCAAGCGGTTGTCCCATCATGTAGCGAATGATGGCTTCAGGCGGCGCGGGGGGCGGCACGCCGACGGCTTCGGCAATCTCAATGGGACGGAACATCGGGTCGAAACTCCTGTCCCGGTCCCAGCCGCCGGTGTGTTGAAGCAACTGCCGCACCGTGACGCGCTTTAATCGCGGGTCGGGTTTCTTGCGCTTCGTGAAAACGGGTGGGAATCGCACAATGTCGAATGCTCTTGCATCAAGATCAAGCCGTCCTTCTTCGATTAACTTCATCACGGCAACAGCGGTAATGGGTTTGGAAACGCTGGCAATACGAAACAGCGACGTCGGCGTCACGGGCATTTTCTTCTCGCGGTCTGCCCAACCGTAACTCCTCGTGTAAACTAAACGTCCGTCTTTCACGACAGCGAGCGCGCCGCCGGGCACGCCGCGGGCTTTCATGAATTGCTCCATCGCACGGTCAAAAGGTTTCATCGCCTGTATGCCTTCTCCAACTTCTCCCGCATCGCCGCAACGGGATTGAGCAGAGCGACAGGCATACCGCCCTGCCCGCTATCGCCGCCGCCAATGACCATGCCCACAACTTCGCCTTGTTCATTGACAACAGGCGCGCCGCTGAAGCCGGACAGATTCACGGGGACTTTCATCATCACGACAACGTTCTTGTGCGTGGGTATCCAGACGATGCCGGGAAACAGTTCTGCGCTTGCGCCTGCTTTGGAGAACTCTTTGCCGACCACCCAGACGCGGGCGAGGAAGGAGGGATTCGTCTTCGCCAGAGGCGCGACGCCGACGCCGCTGTGCGGGGGAAGTTGAAACGCCACGATGTCCCCGCGACAATCGCTTTCCGTCGGTCCTTCGCCCATCGGGAAACCCTCGCGCAGCAAGCCTTTGCCTGCGACGCCGATTTGCCTGCTGCGGTCCATGTTGAACAGCGTCACGCCTGTTACCGCGTCGGGAATTTGCTCGGCGGGTATCTGCTTGTCCAGTCCGCCTGCTTCGCCTAACAGATGCAGCGCGGACAGCAGCACAGGTTCGCCACCGTCCATCATCGCACCAAACGCCGTGCCTGCTTCAACAACCCGCCCGTCCTTCAACTTGAAGGTCGGGCGCACGGCGAAGTGAGCGGGCAACGGCGGCGGCGTGCCCGGCGTGTTCAGCAGTTGTTGTATTTGCTTCCCCTTGACGATTCCAAAAATGATGACGCCGACGCCCAGCACCGCGCCAAGAGCACCCGTCGTCATACCACCAATCGCCAGACCGCGCCACGCCGGACTGCGCCGCAGGTGGGCAACGCCCAACAACACTGCCACCAAACCTGTGATGGGACTGACCACGCAGCACGTCAGCGGCAATGATAGGATGCCCACAATGAGCGACGCGATAGCGAGACCCTTTCCTGATTGTTGAGGCGAAGCGGGACCCGTTGTTTCCTTCATTCGATTATCCTTTCAGCCACAACTCACGATACGCCTGCCATTCATTCGGCTGCGTCGTATAGTCGGCGAAGATTGCCACACCTGCGAAGGCGGACGAATCAGCGTGCGGGTCAGATAGCCCCTCGCGCACGCCTTTGAGCGCAAGGCGGGTGTTCTCAGCTTAAGGATGGTGTGACGCGCTGCATTTGTAGGGGCGAAGCATTTGCCCGCAAATGCTTCGCCCCTACAAATGCGGCGCGGGTTTCGCGCATCAGACGCAGGAAGTGCGGGTCGCCATCCTTGCAAATCTCATAGTCCCACTGCGCGCCACCAAACCCGCACGAGTTCACCAGCCACAACGCTTCGCCCACCATTTTCTTGCGCATATCCGCGTTCGACAAGTCCACTTCGCCCTTGCCGCGTGAATTTCCCGCGTAAATCCACGCGACGACTTTCACCGACGGCGCTTCTCGATGCAATAAGTGAACCAGCCGCCACGCATTAGCAGGGTAACGAAACCGCAGCGTGCCATCCTTCTTGACGTCACTAACGTAAAAGTAGGCATAACGAATCTGCCGCTCGCACAGCCGCCGCGCCAACTGGTGCAGGTAATTGTCACGCCTCCCCAAATACCACCAGTAGCGCAGCCACAATCCATTCTCGCTCGTGTTAAAACTGTGCCTACCGACGCGCGAGAGAGGCGGGTAGGCGGGGTAGTCAGCGAGGACGGGCAGCAGCAACATCGCCAAGCCAACAAGCCATCGCCGCCAGCGACGTTTGCGGTTCGGTGTATGGGTCATTGTAATCTTTGCGCCTGCCGTGCCCTCTGTTCGGCTTGCTCCCTCTCGGCTTGCAGGCGCGCCTCCTGCTCACGCAGGTTTTTCACGGCGGTGCTGAGGTCGCCGAAGTCGTGCGTAACCAGAACGTACCGCAGCGCGTCCGCTGTCGTCTTGCCGACTTGTGAGAGGGGAACAACCTCCTCCAGCGGCTTCACGCTTTCTGACGCTGCGACCGCCTGCCGCGTCAGCAGTTCGTTCTTCAGACGCTCGCAACCCGCCAGCGATTCTGACCATGCCTGCTGCAACTGCGCGCCCTCAGACAGGGTGAGCAAATCACTCTGCTCCGCGAACTGTGCGGCGAGCGTCTGCCCCTCCGCGCGTATCTCCTCCACTTCCTGCAAGCGACGCTGCCACTCGGCAACATCGGCGTCCATCGGCTGGTCTACAATCAGCGGCTCCAACTTGTTCTGCCAGCGCAGCATGGCGATTTTGTGCTGCATGATGCGAGCGTGAAAACTCTGCCTTGTGGCAACCGACAACGCCTCTCGCACGGTGGACAGGGCTTTCTCCAATGCCGTCACATCTTCTCCTTTTTGTCGCAACTCGCTGATGCGCTGCGTGAGTTGCTGCTCAGTTTCCCTCAGAGGTTGCGGCGGTTCCAGTTTGCCTTGCAAACTCTCTTCAATCCGCTGAAAGCAATCGCGATGGCGGCGCTTGAAACGCCGACGGTGATACCAGGTCAGCGCGCCCGCGATGACCGCGCCTGAGATCAACCGGATTCCCCAGCCAGAGATTCCCCACTGGGACACATCAATGAGCGTCATGATGAGAGTCTTCATGACTCCTGAGCCGATCCAGATGAGGAGTGCACTGACGCCAAACACATTCACCAGGTCCAAAATGCGGCTCTGGCCGAAACCTTCCCAAAGTTCCGTGTTGGTCGGCTCAACGATGCCACAATTCGGGCACGAAGGCTGTTCCTGCGTCACCCAAAATCCACAGACGGCGCACTGGACATACATGGGTTTGGGTTCTTCGGACATGATTCATCCCTCCTGTAAAACCCGAAGCCTGCCTGCGCAGGCTGTATATTCTGCGTATAGTCCGCGCAGGCGGACTTTGGGCTGTTGTTGCCGTGATTTCAATCACACGGGCACTTTACCACCTCTGCCACCGCCTCTTTTGTCGGGGCAATTACGCGCGGCGCGGAGGCGATGCGCTCGGCGGCGGCGGTGTCCTTCATGCCGCTGCCGGTGATGAGGCAGACGACGGTTTCGTCGGGCTGAATCGTTCCGTCAGCGAGCAACCGCTTGAGCGCGGCAAGCGTCGTGCAACTGGACGGCTCGGCGAAGATGCCTTCGCTCTGTGCCAGCAACTTCTGCATTGCCAGCGTCTCATCATCTGGAACGGCGATTGCCAAACCGCCCGACTCGCGCACGGCGGGGAGCGCGACGTGGGCGTCAAACAGAACGTCGTCAGCGATGGCGGTCGCAATCGTGTCAATCGGCTGCGACCACGGCGTTTCGTAACACTGCTTGGGCGTGAGGTGGTCGCGGAACGCCGTCATCATCGGCGCGCAGCCAGCCGCTTGCACGCCGACCATTTTCGGCATCCGCTTCAGCAGCCCTAATTGCTGCAAGTCTTTGAACCCGCGCCACACGCTGCCGAGGTTGCCGCCCCCGCCCACGGCGGAGATGAACCAGTCGGGAGCGTGGCGGTGAAGTTGCTCGAACAGTTCGTAGGCAATCGTCTTCGCGCCCTCAATCGTCAGCGGGTTGAACACGCCCGCCGTCGAGACCAGATACCAGCCGAATTCTTCGCACCCCCAGCGCACGAGGTCGAAGATGGCGGCGGGCGACTCCGTGTCCACTTTAATCACCGTCGCGCCGTAGGAGCGCGCCTGCAGGAGTTTGGCGTCGGGGGCTTGACGCGGCGCGAACACGAAGCACGGCAGCCCTGCCCGCGCTCCATAAGCCGCCGCGCTCGCGCCGACGTTGCCCGACGACTGCACCGCAATCGCCGTCGCCCCACACTGCTTTGCCGCCGTGACGCTGACCGTCATCTGTCGGTCTTTGAACGAACCCGTCGGGTTGCGCGTTTCATCCTTCAGAAGTAGGGGCGAAGCAAATTGCTTCGCCCCTACGCCCAACGCCGCGCCTAACCGCTCCGCCACAATCAACGGCGTGCCGCCCTCCTGCAGCGTGACCACGCCCTCCGTCTCCACCGGCAGCAGCGCGCCATACTTCCAGAGCGAACGAATTACGCCGTCAAAAACGTCGTGCAACGCGACACTTTGCAACCGCGTCGGGTTGAGCATCGGAATCAACGGACCGTCGCAGGCGTCGCAGTTTTGGCTTCTGCCCATCGGGGTGCAGTGAAGGTTGCAGTAGGCGCAGGTGAGGTGATATTTGTTGGTCATGGTTCTCTCTACTGGATTGGCGGGGCTCGGGGAAATCAAAGTTTCTTCCCGCCAGCAGTTCGCCGACCTTGCGAATCTGCGCGGCGGGGGCGGTCGGATGCTTTGCCTCCGCGCCGTCGGCTTCCTTGAAAATCACGTTGTCATCACACCGCGAATTGAAGGGCGGGTCAAGATAGATGAGATCCACCGACGGCTCCTCACATGCTTGCGCAGCACATCCAGATTGTCGCCGTAGAAGAGCGTGCTGGGCATGGGTCACCTCGTCATCATCGTCGTCTGCTGTTGCCGTTCTTTGTCTGACGAGAGCGGCGCGTCCGTTTTTTGGGTTGGGCTTCGGCGACTTCGCGTAGCCACGCCTCGGCTCGTTCAAGCCCGATGAGGTCAACCAACTCTTGCATGACCCGCTTCTCTCCGAAGTCCCTGATGAAGAACCGAATGTCCTCCTCCAACGTCGGCAACTCTTTACTCATGTTTGCCATCTCCTGAAGAATGCGCTTTGCACCAAAGTCTTGGATGAAGAACCGAATGTTCTCCTCCAACGTCGGAAACTCTTTACTCACGGGAAACACCTCCTCAACATCTTTCGGATACAATTTGTAGGCAAGCAGCAGCAACTCATGTTCTCTGCGTTTTGCCAGTTCTTGCAGCACCACCTGTCGCTTGTGTCCGCTGGTGAACAACAGCAATGGATGGTTCTGTTTCTCCACTGATAATTCTGACACAACCAGCACGTAAAGTGGTAACTTATCATCACTGCGATAGAGCCCCGCCGCCTCCTTCTGAAACTTGACCAGATGCGGCACCGCGTTCAGCACGCGACGCGGTTTGGTTGCCGAAATGACCGTGACGGTCGCCTGCCGCAAATCATCTTCGCCGACCTGCTCCAGAAACAAATAGGCGCGAGCAAGGATGAGTTTGTATTCCGCTGGTGTGAGCGGGTCGCGCGGCGACTTGAATTCCAGCAGGTTGTGCTGACCAAAGTAGGCAAACGGCGACACCTGCGCCAGTTTCGCTCGCACGAGTTCATCCGTCGTCGTCACCGCGTCCACCGTGCGCGGCAGGCGGCTGACTTCCACTTGCGTCTGCACCTTCGCGCCCTGTTGCTCCAACCATTGCGTGAAGATTTCTTTGAAGACTGCATCCCAGGGTGTCGCCATCGTTTAGTCCGCCTCACACTCTTGCAGTATCCTCCAATACACCTGCCGCGCGTGTTCGTAGGCTGCAAGGGCGTCCGCCATCTGCTGCGGATCTTTGTGGAACTGCTTCTTCTGCGACCAGCACTGGTCAACGCCTTTCAAACACCACTCCGCGCTGCGCCGTGAAGCGCGAATCGGCTTGTCGCCAACGAGGACGAAGATGGGGTTGGTGTGTGACGATGCGAGAATCCGCAACGCGACCCAACTGCTGCGCTCGATTTTCACGTCGAAGGTAATGTCCCGCGTTTTGCCGTCGGCAAGGACGTTTTGCTTGGCGACGGGGTAGCCGTTGACGACGACTTCAACCGGCACTTCCCGCGTGCTGCCGATGCGGGCGCGTTCGATATGCCAGTAGGGTTTCTGGTTGTAGGGACGGTTTTTGATGTCAGGGTTCGGCTTCTCGTCCAGCAGCGCGGCGACCTTCGCCGTGACGCGCACGGTGGACGGTTCGCGTAGGCGAAGTTCGCTGCCGTTCTCACCCATCGCCACGTTGTTGACCTTGAACTCCATCAAATGGCTCTTGCCATCGCTAACGTAGTTGCGCCCGTTGCGGATGCCTTCGCACCACAAATCAAAGTCCAACTTGCCGTCCAACTTCACGTAGGAGCGACCCAACCCAACCCGCTCGCCGTAGATGCAGGGGAAGTCGGTCTCGCCGCTGATGCGGGTGCGGAAACCGCAGTTGAGGGTGTGATACCAGATGTTTAACTCCCAGACATAAGGCGTATCCACCGTCGAAATGAAATCAACAGCGGGCACAGGCTTGCCGTCAGGACCGGGGACTTGATGGGTCACGTCCACAATGTATTCGTTCGCGCCGATGCCGTTGAACGGCGGGACGATGTAGTTGGGGAGGTCGGTCGTAGGCACTTCCAAGCCCCAACCCGAATGAGCAGGACCGCATACCGCGCCTTGCTTCTTCGCCCAGCGCAGCGTGTTGAGGCAGAGCGTGGGCCAGTGATACTTGGAATCGCCGCCGGGGTAGATTTGGTCTTTCAATCTCAGCAAGCACAGGTGCCCCGACTGATGCGAGCCGAAGCCCGAAACCTCGATGTCGTAGCGCAGCAGGTAGGGATACTGCGACACCTTGTCCACCTGTCCGGTGAAGAACTGCTTCTGGTAGTCGAAGCACGGTCCCCACGTCAGGTTGCAGCCGACCTTCAAATCCTCGCCCCTGCAATGCCGCGCCATGTCGGGCGCGTGGACGCCCTCCGTCGGGTTCGTGTAGTGCGCGCAGCCCGCCGCGTGAATGTGGTGGTCGCCCGACCACCAGCCGAGTTTCGACGGGTCAACCCAACGCTCCAACTTGAACGCGAGCGTTTGCGGTTTGCTGTGAGGCAAGTTATTAACTTGCCCCACGGTGACCGTCTGCGTTTTTGTCAGATACTCCGGTCCGCGTGTGTATTCGACGGTGTAAGTGCCTGCGGGCAGTTTCACCTTCTCGCCGTCGGCGCGGTAAACTTGAGGATGAAAGAAAAAGTCCGGCGCGAGCCGCTTCGCCTGCGACGGATAGACGCGCCCCCACTTGTCGCGGATGATGAACATCGCCGTCGTCGGTTGGTTGTTCTCGTCCCACACGCGCAGCGTCACGTCAGACGATGGCAAGCAGTTGAACAGGATGTCCACCTCGTTGCGAAACCCGATGTCCTGCGTGCCCTGCCCGACGTTGAAAGCAATCTTCGCCTCGCGCTTGCCCGCATCACGGCTGTAAAGTTGGATGATGCGATACTCCAACTCCAACCCGCTCAACTCCTTCCGAAGCGGCTGGCTGTTGAACATCTGTAAATCCAGCCAGCGGTCGCGCTGTTCGCCTTGCGTGATGGGCGGCTTGGCGTTCGCGGAATAGTCGGTGAGATAAACGGGTTCCGCGTTGGGACTGACTGCCCGCAGTTCCCCCGTCACGCCCGCTTCGTTGTGGACTTTGACGAGAAACTGCCGCCAGCCTTGTTCGACGAGTTCAGGTTTCGCCGGACCCGCCGCCACTTTCACCCGCGACTCAGGGTTGATGTTGACCGAAAACAGACAATACGGGTCGAGCGCGTCCTGCACCATCTTCACTACTTGCGCTTCATCTCTCTCTTGCGCCGCCTTGAACAAGGCGACTTTCGTCTGACTTGACAGCGGACTGCCCAAGTAATCCAACGCCTCAACAATTCGCCTGACCTGCGCCAGCAACGGCTGCGCAGCGACCCTCTCCACGGTGGGCAACCTGTTAGATTGCCCCGCGCTCTGCGGAGACGCCCCTCCGTCCCCAGCAACCGACAAGGCAAGCCCCATCGCCAGCAGAACTCCTCGTGTCATCCTTCTCCCTCCTGTGTGAACGTGATGGATTTATCATAGACGTCGCTCATTCCGACGCCATTTTCAAACGTTCCTCCTCTTCACGGTATCGCTTGCGCAACTCGCGGCGCATTTCGCCGTTGCGGTAGCGGCGTTTTTCTTCTTCGGTTTCGGGAATCAGGCGCGGCACAGGGCGCGGTTTTCCGTTCTTGTCCAGCGCGACGAAAATGTAGTAGCAACTGTTGGTGTGTCGGACCTTGTGCGTCTCCAGATTCTCGGCGAGAACTTTGATGCCGATTTCCATGGACGTATTGCCGACGTAATTGACCGATGCCAGCATCGTCACGACCTCGCCAATGTAAATCGGTTCGCGGAAACTCACGCTGTCCACCGCCACCGTCACGCACGGCGGACCAGCGTGACGACACGCGGCAACGTACGCCACATGGTCCGCCATCCGCAGAATCGTCCCGCCGTGAACCGTTCCGTAGAAGTTCACGTCGCCGGGCTGCATCAACTCAGACATCACCACTTGCGATTCACGCACCGTTTTGGCTTCCATGATTTTCCTCCCTTGAAAATCGTCGGCATAGGATGCCGAACTGGTCTATCGCCCCCCTGCCCCCGTTGACGGGGGCTGTCCCCCGCCAGCGGGG
>FWWM01016489.1_pt1 | contig 10984 bp, 3 predicted proteins | sample 2228351 | NCBI WGS metagenome assembly FWWM01 (sample SAMEA103939774, study PRJEB20133) | metagenome
CATTCCCGGCACTTCCGATGCGGGCGAGATGCCCGCGCACCCGGCAACTCCGGCTGTCGAACCGCGACCGGATGCGGGCGAGACGCCCGCGCACCCACGGTCATCAAACTTTCACTCAGGGCGCTACTGTTGGCGTCGGGTTTGCACGCGGCACAACGCACATCAACTCGATTGGCGCTGCAGTCGGAGCAACGCCTGCCAGACTCACCGGCTGATCGGCACCGTACTGATAGGTGCGGATCGGAAGCGGGCGATCATTCAGACGCAATCGGACGCTGACTGGATACTCGCCTGGACGTTCAGGACCGACCAGCATATCGATCCGGTAGACGCCGTTGGGCGCCACGCTTCCTCCACTCACAGCGCGCCTCCCGAAGTAGAGCAGAAACGACTCGCGCGGCGGCCCGATGCCGGTCAGCACAATCCGATCACCCGACCGGCACTCGAAGCGTACCAGTTCCGCCAGCGAAACTTCTGGCGTTGGCGTTGCTGCTGGCGGCGCAGGCGGAAGTGGCGGCGGCGCGGGTGGCGGCGGCGCCTCGGTCGGCAGGGGCAGCGGTTCTGCAGTTGGCGCCACAGTTGGCAGCGGTGGCGTTGGGGTTGGTTGTGGGGTCGGGGTTGGAGTGACAACAGCGACTGCCACCGATGCCTCCGCGCGGATACCAAACCGGCTGACCGCCAGAATGCTCAGATCGGGTGGAATAGCCGTCGCGTCGAGAAACTCGAAGGTGCGGCGACCCGATGCAGCCGGCGCCTGGACGCCAAGCGGCAACAACTCGACCCGCTGCGCATTGTCGATTTCATAGATCAGGCGTGCCGGCTGACCGGCGATTTGTGGCGAAACCTCGAAGCGCGGGTTGCGAATCACTGGCGGGCGCGTCACGAAATAGACAATCGCCAGAAACGCCAGCAGCGCGATTGGGATGAGCCATGGCGGTATCAGTGCGCGCTGCACGAACTGCGCCGATGATGTTTGTGTTTCCGAACGTTTTTCGGTGCGCGCGTGGATCGAAAAACTGCGCGGTTGGGGCGACCCAAACCAGCGGATCGGACCGCGCACGACCAGGCGATGCCTGAGAGCAGCGCCGGGTTCGAGCGCTACGGCATCCTCCCCCAGATTAAACGCCAGCGCCTGTTCGTCATCCTCCCCGGTCAGTGTATAGCGCATCGGCGTATTTCCGGCGTTCGTCAGAGTCAGGTTGTATCCTGCCCTGCGCCAGCCGGCAACACGGCGCGGCTTCAATTCCAGGCGGTGTTCGGTAAACGCCTGCACATTCCAGGTTGCCTGCGCCACGCCCGCTTCATTCGGGCGGCTGCGAGAGCGGGCATACACCGTGACGGGGTACGGTCCGGCGCGGTTCTCCGGTGTGCGTGGCACGTTGATATTCAGTGCAACCGGCGCACGACCGTTCGGCAACAGTTGCGGTTCCGGCAGCGGACCCTGAATCCAGGTTTCGGGCACACCCTGCACCTCGACGCGCAGATGATCGACAGCATCGCTGTAGTTATGAAGCGTCATGCGCAACACGGACGGCATGCCAGGAGTAAGGGTCATGACATCCTGTTCAAGTTCGACGCCATAGCGGTTCGAACTGAATGGCGTTTGGGTCACGCCGATCACATCCGGAGCAGCGCCGCCAGGCGATGGTGATGTTGCCGGTGGTGGCGACGCACTGCGGGTGTCGTCGGGCGCCGGCATTTGCGTAATCCCGCCCTGCGGCGCAGCAGCGGAGGGTGGTGTCAGCACGGGTGCGCCAAAACTCGGCGTCACCGGCGCCGCTGGACGAGGCGCTGGCGCCGTTGGCTGAACAACCGGCGCCGGTTGCGGCGGCGCCGCGACAGCGGTAGGACCGGGAACGCCATAGGCAACCGGCGCCACCACACTTGCCGCCTGCATCAGCGGTGGAACCAGCCGCAGCCAGTAGACTCCGATACGCACCGGAGCGCCACCCTGCCAGGGATACCGATCCTGGGGCGGCAAACGCACGCCGGCAACAAACGTGCCATTTTTCGATCCAAGGTCGGTAATCGTCACCTGCCGCCCATCCCAATCAAGAAATGCGTGTTCTTCGGAAACGCTCTCATCAGGCAACGCCAGATCATTGCTCTCCGCTCGTCCAATTGCCAGTCCATCACCGGTCAGGCTGACGAGGTGCAACGGAGCGCCGTTGTTGTCGAGCACCTGAACCTGCGGCATACTCGACGGCGGTGGAAGCACCGGAAAACCAGGAGGCGGCGTCGCGATCATGAGCGACTGCGTGGCTGAAACCTGTGGCAGAGGCGTGCTGACCGCCGGCGTCGGTTCTGGCAGAATGGTCAGCGCCTCGTCGGGCGGAACGACCGGTGCTGCTTCCGCAGCGCCAGCAGCGATTGGAGCGTGCGACAGTGGTTCGGGCAGAACGGTTTGCAGTTCGTCGGGCGTTTCTGGCGGCGCTGATGCGCCAGAAACGTCAGCCGGAAGGGTTCGAGGCGGCGTTGCGTCCGCGATCAGCGCCGCAGTTGCATCAGCGACGGCGCTGACAGGCGCCGGTTCGATCACCGTCTCTGCGGTGGATGCTGGCGGCGCGTCCGCCACGGACTCGCGCTCTTCCCCTCTGAGCGCCGTCGCAGTGGAAGCCGCCGGCGGCGCCGGTTCGATCATCGTTTCTGCGTCCGCAGCCAGCTCCGCATCTGACGGAACGTCGCTTGCGGGCGTTGCGGCGGATGGCGCCGCCGGCGGTATTGCGATGATGGTGACATCAGCAGGCGCACGTGTTTCGGCGGGCGTAGCAATCGTCACGTCATCGGCGGCAGGGCGCGACTCGATGATCGTCACATCGCCAGCGGCGCCAGCCGCGCCAGCCGCAATACGTTCACCGATGGCTGCCGCCTGCGCTTCGAGCGCCTCTGCCAGGTCGCTCATGCGCTCAAAACGGTCGGCTGGCGCGGGCGCCAGGCAGCGCCCAACCAGCGCCTCAATCTCTGCAGGCGCGTCGGAACGCACCAGACGCAACGGCGGAATGGCAGTGAGCGGCGGAGGCGAACCAACGATCATTTCGTACAGCAGCGCACCAAGCGCATAGCAATCAGTGCGCGGTTCAGGTTCACTGCCGGCGCGCTGCTCCGGCGCGCGATAGGCGGCTGGACTGGCTGCCGTGGGAGCAATCAGGCGCGCAATGCCAAAATCACCGACTTTCAGCAGATATCCGCCGCCAGACTCCGGGAAGAGCGCAATACTTTCCGGCTGGAGCGCGCCATGGATGACCCTGCGCGCATGCGCCGCACTGAGCGCCACGGCAATCTGGCGCGCAAATTCGATGCACAGACGCAGCGGCAGTGAACGTTTCTGCAGCAGATCCTGCAGCGACCCGCCCGATGGAAATTCGCTGACAATAAAGGCGCGTCCCTCATTAACCCCCGACTCATACAACTCGACAATGTGGGGATGGTACAGCGCAGCAACGGCGCGCATCTCGCGTTCGAAGCGCTCACGGAAGCCAGGCGCTGCAACCCGGTCAGGCGGCAGCACCCGGATCGCCACCACTTGACCGGTGGGCGTGTGAAATGCGCGATAGACAACGCCTGCATTATCGAGACGCAGTTGATCATCCAGGCGATAGGCGCCAATCGTCTGCTCATTCGCTGCAGAGTCAGGCATGAAAGCGGCTCTCGTTACAGAAACAGGAGATACTCTATTATAGCCGAATTACGACCTTCAGATACGCTCGATAATCCAGAATCCGGCGTTATGCGCGGCAAGATTCGCCCGCGTGATGATGGCGTACCGGCATACGAACTGCCATACCAGACCTCCACTCTCACGGACTCCTGGTAATCGTCGGGACATCGGCTGGAGCGGAACGATTATCGACAGCATCGGTTGCAGTGACGACAAAATTGTTATCGCCAGTCGTAAGATTCACGCTTATGTTGAAACTTGTTCCGCCACCGGTCAACTGCTGCGATGCAACCACACTTTCGCCTGAGTCGATGCTATTGTTGTTGTTTGCATCATTCCACACTTCAACCAGACTGTCTGCTTCGGCGGTTCCCTGAATATTGAACGTTACGGTCGTGGATGCCACAGTAGTCGCACTGACAGGACTGGTGACGTTTGGTGATGGAGGCGGGGTCGTGTCGATCACAATAGCGTGTAAATCCGCCAGCGACTGTCCTGATGGAATGGTCAGGATCGCGTTGTTCCCTGCAGCATCGCGCAATGTGGCGCCTGCAGTCAGAGTCAGAGACAGAGAATTGAGATCAGAAGTATTCTGTCCTGCTCCAACCACATAGGTTCCACCGGCGCTGACGCCGCTGAATGGGGCAATAGCGATAGTAACGCCGGTGTTCAACTGAACCTGTAACTGTCCACCGGACAGAATGACCGCTTCGCCGAAGTTGACCGTTATAGTGATGGTTGCGCCAACACCGTATGTTCCGTTTGGCGTAGACGAAGTCACGCTCGTCACTGCTGGCGGGATGGCGTCCACCGTCCAGTTTCTGGTTGCTGGGGTTAGATCAACGTTCCCCACCGCATCAATCGCCTGCACTGCAAAGGTGCGCGCGCCGTCCGGCAGCGACAGGTTCTGCGGTGAAGAACAGGGCAGAAATGATCCGCCATCCACACTGCACTCGAAGGTGCTGCCAGGTTCGGACGAGGTGAAGTTGAACGTCACCGAGGGACCGGTCGTGCTGCCGTTGGCCGGACCGCTGGTGATCGTCGTTTCCGGCGGCTGCGTATCGACCGTCCAGGTGCGCGTCGCTGGCGTTGAGTCAATATTGCCCACCGTATCGATCGCACGCACCTCAAAGGTCTGTGATCCGTTTGTCAGACCGCTGATCACGTGCGGGCTGGTGCAACTGGTAAATGATCCGGCATTCAACCGGCACTGGAATGTCGCTGTCTCGGAAGCGTTGAAGGTAAATGTCACCGTCGTTGAACTGATGACGCCGGTCGGTCCGCTGAGGATCGACGTATCTGGCGGGATGGCATCAACCGTCCATGTCCGTGTCGCCGGTGTCGGATCGATGTTGCCCACCGCATCGATCGCGCGCACACGAAACGTATGCGAACCGTTGGTCAGACTGGTGATGGTGTACGGACTGGTGCAGCCGGTGAACGATCCGCCATCCACCTGGCACTGGAACGTCGCGCCCGCTTCCGACGAAAAGGTGAAACTGACAGTTGAAGCTGTCGTGCTGCTTTCTGGGGGACCTCCAGTGATCGTTGTATCAGGAGGAGTCGCATCGACCGTCCAGGTGCGACTCGCTGGTGTGGCATCGATGTTCCCGGCTGCATCGATGGCGCGCACGTTGAAGGTGCGTGAACCATCGGTCAGATTGGTGATCGTGAATGGGCTGGTGCATACGCTGAACGATCCGGTATCAACCCGACACTGAAATGTTGCTCCAGGTTCGGAAGTAAACGTAAACGTGACGGTTGGTCCGGTTGTACTGCCGTTGGCCGGACCGCCAGAGATTGTTGTGTCTGGCGGCGCCGTATCAATCGTCCACGTATACGCTACTGGCTGACTGATATTCCCTGCCTGGTCGCGCGCGCGCACATTGAAGGTACGGCTGCCATCAGCAAGACTGGCAGGTGTAAATGGACTGGTGCAGGGCGCGAAACTGGCGTTATCGATGCGACACTCGAAGGTGACGCTGGAACTGACATCGTCGCTGCCGCTGAACGTAAATGGCGCCGCTGGATTGTTCGTCAGTGGCGGCGGCGTATTCCCCAGCGCGACAGCTGGCGGCGTCGTATCGATGACAATCTGGTCGCCAGCGTTGAACGGCAGTTTTTCCACGACATTGCCATCGGCGTTGGTCACACCATTGCTGTTGACAAAATCGAGCCGAATGGTCTTGTTGCCGCCGCCGGCATTCACTGTTACCGTCCACTGATTGGTTGACGCACTGCTGGCAGGCGATACCGACGCAATGCTGGCGCCAACCGCACCACCGAGAGTAACGAGACTGAAGTTCGACGCCGAAACGCCTTTGACCGCTTCGCTGAAATTGATCTGAAACTGAACGCTTGCGGCATTGGTCGGGCTATTGCCGACTCGCACGATCGAGGCTACTTCCGGAATATCGGTTCCCGCCCCGTTCAGACTCACCAGCAAGACCCCACCGGCAGACGAGGTTTCAATCCGGAGTTGACCGGTACGCTGCCCGGCCGTTGCCGGCGTGAAGGTCAGGGTAATGGTGCATGAGGCGCCTGGCGCCAGCGCGGCGCCACAGTTATCGGCGCCGCTGATGCGTGCAAAATCGGTCGCATTGACGCCGCCGATCACGATCTCATTGATCGTCAGCGGCGCAGTGCCGGTATTCTTCAGCAAGAGCGTGCGCGGCGCGCTGGTCGTACCTTTTTTGATGCTGCCAAAAGCAATCGATGCAGGATCGACCTCACTGCTGGCTGCAGCAACAGTCGTTGGCTGGAGCACCGCTGTTGGCGAAGGAGCTGCAGTCGTTGTCGGACGCGGCGTGGCAGCGGCAGGAGAGGGCGTTGCCGTTGGGCGCGCGGCAGGAGAGGGCGCGCCAGCGGTTGGCGCAGCGGCAGCCGCTGTCGACTCCCCCTGGGTTGCAGCAGTTTGCGTCAGTTGCGCTTCGAGCGCCGCGCCGGTGGCTGCCAGCGCCTGCGCTTCTGCGGTTTGCACCGCTGCCAGCGATGTGACCGTCGCCTGAAACGCTGCGGCAAGCGCCGTCTGTGCGCTTGCCTGTTGTTCGGTCGGCAATGCTGCTACGGCGGATTGCGTTGCCACAAGCGCCGCTTCCGCCGCAGCAAGCGCCGTCTGCCCCTGAAATGCCTGCTGTGTCGCGCGTGCTGCGATACGGGCCGACTCGGCGGCAATGTTACCGCCCTGGGCGCCGGCAAGGAAGCCGCTGCCGGGCACAGCAGACCATACTGCTGACGGAACATTCAGCCCATAGAGCAGGAAGAATACAACCAGGAGCGCCAGCGGCGACCATACCGGCAGCAGTGCTGTCTGCACGAAACGGACTTCATCACGCAGGGTGCGGGATGGTGAACCGTGAATATCATCTCGCTCCTCGACCTCGATAGTCAGCGTATGCGCGCGATCACCGCCGAACGCGCGACGAGATGCCGCAATCGTCAGAGGCGTCTCTGCCGTTTCTCCCGGCGCAAGCGTGATAGAGTCCTCGGTAAATGTCGCGCTGACCATCTGACGCTCATCGCCTGCGCGCAAATGGTACGCCGCCTGAGTATTGCCGTTATTGCGCAGATGCACAGTGACCACCGCCTGGTCACGTCCACGTACACGACGCGGCGATACACTCATCTCGCCTGCCAGAAACGGCGCCACCCGCCATTCCAGCGCCAGTTCGGCGGCAGCGGACGGGTCTTCCTGCGGCACAGCGCGCAAACGCACGTCATACGGTCGAACCGCGCTCTCCGGTGATGCCGGCGCCTGTACCCGCATACCGGTCGTCTTCATCGAAAACGGCGGCACGCGCAGCGTCGGCGCCGGTTCCACCCACGACTCAGGCAAACCCTCGAGCGAAAGCGCAACTGTCAGCGGGGCATCAGTTCGGTTTGTGACGCGCACCTCGACATCGGTCAGTTCGCCGGGGGTCAGGGTCAACGCCATCTGCGCAGGCGAGAGGGCAAGCGCCAATCCCCCTGGAGCGCCGCCGGCGACCCGCTGGGTTGGTGCAGCGTGAAGATCGGCAGGCGCATCCGGCGATGGTCTGGCAGACGACGCTGTGCCAATCTGCAGGCGCAACATGTACGGACCGATATGCACCTCCTGGTCCGGCGTCCACACCTCCGGACTCTGAGGTGACAGACGTCTGTGCCCCAATCGCGTGCCGATCCTGGATCCCAGATCGGTAATCGTCACGCGGCTGCCATCCCAATCGATCCGCGCGTGGGTGCGCGAGATGACCGGTGCGTCGAGCTGGAGTGAATTGGTTGCCAACCGGCCCGCCACTATCCCGGCGGACGTCAGCGCGATCACGCGAACTGAGCCACTCTGCGCATCGGTCACGACGATCTGCGGTGATCCATCGCCAGGCAGCGGCGCAGGCCGATCATCAGAGGTGTTGGATGGGCTGGTATCGGGCACGACGCATACCTCCTGAAACGTTGACAGAAATGTTATGGCGCATCAATAAGCAGCATGATCTCAACCGTGCGCGACTGCCCGCTCCCCAGATGCGTAACGACGATTGTCATGCGCGCTGTGCCCGTCACGCCGCGACGGTACTGGAGCCGCGTCAACCGATCATTCGCATCGAAAAGCGTTGTGGTAAATGTCCGCACTGCCGACGTCTGATCAAACCCTCCGGTTCCGGTTATGCGCATCTCTCCTGCATTATTTGACGGTATTATGCCCGCAATGCTCAACTGAACGGTGACGTTATCGCCGCTTGGCACACCACCGATGACCACCCCGGCAATATTCGTCCACGGTGCGCTGGCGCCTCCAGTGACAGTGACCGACGCAGGCGCAGTCAGGGTCAGAGTGACCGGCTCAGGAGTCTCGGTTGGCGTCGGTGTTGGCGTTTCGGTAGGCGTTGGCGTCAGTGTCTCGGTGGGGGTCGGCGTCAACGTATCGGTGGGTGTAGCCGTCGGCAGCGGTGTCGGTGTAGGCGTATTGGTCGGCGTGACCGTCGGCAGCGGTGTCAGTGTACGCGTATTGGTCGGCGTAACCGTTGGCGCCGGCGTACTGGACGGCGTGGCGGTAGCGCCGGGTAACGGCGTACTGGTATTGGTTGGCGTCGACGTAGGAGCGAATGTGGCTGTCGGAGTGGCAGTTGCAATCCCCGCCGCCGGTCGAATCGTACCGACTGCGGCATTATCGGCGAAATTCGCCCCCGCAGCGCTGGTCAGCACCACGCGGAACCGTCGGTCGGTCGTGGTTGTGGAGTCTGGCAGCACCTGCACGACGATCACACGTTCGGTTTCACCAGGATTGAACAGCAGCGTGCCGCTGACGCTGCGATAGTCGATGCCTGCCCGGGCTGTGTCATCTTCGGTCGTGTATTCGACGCTCACAGGTACAGCGCTGCCGGTTGACAGGCGCACGGTGAAAGTCATCGTCGTCTCGCCGACTGTCCGGCGTTGTGCCGAAGCATCATCGATGCTCAGTTCGGGCAGCCCTGGCGCTGGCGTCTGGGTCGGCGCCGGGGTTGGCGTGCGGGTGTGTGTCGGTGTCATCGTTGGTGCTGAAGCGCCGGCAGGCCGGGTGACCGTTGGCGCTGGCGATGTACCTGGCGGAACGGTCGCAAATGGCGCGTCTGTCGGCGGCGGAAGCGTTGGCAGCGCTGTAAACTGAAGTGCAATCGCAGTCGCAGTGGCGAACTGCGCGACCAGCGTCGCCTGGAGTTCCACCTGTTGATCTGCCGGCGCAGCAGTCGCCGTTTGCGCCAGCGCCGCAAGGGTCGCCTGCCCTTCCTGCTCGATGCGTTGCAACTGCTGGACAGTTGCAGTCGCTTCGACTGCTGCCGTTGCGCGCGTATCCGGCAGTTCGGTCGGCGCGGTAAAGATGCCATACCCCGGCAGCGCTCCGGCAAGCGACGCTGGCAATGCGGCAAAACCGCACAGCAGCGCCAGTAGCAGCAATGTGAGTGCGAGCGGTATCCACCAGAGCGGAAACATCGACGTTTGCACAAACTGCGCCTGCGCGCTGAGGGTCTCCCGCAGCGCCTGCTGCACATCGGTCTCGATTGCCTGTACAGTGAAAGGGTACTGTCGTTCCGAACCAAATACACGCCGTTCAACAACGACGGTCAGCGATGTTTCGACCGTTTCGCCCGGTCTGGCGGTCAGACGCTCCTGTGTGAACGAGAATCCCAGTTCCTGACGCTCATCCATTGCGCTGAGCGCATACGATGCCTGAATATTGCCGTTGTTACGGAGCGTGACAGTATACACCGCCTGGTCGCGGTCTCGGGCGCGCTTTGGCGCAATCGACAGTTCTCCCGCCAGAAACGGAGCAATCCGCCATTCCAGCGACGCTTCGAACATCAGTGTCGGCAGTTCGGCGGCAAATGCCTGAACGGAGACCGCATATGATCCCGCACGGCTCGCACTGGATTCCGGGACATGGACAAACAGCGTCACTGGCGTTCGCATGCCGGGATCGATGCGCACAGCAGGCGAACTATCGACCCATTCTGGCGGCAAACCATCGATGATCAGGGAAACGGTCAGCGGGATGGTCGTATTGTTGGCAACGACGACATTGACCGCCACATGCTCGCCGGGCGTCACCAGAAACACCCGTTGCTCCTGCGGCAGAGCAAGCTGTATCGGCGGAGCGGCTGGTTCTTCCGCAGGAGCAACGCCTTCCTGACCAGGAACATCAGGCGACAGAAGACCGGTAGGGGCTGCAACAGGCATTGCTGATAGCGATTGGTTCGCCGGTTGATCAGTCGCGCCTGTTGCGCCATGAGGAGCTGTCGCAGAGGAAGGAGTGGACGGCGCAACGGGCGGAACGCCTGAGAAGAGACGCAACACATGCTTCCCGATGCGGAGCGACTGTGCAGACGGCCATTCATATGCCGTTTGCGGGATCAGGCGCATTGCACCAAGAAATGTCCCTGATTTCGACCCCAGATCGATCACCTGGATGCGCTGTCCATCCCACTCAACACGGGCATGGTTGCGTGAGATGGTCGGATCCTCAATCACCAGATCACTGCTCTTGAGGCGTCCAACCGTCACACCTGCCGCTGTCACCTCCACAGAACGCACAGGCTGCCCCTGCGCGTCGAGCAAGGCGATAAATGCAGCAGGCGAGCCTGCAGATGCAGCAACCACCTGCGTCGCATACGGGTTGGGCGAGGTCTCTGTCCTGGAACGTTCATCCGACGACATGCACATTCCCCTCCGCGTTCAGGGACAATCTATCCAGGACTGAACACTCTTGTCTAGATCGGCAAGAGCGCTGTTTGCACGAATGTAGCCTCTGCTGTAGCCGGACTGGCGCCCAGCACCGCCGCTGTCACCGTAAAACGATGAGTCTGGGCGCCGCCA
>FWWM01016490.1_pt1 | contig 10983 bp, 14 predicted proteins | sample 2228351 | NCBI WGS metagenome assembly FWWM01 (sample SAMEA103939774, study PRJEB20133) | metagenome
AGCGTATAAACCCTAACGCTCGTGTTGAGGTGCTTTCTTTTGAGAAGGAGCTTCCCCAGAGTACTCCCCTTCTTCCTTCGCCCTTCACGGGAATTCACAGGACCATCTTGGAAAACTTACCATCCTTTGAGTGCGACGGGATAAGCTTTAGACTCCTGCTTGGGGATGCGAGGAAGACAATAAGGGAGATAGAAAGCTTCGGTGCGGACGTAGTCTTTCACGACGGCTTTTCACCTGGAAAAAACCCCGAACTCTGGAGCTACGAGTTTTTAAAGGAGTTAAAGCGCTTGATTAACGTAGGAAGCGTTTGGGTATCCTATACCTCTGCATTGCCTGTGAGGAAGGCTTTAGAACTCCTAGGCTTTGGTCTTTCTTGCACATCCGCGGTGGGGAGAAAGAGGGGAGGCACGAAGGCTATTCTTGGAGGAGAGCATAGGCTTTCACAAGAAGAAAGGAAGAAACTCAAAAACTCTCCCTACGCTATACCCCTTGAAGACCCTGACCTCTCCTCAGAGAGAGATGAGATTCTCCTGAGATACCTTATTAAAGTAGAATGTTTAAGGAGCGGAAAACCCTACGTCTTCCACAGGGAGATTGGGAAAGGATAAGAGAAAGGCTTGTAAAGTTGGGCTATACCGCTGTTGATGTCCCCTACGCGGTGTGGGCTTTTGAGAAGGATGGTAGGCGAGCGGTTCTTTATCCTTCGGGCGTGCTAGTGGTGGAAGGAAGGTCCGCCCAGGAGCTTTACACGAAAGTTCTACACTCCATCAAGGTGATAGAAACTGTGGAAGTAGGTTGCGACGAGGCAGGTAAAGGAGATGTGTTTGGTCCCCTGGTTGCCTGCTGTTGTGCTATAAAGCCCAAGGACTTCTTAAAGATTCTTGAGATTTCCCCCAAGGACTCCAAAGCTGTAAAGGATGATGTCTTGATCAAAAAAGCTCAAAAGCTTAAAGAGCTTATAGAGTGTGTATGCAAGGTCTTGGAGCCGAAGGAACTCAACGAGCTCTACAAAGGGCATGGCAACTTAAACAGAATCTTGGATAAGGTTTACACAGAGTTAATAGGATGGATTAAGGCAAAATACACAGGAGCTACAATCTTCGTGGATGCCTACTCTCACACGAGCCCCTTGGGAAAGGATGTGGTCTTTGAGTATAAGGGTGAGCGTCATGTCAGCGTGTCGGTGGCGAGCATGGTAGCCAGAGCGGAATTTTTGAGCTGGTTGAGAGAGAAGAATCTTCCTAAAGGCTCTTCAAAGGAAAGTATGCATTTGGCAAAGGGACTATACATAAAGGATAGGGAGAAGGCAAAGGAGCTTTTAAAACTTTTCTTCATTGAATAACCTGTTCTCTGGTGAACCTGTAGATACGTCCGCAGAACTTACAGACTACCTCCGCGTGTCTTCCCTCCAGCATCTTGCTGAGCTCTTCTTGACTCAAAAGCAGTAAACTAGACTTGGCTATCTCCTCACTGCATGGGCAGTAGTACTCCACCTCATTAAGACCTATTAGTCTGGGCTCCATACCATCTAGAAGGTAGAGGGCTGTCTCTTCTGGCCTTTTACCTTCCTCCAATAGCAAATCCATAGGAAGGTACTTGGTAAACCTCTCGAATATGAGGTCCTTAATCTCCTCTGGAGCTACACCTAAGGCTTGGACTAGATATCCCACTGCACGCTTTACCCTCCCTTCCTCGTCAACCAAGACTGTCATGTCAAGCCATGTGGAAATCTGTTCCGACTGTTGGAAATAGTACCTGAGGTTTTCCTCTACGCCGTTACCAACCAAGGGGACTATACTGGTGTAGGGAATACCTAGCCTAAGCTCTTTAATCACCGTAAGGCTTCCGTGCCACACACTTTTTACCTCACCCTCCAAGAATCCCCTCACCCTTCCCTTTCCGTCCGCCTCCGCCACTACCACCCCTTCTTCCAAGTCAAGCTTGAAAAGCACCTTTTGGTCCGTAGCGTGTTTTACAAGGGAGGTAAGTAGCAGCGCGCTGATGAGAGCTTTTCCCAAAACCTGGGCCCCACAACCTCCCAAAGCGTGTATTCTTTGGGCGGTTTTCACTGCGTTGGTAGCATCAACCGCATAGACCCTCACGGGTTCTTCCTTAGCTACGGCTATGACCAGATAACCCCCGTCCTGAAAGTAATTCCTTATGTCCTCTTTAACCTTCCCGGTGAGGTACATGTAAAGCATAAAAGATAAACTAAAATCCCACACCTCTCAGCGTCAAGTCTCCGCTCAGGATGCGGACCTCTCCTTCCGCCGCGAGGAGAACAAGGCTTCCGTCCGGAGCCAAATCCTTCAGCACGCCTACCACGGGCTTTTCCGCGTAGACTATGACCTCTTGCTCCAAGAACAAAAGCCTTGATTTGATAAGCTCCCTGAAAACACTAAAACCTTCACGCCTGAAGGTCTTGAGCGTATCCTCCAAGTGCTTCAGGAGTGAAAGCAAAACCTCTACTTTGTCCCTTTTGAGCCCGTCCGCCATAGACATGGATATGGCTTGCACATCCGCGGGAAAGCTCCCCTGATTGACGTTCACACCTACACCGCACACAAAGCCCTTCTTTACCTTCTCCACCAGTACGCCCGCTATCTTCCTACCCTTTACAAACACATCGTTGGGCCATTTGATGGCGCTGACAAGACCCTGACGGTGCATGTATTCCGAAAGGGCATAACCCAAAACCAAGGGAAGGCTCATAGAATCCATGTAGTTTGTATCCAGCAGAAAGGAAAAGTAAAGTCCTCCTTCCTCAGAGTACCAAACCCTTCCGTGCCTGCCCCTGCCCCTGGTCTGCCTGTTGGACACAACCACAGTGCCTATGGGAAGATCCCTCTCTTTTAGAAAATCTTGAGTGGAGACTAGCTCTTCAAACCACAGCAGGTAGTCTAGCATCTTTGTGTTGTGTTAAATTATACCCTTATGAGGATAGAGGACCTGAGGAAGGGCGCATGGAGGTTCAACCAGAGGCTCAAATTCATAGCCCAACGCGGTCAGATTATGGAAGAAGAGTACGAGGAGAAGGTAAAGGGAATAATAAGGAGGGTGAAGGAAGAGGTGGACAAGGCGCTAATAGAGTATACACGGCTATTTGATGGGCAGGAGATTACTTCGGAGACCATGGAAGTTCCCTTTGAGGAGCTGGAAAATGCCTACAACGAGATAGAGGAGAATGTGAGGACCGCTTTGGAGATAGCCCACGAAAGGATAAAGAGGTTTCACGAAAGACAGAAGGAAAACACCTTTATGGTGGAGGAGGAGGGCATAATCCTAGGCACGCGTGTCCTTCCTTTGGAGAGGGTGGGCGTTTACGTACCCGGGGGTAAAGCGGTGTATCCGTCCACCGTGCTTATGAACGTGGTTCCAGCGGTGGTGGCCGGTGTGGAAGAGGTGATAATGGTCACGCCCAACATCAACAAGTACACCTTGGCAAGCGCCTACATAGCGGGGGTGAGCAGGGTCTTCAGGGTGGGAGGAGCCCAAGCCATTGCCGCGCTTGCCTTTGGGACGGAGAGTATTCCCAAGGTGGACAAGATAGTAGGTCCAGGCAACGTATACGTTGCCCTGGCTAAAAAGCTCCTCTTTGGCACGGTGGACATTGACATGATAGCTGGTCCCTCGGAGATTTTGGTTATCTCCGACGGTTCCTGTGACCCTACTTGGATAGCCTCGGACCTGCTTTCCCAGGCGGAGCACGACGAGCTGGCTGGTCCCTTTATGATAACCCACGACGAAAGGCACGCGGAGGATGTGAAAAGAGAAGTCTACAGACTGCTGGAGGACTTCCCCCGAAAAGAGATAGCTCAAAGGTCCATAGAACTCTTTGGAACCATATTTATAGTGGAGGACATGTACCAAGCGTGTGAGGTAGCCAATTACATAGCACCTGAGCACTTGGAGATTATGACCAAAGAACCCTTTGCCCTACTTCCCTACATAAGGAACGCAGGGGCCGTGTTCTTAGGGGAGTATACCACCGAACCCCTGGGGGACTACGTGCTCGGACCCAATCACATCCTACCCACCGGCGGTACAGCTCGATTCTTCTCACCCTTGGGTGTGTACGACTTTGTCAAGAGGAGTTCCATACTTTATGTGAGCAAAGAGGGTTTTGAGCGCCTCGCGGACGCTACAGAGAGCATAGCCAAGGCTGAGGGGCTCTTTGCCCATTACTCGTCGGTGAGGATAAGGAGAGAAAGAGGATGAAAAAGCTGTTGTCTTTGGCTCTCTTGGTTTTTTTGACTTTTTCATGCACTCCTATGGTATGTCCGCAGGAGGGTAGTCTGAGGACTATCTACTCCCAAGAGAGAGTTCCCAAGTCATACTCTGCACTTTTGAGCGTCAAGTACGGACCCTTACAGATTCCCGTGTTTATAAAGAAGAATGGAGCCTCCTACGAAATTAGGATGGCAGGTAGCGAGCCCGTATCCTACAGAGCTCAGAACTCGTGCATAGACTCCGTATGTGTGGACCTGCCTTTCAGCCTTGACGCTCTTCTATTCGGAACGGTACTCAGAGGCGATGAAAAACTCACCCAGTGCAGTATAAACACCCTAACCTTTGAAAAGGATGATCAGATATACTCAAGAAGATACATCTTCTCGGAAGGACAACTAAAGCGTGTGGAGATATGGGACAGAAACGGAAATAGGACACTCAGTATCAACTTCTCCCACAGGACAAGGGAAGGTTACTACAGGAGCTTGGATATAGATGTAGGAGGCATGAGGTTGAGAATAAACGTTGAGGAGGTGAACCTCTGATGTTTCCTGTACTCTTTGAGGTTTTCGACATCAAAATACACACCTACGGTGTGCTAATGGCTTTGGGTGTCATCGTAGCTTACATTCTCCTACTCGGGCTGGCAAAAAGGGAAGGTCTTGACACAGCCCACATTGAAAACACCATCCTATTTGCCATCATAGGTGGTATTGCCTTTGCGCGGATTACTTATGTAGTGGAGCATCCGGAGAACGTAAGGAGTATCCTTGACGTAGTGTCCGTCTGGCAAGGGGGTATGGTCTTCTACGGCGGTCTTTTGGGTGGTGCACTGGGAGTCATTGCAGGAATATATTTCTACAAACTTCCCGTGTGGAAAACGGCAGACATGGCGGTGGTGGGGCTCTCTATAGCCCATGCAGTGGGCAGGTTGGGATGTATGTCCGCTGGCTGCTGCTACGGTAAGCCCGTGCCAGTGGAAGGTCCCATAAATCCAGGTATTCACCTCATGGACAGGTTTCCCTTCTTTTACGTTAGCTTCCCCCCCGGAGCAGTCGCACCACCTTACATGCCTCTTTATCCTACACAGCTCCTGGAGTTTCTCGGACTTTTGTTAATCTTTGCCATTCTTTTTTTCCTCTACGGAAGAAAACCCTTTGACGGTTCGGTTTTTGCTCTTCACATGCTCCTTTACGGAGTTCTCAGGTTCTTTCTGGAGTTCCTTAGGGGCGTCACCCCCCCCATAGAGGGTTTGGGTGTCACCTGGAATCAGGTAGTTTCTCTGTTCATTGTGGCGATGGCTTTGATGCTCTTTGTGGTTTTGAGGAAGGGAAGGGCGCATGAGGTGGCTTAAGCGCATCTTTTTCCTTATCCTTATAATCTCGGGTGTTGCCATGATTGGGTCTTTGCTAGCTCGTGTTCCCATCGGGGATAGGATAGCGGTGGTAAAGGTAGAGGGCATCATCCTTGACCCTGAGCTGGTGGTGAAGAAAATAGAAGCTTGCAGAGAGGACAAGAGCGTGAAGGCTTTGGTCCTAAGGGTGGACTCTCCAGGCGGTTCTGTGGGCGCCTCTCAGGAGATATACAGAGCTCTGGAGCGCTTTAAGGTAACGGGTAAGCCACTGGTGGTCTCCATGGGCAACGTGGCTGCATCGGGAGGCTATTACATATCCGTGCCGGCGGATGCTATCTACGCCAACGAAGGCAGTATCACAGGCAGTATAGGTGTAATTGTACAGCATATAGACTACAAGAACCTTCTGGAAAGGCTGGGGGTGAGGACCACCGCGGTAAAGACGGGCAAGTTCAAGGATACCCTCTCACCCCTTAGGGGGCTCACCCTGGAGGAGAGGGAATACCTTAAAAAAACCATTGAAGATGCTCATGAACAGTTCATAAACGCTATCCTTAAGCACAGGAAGGCTAAAGTAGACGAGGAAAGACTACGTTCTGTGGCGGATGGCAGGATCCTTACCGGAAGGATGGCAAAGGAGTTGGGTCTGGTGGACGAGCTTGGGAACTTAAGCGATGCCATAGACAGGGCAAGACAGATGGCGGGTGTTCCCGAGGCGAGGGTCTTTTACATAGAAGAAAGAAAGGGGTTGCTCCGACGGCTTGTGGAAGGGCAGATAATCCCCGAAGGCTTTTACGCCCCCATCATGCTTTACTACCTCATGAAGTGAAAAGGTATGCACCGTAACCCACAACGGATCTCCTGTCTCCCGAAAACTCGGCGGATGTGGTGTACTCCAAAAGGTGGGTCCTTAGGTTTTTCTCCCTGGCGAAGAAGAGGGCCCCTTCTATACCCTCCCTCCCGCAGGCTTCGCACTTGAAGAACTCCTTTAGGTCCTTCTGAAGGATTCCCCTATGACAGTGACTGTCCAGGCGCCTTGCGGTTTCCTCTGGATAGTAGTGACTCAAGTCTGAGCTTATTATGAAAGTGTATCCCCCTTCGCAGAACCAGCCCAAGAGCTCCCTGATGTATTGCGGTTCTACGTAGTTGAACACCGCGGGGACTATCTTAGGCTTGGAAAAGAGAACCTGCAGAAAGGGGAGCTGGACCTCCACCGAGTGTTCGTAAAGGTGGGCTCGGTTGTTTATGTAATAGGGTCCCTCCGCTTGAGATAAAAACTCCATTAGGGTGTGACCGTCCACCTCCAACAAGCCTAGAGGGGTTTTAAAGTAATCCCAAAGGGGAAAGGCTATTCCCTTCACTGAAACGAAGTGGGAAGGTCCAAGTATAAGGAAGGTAGGTTCTCTCACGTTTTTAAAGCACGAGTAGAGCTTGCCCGCTGTCCTTCCCGAGTAAGCATAACCTGCATGGGGTGCAATCCCTCCCACAACCCTTTCCTCCACTTGACATCTGTCCAAAAAGGACTCTACCATCCTTCTCAGCGCATGCTCATCGCTGGGATAAAAGATCCCCGCTACCGCAGGCTCCCTTATTACCCCCATAAGTTTAAATTTAGGCTACTCATAGATTTCTAAGACCTTCCTTATCCTCTTGACAAACCTCTCCTTGGGAAGCACATCGCAAAGAACGTCTATGCCTATTCCTTCCAAACTCCCCGTCAAGGCTATCCTCAAAATTTGCCAAAAGTCTTTTGCCTTTATGCCCCGTTCCCTTTGCGCCCTCTTGGCAAGCTCCTTTATCGCCCGACCGCTCAGCTCCTCCCCCAGGTTTTCAAGGACAAAGTGAAGCACCTCCTGAGCCTTTGAGTTTTCCAAGATGGAGCTGGCCTGTTTGTCAAGCTCAAACTCATCCACGAAGAAGGGTCTTAGCCTATCCACCGCTTCGGATAAGGTCTCAAAGGCATCCCTAGCCCTGCTTAGAACCTTCATAAGGTATTCCCTATCAAACTCGTAGCCCGCGGACTTCAGGAAAGGCTCTACGGCTTGGGATAGCCTCTCGAGGGAAACTACCTCCCTTATGTAAACCCCGTTCATCCACCTGAGCTTTTCTTTACTGAAAATCACCGGAGAGCTGTTCACATCCTTAAGGTTAAAAAGCTCTATGAGCTCCTCCTTGGAGAAAATCTCCCTCTCATCCTTGGTAGACCAGCCCAGAAGACACAAGTAGTTGAAAAGGGCTTCAGGGAGATACCCTTCCTCCCTGTAGTTTCTCACTGAGACCGCTCCGTAGCGCTTAGAGAGCTTGCTCCTGTCCTCTCCCAGTATAACCGGGAGGTGGGCAAACTTGGGCACTTCAAAACCCAGAGCTCTGTATATGAGTATCTGCTTAGGTGTGTTGGGTATGTGGTCTTCACCTCTGACCACGTGGGTTACACCCATGAGAGCGTCATCCACCACCACCACAAAGTTGTAAGTAGGCGTGCCGTCGCTCCTTACAATGACAAAGTCACCAAAGTCGTCCACGTTTACGGCAATATGTCCCTTTATGAGATCTTCAAAGACTACCACCTCACCGTGGGGAACCCTAAAGCGTATGGTGTAGGGCTTTCCTTCCTGCGCACTTGCCCGAATACCTGTAGGCTATACCCATCCGCTCCGCTCTGGCTCTCTCTTCTTGGAGTTCTTCGGGGGTGCAAAAGCACATGTAGGCGTGACCACTTTCCAATAGCTTTTGAGCATACTCCCTGTATATGTCAAACCTTTCTGATTGCCTGTGGAGCTCATCCCAATCAAGACCGAGCCACTCAAGGTCCTCAATGAGCATATACTCATACTCTTTAGTGGACCTCTCACGGTCCGTATCTTCTATGCGAAGGATAAACTTTCCCCTATGATGTCGTGCAAGGAGGTAGCTGAAGATGGCTGTCCTTGCGTTGCCCAAGTGCAAGTATCCCGTGGGACTAGGTGCAAAGCGTGTAACTACCATAACTTTGATATATTTTATAATCATGGTCCTTATCCTTGTGTTTTTTACCTTTCTGTTTGCATCTGGTCAGGAGCTCTCACCTGAAGAGGAGATAGTTAGGGATGCGGTTCAGATAGTAAAGGACTTTAAGAACATACCCGAAAAAAGCATACCCTCATCCCTCGTAAAGGAAGCTTACGGAATGGCCATAGTCCCTGGATACGTAAAGGTGGGTTTTGTGGTGGGCGGTAGCTATGGAAGGGGTGTAATGCTCATAAGGGAAGACCGCAGATGGTCTTATCCCGTGTTTATAAAGATGGGGGGAGGAAGCCTAGGCTGGCAGATAGGAGCTCAGTCGGTGGACCTTATCCTAATTTTCAGAACAAGAAGGAGTGTGGAAGGGTTTCTCAAGGGCAGGTTTACCTTAGGTGCGGATGTGTCGGTAGCCGCAGGTCCCGTGGGCAGGGCGGCGAAAGCGGGCACGGACCCAGCGTTGGACGCAGAGGTCTACTCCTACTCACGAACTAAAGGGCTCTACGCAGGCATATCCCTTGAAGGAACGGTTTTGAGCATAGACCGGGAAGCCAACAGGAAATATTACGGCGGTGATTACTCTCCCAAGGATATCAAAGAGGGGAGGGTTTTGATAATACCCAAGTCTGCCTTTGAACTCGTAGACTTACTCAACACTTTTTAGGAGTTCTTTGGTGTATTCGTGCTTGGGGTTGTCAAAGATGGAGAGAACATCGCCTTCTTCCACCACCTGACCTTCCTTCAGCACTATGACCCTGTCCGCCACTTCCGCCACCACTCCAGGGTCGTGGGTCACAAGGATGACGCCTTTACCTTCATCCTTTATCTCCCTGAAAAGCTTTAGGATTTTGCTCTGTACAGAAACATCCAAAGCGGTGGTGGGCTCATCTGCAAGTATGAGGGAGGGGTTGCATACGGTAGCTATGGCTATGCACACCCTCTGCTTTAGCCCTCCAGAAAGCTGATGGGGATAAGAGTTGTATACCCTTTCCGCATCCAACACGCCTGTCTTTCTCAGAGCCTGTAGAGCCATTTCCTTTGACTGCACCTTAGGGTAGTGTGCGGTGTATGCTTCCCTGATTTGCTCTCCCACCCTAAAGAGCGGGTCCAGATAAAGGGATGGTTCCTGAAAGACCATGGATATCTCCTTACCCCTAAGCTCTCTGAGGACTTTTTCATCCCCTATGTCTCGACCTTTGAAGACAATCCTTCCTTCCTTCCTTGCCTCCTTGGGAAGGAGTCCCATGATAGAGTAGAGTATGGAGGTTTTGCCCGAGCCAGACTCGCCCACTATACACAAAATCTCCCCCTCCGAAAGACCAAAGCTAACGTCCTTTAAAACCCTCCTGTTCCCATAATAAAGGTTTAGGTTCCTCACCTCAAGTAGCATCCAAAAGCTCAAGGAATGTAGACTTTATCCTGTCATATAGTTCATAAAGATCCTGTGATACTACCTTTACGTTAGCTAGGGTGGGCATAAAGTTGGTGTCCCCGTTCCAGCGTGGGACTATGTGCAGGTGGAGGTGAGACTCAAGGCCTGCGCCCGCGGGTCTTCCCAGGTTGTAGCCCAGGTTAAAACCCTGGGATTTCATCTCCTTTCTTAAAGCCCCTATACACACCTTGGTGAGTCTATGGATTTCCAGTGCGGTATCATCATCCATCAGGGTGAACTCTCCCAAATGTTCCACGGGTGCCACCATCAGGTGTCCCGCGTTGTAAGGGTACTTGTTGAAGATAACAAAAGCTTTTCTCCCTCTGTAGAGCACCAGATGGTCCCTAAGCTTCTCCTCGGGCTGGGAAACCGCATGACACAGAAAACACCCCTCCTGTGTGTCCACACTCTCTACATAGTTCTTTCTCCAAGGTGCCCATAAAAGCTTCATAGCCTGAGTAACCTCTTTATGGCTTTTTCCACCTCTTCTTTTGAAGGAAGATAATCATGCCTTTCCAGTTCCATGGTATCCCTGAAGTAGAGTACAGTAGGGTAGTTAAACACCCCTAGGTCCTCCGCTGAGGTGTTCTCCATGGTGTTCAGGTAGAAAAAGTTTATCTTGTCGCCGTAGCGCTTCACAAACCTTTCAAGCACTCTATAGAAGGCGTCGTTCTGCTCGTTGCCAGGGTAAGTAAGAAGTACCACAGCGGGCTTCTCCCCCGCCATGGCTCTGTCGTAAAAGTCCCTATCCATTATCTCCTCAAAACCTTCAAACATACGCATCCTTCTCTAAGAGTATGATAAAACATTTTTCAAAGATGCGAAAGCCTCCATCTTGAGCAGGAGCTCTCGCCATTCTTTCTCCTCATCAGAGTCCCACACTATACCGCATCCGGAGAAGTAAGACACCCTGTTTTTTAGAACTACTGCAGTTCTTATAAGCAGGGAAAGGGTACAGTCTGAACCCTTT
>FWWM01016491.1_pt1 | contig 10983 bp, 10 predicted proteins | sample 2228351 | NCBI WGS metagenome assembly FWWM01 (sample SAMEA103939774, study PRJEB20133) | metagenome
CGACTGCCTCTGCTACGACCTGGTCTACACCGAGCGGGAGACCTCGTTCCTCGCCGCCGCCCGGCGTGCGCGGCGGCGCGGCGCGAACGGCCTCGGCATGCTGCTGCACCAGGGCGCGATCGCCTTCGAGCTCTGGACCGGGGTCGCGCCGCCGCTCGACGTCATGCGGCGCGCGCTCCGCCGGCGACCCTGAGCCTCAGGAGCCGCGCAGCACCGCGCCCGCGCGCGACGCGCGGTCGAACCGCCCGTCCTCGACGACCACCCGTCCGTTGAGCACGACATTCGCGATCCCGACGGGAGGCTCGCGCCAGGCGTCGGCGACGGTCGCCGGGTCGAACACCACGAGGTCCGCGGCGAGGCCGCGCTCGATGCGCCCGCGGTCGCGAAGCCCCATCCGCTCGGCGTTGAAGCCCGTCATGCGGCGCACCGCCTCGGGCAGGGAGAGGAGGCCGAGCTCGCGCACGTAGCGGCCGAGGATGCGCGGGAACGTCCCGTAGGACGCCGGGTTGTCGACGCCGTTGCCGGTCAGGATGGTGTCGGTCTCGAAGCAGCAGGCGCGGTGTGCGAGCACCTTGCGCAGGCTCGTCTCCTCGGCGTCGCGCCCCGAGTAGTTCCAGTTCATGATGCGCGTCTGGCTGCCGAGCTCGCCGACCAGGTCGAGGTAGGTCTCGGTAGGTCGTTTGCCGCGCTCGCGTGCGATCTCGGCGATCGTCATCCCCTCGTAGTGCGCGTGCGAGCGCTTGGGCACCCAGAGGATCTGGGTGTCCTCCCAGCGCATGCCGAGCGAGGGCAGGACGAAGTCGAGGCCGGAGACCAGGCGCTCGCGCATCTCGGGATCGGTCACCGCGCGCTGGATCTGGCCGAGCGCCCAGGGAGGCAGGAAGACCACGAGCGTCGTGTTGCCGCCGACGTAGGGGAACGCGTCGCACGCGATGTCGACGCCCTCGTCGAGCAGCCGGTCGAGGTGCTCGAGGACCCGGTCGGTGGTCGGCCAGGTGGTGTCGCCGACGAAGATGAGGTGCGAGTGCTGCACCTTCACCCCGTGCGCGCGCCACACCGCCGCCGTCTCGTCGAGCGCCGTCAGGTTGCTCGGCGGCCGGTCGGGGTCCTGGAGCAGCCCGAGCGCGATGTAGCTCCGGGCGTGCGAGGTGTAGACCCCGCCGCGCTCGGCAGCAGCCTCCGGTTCTCCCCGACGTACGGGGCGGGCGAGCAGCCGCAGTTCCCGGCGACGATCGTCGTGATCTTCTGCTCGAGGAGCGGCGCGAGCACGTCGGCGTGGTCCGGCTGCGGCAGCACCCAGTCGCTGTGCGAGTGCATGTCGATGAAGCCCGGCGCCACGACCTTGCCGGTGCAGTCGATGGTGCGCGCCGCCTGGGCGCCGGCGAGGTCGCCGACCGCGGCGATCCGCCCGTCGCGCAGCGCCACCGAGGCCGGGAAGCCGTCGCGGCCCGTGCCGTCGACGACCGTGCCGCCCGCGAGAACGAGGTCGAAGTCCATGCTCAGGCACTTCGCACGGAACGCGCCTTCTTGCGACCCCCCAATCTGCTGCAGCGCTTCATGTCGTGCGTGACATGGCGGGCACGGCGGCGCGCGCGGTACCTCGCCCGCTCGGCGTTCGTGCGTGGTCAAGCTGCGCGGGGTCCATGCCGATATGGAGACGAGAGCGAAACCGAACCGCGGCTGGTTCCGGCTCGCGCCCACGCGTGCGGCGGACGCATCGGAAGCGTCGCGCGCGAGGGGCGCAGGCGCGACGCAGCCGCACACGAGGTCCACCAGGTTCACCCGCATGGAGGCGATTGCCAGAACGCAGCTGCCCGAGCCGGCGCGGGCGCATGCCGTCGGCAGCAGGATCGGCGAGCTCCTTCTCAAGCAAGGGGTGATCACGCCGGCCGATCTTCGGCTTGCGATGGGCCGCCTGCGCGAGTCGGGCGGTGCGCTCACGACCTACATCGTGAAGCACTGCGGCGTGTCGGAGGCGGAGCTCCTCACCGTCCTGCAAGAGGAGTACCACCTGCCCGTGGTCGATCCCGCGGGGCTCGACATCCCGCCCGAGGTGATCGACGTCCTCCCCGCCGTCCTCGCCAACAAGTACCACATCGTCCCGGTGAGCTTGAGCCGCACGACGCTCACGCTCGCCATGGCGGACCCCTCGAACCTCGTCGCGATCAACGAGGTCAAGTTTCTCACCGGCTTCGACGTCCGGGCGGCGATCGCGGGGCCTCTGTCGATCGAGCGCGCGATCGAGCGCTACTACGACCGCGCGATCAACTACGGCGACGTCCTCTCGCAGTTCGGCAACGAGGACATGGAGGTCGTCCGCACCGAGGAGGAGGTCGACCTCAAGCAGCTCGAGAAGGCCACCGAGGAAGCGCCGGTCGTCAAGCTGGTGAACGCGCTGCTCACCGACGCGATCAAGAAGCGCGCCTCGGACATCCACATCGAGCCGTACGAGCGGGTGCTGCGCGTCCGCTTCCGGGTCGACGGCGTGCTGCACGAGATCATGCAGCCGCCCCTCAAGCTCAAGAACGCGATCACCTCGCGCATCAAGGTCATGGCCGCGCTCGACATCGCCGAGCGTCGCCTGCCGCAGGACGGCCGCATCAAGGTGAAGGTCGGCAACGGCCACGAGATGGACCTCCGCGTGTCCACCCTGCCGACGCTGTTCGGCGAGAAGGTCGTGATGCGCCTTCTCGACAAGAACCAGGTCCAGCTCGACGTCAACAAGCTCGGCTTCGACGAGAGGGCGATCGCGCTGTTCCGCTCGGCGATCAGCAAGCCCTACGGCATGATCCTGGTCACCGGGCCGACGGGCTCCGGCAAGACGACCACGCTCTACGCGGCGCTGAGCGAGCTCAACAAGGTGTCGACCAACATCTCCACGGCCGAGGACCCGGTCGAGTACAACATGGTCGGCGTCAACCAGCTCCAGGTGCACGAGGACATCGGGCTCAACTTTGCTGCGGCGCTGCGCGCGTTCCTCCGCCAGGACCCCGACGTCATCATGGTCGGTGAGATCCGCGACTTCGAGACCGCCGAGATCGGCGTCAAGGCGGCGCTCACCGGTCACCTGGTGCTGTCCACCGTGCACACCAACGACGCGCCTTCGACGATCAATCGGTTGCTCAACATGGGCATCGAGCCGTTCCTCATCGCGTCGTCGGTGAACCTCATCATGGCGCAGCGCCTCGCGCGCGTGGTCTGCCCGAAGTGTCGCGAGCCGCACGAGGTGCCGAGGAACGTCATGATCGAGCTGGGCGTCCCGGAGGCCGAAGCGAAGGACATCGTCGCCTACCGCGGCAAGGGCTGCACGTACTGCGGCGGCACGGGCTTCCGCGGCCGCACGGCGCTCTACGAGATGATGCCGATGACCGATCCGCTCCGCGAGCTCATCCTGAGCGGCGCTTCGGCGATCGAGCTCAAGCGTCAGGCGATCGCAGACGGGATGAAAACCCTCCGCCAGAGCGGCATCGAGAAGGTGTGCGACGGCGTCACGAGCATCGAGGAAGTGATGCGCGTGACCATGAACGACTGACGATCGAGCGTCCGCTCCTGCAGGTGCGCGCCGGAGCCGTGCCCGGCGCACGGGCCGTCCGCCCACTCGCCGCCGCGCCGTTACTCCCGTAACGGCGGTGCTTCATCCGTGCCGCTCCGCACGGGCGTCGTCGCAAGAAAAAACGGGAAAGAGGCGGGTTGCCTATCGGTTTCCCGTGGCATTCGCCTTGCACCCGCCCACGTCGGACCGGTGTCACTCACCGGGTGGGGAAGGGGAAGACGCATGCAGATGCACGAGCTGTTCGAGCGGATGACGCAGCAGAATGCATCCGACTTGCACATCACCGCCGGAGCACCGCCGATGATCCGCGTGCACGGCGACGTGACGCCGCTGCCCTACGAGCCGCTCGACGCGAACATGACGAAGCAGCTCTGCTACTCGGTCCTCACCGAGCAGCAGAAGAAGAAGTTCGAAGAGGAGAACGAGCTCGACTTCTCGTTCGGCGTGCAGGGCCTGTCGCGCTTCCGCGGCAACCTGTTCGTGCAGCGCGGCGCGGTAGGCGGGGTGTTCCGCGCGATCCCGCAGGAGGCACCGCCGCTCTCCAAGCTCGGCCTGCCGCCCGCGGTGAACAACCTGATCAAGCTGCCGCGCGGGCTCATCCTCGTCACGGGTCCGACCGGAAGCGGCAAGTCGACGACCATGGCGGCGATGATCGACCAGATCAACGAGACCCGCGCCGAGCACATCATCACGGTCGAGGACCCGATCGAGTTCCTGCACAACCACAAGAAGTGCATCGTGAACCAGCGCGAGGTGTTCGCCGACACGCACAGCTTCGCCGCCGCGCTCAAGCACATCCTCCGTCAGGACCCGGACGTCGTGCTGGTCGGCGAGCTCCGCGACCTCGAGACCATTGAGGCCGCGCTGACCATCGCCGAGACGGGCCACCTGGTGTTCGCGACCCTGCACACCAACTCGGCAGTGCAGACGATCAACCGCGTGATCGACGTCTTCCCGGCGCACCAGCAGGCGCAGGTCCGCGCGCAGCTCTCGCTGGTGCTCGAGGCGGTGATCTCGCAGACGCTGCTGCCGCGCGCGGACGGCCGCGGCCGCGTCATGGCGTGCGAGCTGATGATCCCGAACCCCGCGATCCGCAACCTGATCCGCGAGGAGAAGGTCCACCAGCTGTACTCGCAGATGCAGGTCGGCCAGCAGAAGTGGGGCATGGTGACGCTCTCGCAGTCGCTGCTCGACCTGGTGTCGCGCAAGCTGATCACGCCGGAGGTGGCGCTCGAGGCGGCGACCGAACCCGAGGAGCTCAAGCAGATGCTCGGCATCCGCGGACCCGGCGAGACCGCCGGACGCGTCACGCTCGCGCGGCTGAGCTGAAGGGGCGAGGCGAACCATGCCGGTGTTCGCGTACGAGGGCCGGACCGCCAGCGGCAAGGTGCTGCGCGGCAACATGGAGGCGCCCTCGCGCGAGGCGGTGATCAACCGCCTGCGCGCACAGCGCATCCAGCCGATCACCAACAAGATCCGCGAGCGCGGCAAGGGGCTCGACCGCGAGATCCAGCTTCCCGGCTTCCGGCAGAAGGTGAAGCCGAAGGACGTCGTCGTGTTCACCCGGCAGCTCACGACGATGATCGACGCCGGCATGCCGCTCGTCCAGATCCTCGACATCCTCGCGACGCAGTCAGACAACAAGACCTTCGCGTCGCAGGTCCGTGAGGTGAAGGAGTCGGTCGAGGCGGGCTCGACGCTGTCCGATGCGCTGCGCCGCTTCCCGAAGACCTTCGACGACCTCTACGTGAACATGGTGCAGGCCGGCGAGGTCGGCGGCATCCTCGACACGATTCTGGGACGGCTCTCCGTGTACATGGAGAAGATGCTGTCCCTCAAGCGCAAGATCAAAGGCGCGATGATCTACCCGGCCACGATCATCGTGGTCGCGATCATCGTCACGATGATCCTGCTCGTCTTCGTCATTCCGGTCTTCGCGGAGCTGTTCTCGAGCTTCGGGCAGGCCCTGCCGCTGCCCACCCAGATCGTGATCAACCTGTCGAACTTCGTGGTTCGCAACCTGCACTTCATGGGCCTCGGGACGGCCATCGCGATCGTCGGCATCCGCCAGACGTACCGCACCGAGCGCGGCCGGATGCTGATCGACCGGCTGATGCTCCGCTTCCCGATCATCGGTGACCTGATCCGCAAGGCGGCGATCGCCCGCTTCTCGCGCACGCTCGGCACGCTGGTCGCCTCCGGCGTCCCGATCCTCGACTCGCTGACCATCACGGCGAAGACCGCAGGCAACAAGGTCGTCGAGAAGGCGGGCTTCATGATCCGCGAGAGCATCAGCCAGGGCCGCACGATGCTCGAGCCGTTCAGCCAGAGCGGCGTGTTCCCGCCGATGGTTTGCCAGATGATCGGCGCCGGCGAGATGACCGGCGCGATCGACCAAATGCTGCAGAAGATCGCCGACTTCTACGAGGAGGAGGTAGACGTGGCGGTTGCGAACCTGACTGCGTTGATGGAGCCGCTGGTCATCGTCGTCCTCGGAACGGTGATCGGCGGATTGGTGATCGCCATGTACCTGCCGATCTTCCAGCTCGGCTCGCTGCTCTCGTCATGAGCACCTCCGAGCAGAGGCAAGGGGACGAGTCGCTGCGCGAGCGGCTCCGCGTCCTGCTCTTCGCGCGCGTCCTCGTCGTCACGGTGTTTCTCGCCGCGGCGGGGGCCTACCACCTCACGCTGCAGCGGTCGGGCAACGTCATCCCGCGGGGGACCTTCATCGCGATCGCGATCGCCTACGCGCTCACGCTGCTCTCGGCGCTCGCCGTGCGTCGCGTGCGCGCGGTCCGCGCGTTCGCCTACGCACAGTCGATCTTCGACGTCGTGCTGCTGAGCGGCGCGATCGAGCTCGCGAGCGGTGCCGGAACGCCGCTCGCCGTCCTCTACGTGCTCGCGATCGCGAACGCCGCGGGCCTCCTGCTGATGCGCGGCGCGCTCGTGACCGCCGCCGCCTCGGCGGCCGCCTACGCGGCGTCGACCTACCGGATGGCGGTGCTGATCGGCAGCCGCTCCCTGCTGCTCGACGTCGTCGTCCCGAGCCTGCTCGCCAGCTCGTGCCTGATCCTCGCCGCGGTCGTCATGGGTTCGCTCGCGCGGCGCGTCGCGAAGGCCGAGCGCGAGCTGTCGGCGCGCGAGCGCGAGGTGAGCCGGCTCGAAGGGCTGCACCGCGCGCTCGCGAACGGCCTCGAGAGCGGGCTACTCATCGCCGACGTCACGGGCCGGGTGCGCTCGGCGAACCCGGCGTGCCAGCAAATCCTCGGCCTTCCGGCCACCTCGATCGTCGGCCGCGAAGTCACCTGGCTCGTGCCGCTGCTCGCGACCGCGGACGAGGAGAACGGTTCCGCCGGCGAGTACCGCGAGTGCGAGTACCGTGCGCCGGACGGCTCGGCGCGCCGCCTGCGCGTCAAGCGGACGACGCTCTTCGACACCTACGGAAACCGGATCGGCGAGCTCGTCCTCCTGCAGGACATCACGCGCATCCAGGAGCTCGAGGAGCGTCTTGCGAGCGACGAGCGCTCCGCGCTCCTGCTCGACGAGGAGGCGTCCGGCGAGGAGCGCGCGGCCGAGGAGCCGACTCCCGACGAGCGCGACGGCCTGATCGGCAGCTGCGCCGCGATGCGCGCGGTGTCGAAGCTCATCGACAAGGTCGCGCACGCGGACGCGACGGTGCTCGTGACCGGCGAGAGCGGCACGGGGAAGGAGCTCGTCGCGCGCGCCATCCACCGGCGGAGCGCACGGGCGCAGAACCCGTTCGTCGTCGTCAACTGCGGGGCGATCCCCGAGAACCTGATCGAGAGCGAGCTCTTCGGCCACGTGCGCGGCGCCTTCACCGGCGCGGTCGCCGACCGGCCGGGGCTCTTCCGGCGCGCCCACGGCGGGACGATCTTCCTCGACGAGATCGGACCAGCGCGCGCTCGGCAAGTTCGATGCGGCGCGCGGCGGGACGATCTTCCTCGACGAGATCGGCGAGCTGCCGCTGCAGCTCCAGGTGCGTCTGCTGCGCGTCCTGCAGGACCGCATGGTGCTCCCGGTCGGCGGGACCACGCCCGTCGCGGTCGACGTGCGCGTCGTCGCGGCGACCAACCGGGTGCTCGAGGACCTCGTGAAGGAGGGCAAGTTCCGCGAGGACCTCTACTACCGGCTCGCGGTGATCTCGATCCACATGCCGCCGCTCCGCGAGCGCGAGGGCGACCTCGAGCGGCTGATCAGCCACTTCGTCCGGCTCGCCGCGGAGCGTCACGCGAAGCCGGTGACGTGCGTCTCCGGACGGGCGATGCAGCTCCTGCTGCGGCACTCCTACCCGGGCAACGTGCGCGAGCTCGAGAACGTGATCGAGCACGCCGTGACGCTCGCCGAGGGCGACACGCTGCGTGACGTCGACCTGCCCGAGTCGCTGCGTGAGAGCGTCGGCGCGCGGCCGCTCGCGGCTCCAGCGGCGGCGGCGCCCGCTGCGGCGTTCGACGAGCGCGACGTCGGGATCGCGGCCGACCCGGCCGGGGAGGCGCCGTCCGCGGCATCCGTCCCGATGTTCGATGCGGGCTCTGCCGTGCGCGATCCGCTGGCGCGGCCGATCGTCCTGCCGATCGACGAAGGGGAGGGCGCGAGCCTCGACGAGCAGCTCGCGCGACGCGAGAAGGAGATGCTTCTCGCGGCGCTCGCCCGCGCGGCCGGCGTGAAGAAGAAGGCGGCGACGCTGCTCGGCATCAACTACCGCTCGTTCCGCCACCGCCTGCAGAAGTACGGCATCGACGGGCACGGCGACGAAATGTTGCCGCGCCTCGCTCACCCCTCGCTGCAGCGCGAATCGAGCCACTGAGCTCGAGCGCGCCGCGGCGCCCTGGGCCGGCGCGCGTTTCGTCGACGGCGCGCGGTGCGACGCGCCGCCGCACCTGCGGCGTCGCACGGCGTTGCACCGCACGGCAGCCGCTCGGTCACCGCATGGCAACCCGTCGGGAGCCACGCGGCAGACGTGCGGCCCGCCGCCCCGCCTGCCCGCCGTCGCGGTGCCGCGTTTGGGCACCGTCGCTCCAATGACGGTCGCCGTGCGTCACCGGGTGGTCGCGGTAGACGGGCTGCGTGCTCACCAGCCGCAGGTGGTCGCCGCCGGTCCACAGCGGCTCGAAGCCCTCCTCGCGGCACCTGCGCTCGACGGCGGTGCGGTCGGTCGTGCGGAACATCTCGTCCCAGCGCTTGAGCTTCAGGAAGTCGAGCCGCGAGCCGCCCGACGGTCCCGCGTAGTTGCGCACGATGCGCACGCCGCCTTCCTCGAAGCGCCGCCGCACCTCGGGATCGAGCTCCCGCCACACCCGGCGGAAGTCGACGAGCGGCGTCTCGCCGCTCCCCGGCGCCGGCGGGACGAGGCAGCAGAAGAAGAGGCGCCGCGGCGGATGCTTGACGAAGCTCATCTCGCAGTGCTGCGGGATCGGGTAGTAGGGCGGCAGCTCGCTCGCCGAGAACACGTAGTCGGTGAGCGCGTCGCGCGGCGAGGTGCCGAGGTACTCGTTCTGCAGGCGGTCGTCGATCGCGCGCGCGACCCGCTCGAAGTCCTCCGGGCGGTGCACGGCGAAGCCGCGGAACAGGATCGCGCCGTGCGTGGTGAGCCGCTCCTCGACCCACGCGGGGTGGCTCCGCAGCCAGTCGGCGAGCGGCGCCGGGTCCGGGTCGGCGCCGGCGCGCACGACGAGCGGCAGCGCTGCGGGTCCCTCGGCGAGAGCGCCGAGCTGCCAGGGAGGATCGTCGGCGCGGCCTGGATGCGTCGCCGGGTCGGGAGCAGTCATGCGGGCGACTCTAGCCCGCCGGCGGCCTCCCGTTCCAGCCGGGGTGCGGGGCCCGGGCCCCGCTCGTGTAGCGCAGCACCGCGACGCCGTGCAGCGCGTGCCGTTCGACGAGGGTGAAGCCCTGCTTGCCGAGCCAGCGGGTCGCGCGGGGCTCGTCGGCGGGGTTCGCCGTGGCGAGGACGAGCACCAGCTCGCCGACGCCGGCGAGCCGCGCATCGCGCAGCTCCGCCGTCCGGTTGAGGCCGAAGATCCCGCGCGCGCGCAGCTCGTGCTTGAGCCGGCTCGCGTCGCCGAAGATCTCGGGCGCGAAGTGGTAGGCGAACGGCAGCGCCTGATGGGCGGGCAGGACGACCGTCACCGCGCCCCGGCTGCTCGGCGTGTGGACGAGCTCGGCCGCCTCCCGCCAGGCGGGGCGGACGATCGGCTGCGCGGCGCCGAGCCACAGCGACCAGGCGCAGAGCGCTGCGGCCACGAGCCCCTGCGCCGCGGCCGTCGCGGGCGTCGAGGCGAGGACGTAGCCGAGCAGGAGGAAGATCCCGGGCGCCGCGTAGAGCAGGTAGCGCGCGAGGAACACGGGCTCGACGGACGAGGCGACGTACGCCGCGACGAGCGGCAGGAGCGCCCAGCTCGCGAGCGCGAGCGCCTTGCGCCGGTCGAGGAGCGCCGGGCGAAAGCCCGCGTGCGCGCTCCAGGCAAGCGCTCCGGCGAGGAGCACGCAGTCGGCGAGGAGCAGCGCCTGGTCGCCCCTCAGCTTGCCGAGCTCGACGAGGAAGGTGCGCGGCGTCGGTGCGGCGATCCAGCCCGTCATGGGCAGGGGCAGGAGCGTCGTCAGGTAGACGGCGAACGGCAGGAAGAGCAGGCCCGCGAGCATCTGGCTCTCGACGAAGGCGCGGGGCGGCCGGCGATCGGTCGAGCGATGCAGCCAGACCGCGAACGCCTGCGCGACGAGCGCGAAGACCGCGACGTAGTGCGTGTAGAGGAGGGCCGCGTCGAGCAGCCCGAGCGCGAGCGCGCGGCCGCGCGACGGCCGCTCGAGGAGCGCGAGCAGCGCGTAGAACGACCCGATGCAGAGCAGGACGACGACCGCGTACGGCCGCGCCTCGTGCGCGAAGAAGAGCTGCAGGCGGGAGGTCGCGAAGAGGAGCGCCGCGAAGAGCCCGGCGCGCGCGCCGAGAAAGCGCCGGCCGACCTGGAACAGCAGGACGGTGCTCGCCGCGGTCGCGAGCGCCGACAGCAGGCGCACGCTCTCGAGCGAGGCGCCGAAGAGCGCCGTCCAGGCGCGGACGACGATCGCGTAGAGCGGCGGCGTCGCGTCGGCGCGGAGGTCGCGCGCGAGGTCGAACGGCAGGCGGTGGTTCTGCAGGGTGCTCGCCTCGTCGAACCAGATCCCCTGCGCGCCGAGCATCGGGAGGACGAGCGCGAGGGTCGCAGCGAACAGCGCGACGCCGACCACCGCCGCATGGCGCTCGAGCCAGCGTGCCGGCACGGCGCTCGCATGCAGACGCTCCGCCAGGACCTCCACGCGGGGACTATCGGCCGTGGGCGCCGGGCGCTGAAGCTGCCAAAGTCAATACTTGATCTGACAGTCTGCGTTTTCTCTCCGAGTGTCGGTCGGCTTCGTCACTGTCGGCTGGTGCTACGCCG
>FWWM01016505.1_pt1 | contig 10975 bp, 7 predicted proteins | sample 2228351 | NCBI WGS metagenome assembly FWWM01 (sample SAMEA103939774, study PRJEB20133) | metagenome
GATGATTTATTAGACTTTGCGGAAGCAAGAATACTTGAAATTAGAGATAGAGGCATTAGAAGAGATTTTGTCCATATATCAGATATTGTTGAAAATCAAAAAGAAGAAATTGTTCAAAGGTATGAAGTAAAAAGTAGGATTATAGGACTTCCAAGTGGTATAAGCTTTTTGGATAATTTAACTGGTGGTTTTTTACCTGGTAATTTAATAATTATAGCATCAAGACCAAGTGTTGGAAAGACTTCATTTGCTCTCTTTATTCATAGATTTTTGAGTGTTGATGAAAAATATCCAACTGCTATATTTTCACTTGAAATGAGTGCAAATGAACTTGTTCAAAGATTTATCTCAATGCAATCTTATGTTAGTAATATGAAAATTAGGACAGGTATGTTAAGTAGGGAGGATTTTCCAAAAATTATTGAAGCAATAGGTAGACTAAGATCAGCTCCAATTTGGATAGATGATAGTGCCCTATCTTTGCTTGAAATAAAAGCTAAGGCAAGGAGGATTGTTAGAGAACATAAGGTTAAGCTTATTACAATTGATTATTTGCAACTCATCGAACTTGAACCATCTGAAAGGAAAAGGAGAGAAAGTAGGCAACAGGAAATTGCTTATATAACAAGGAGTTTAAAGAACTTTGCAAAGGAGGTTAACATTCCAATTATTGTGTTAAGTCAGTTGTCAAGAAAAGCTGAGGAACGGGCGGATAAGAAGCCACAGCTATCGGATTTGCGTAAGTCAGGAAGTATTGAACAAGATGCGGATATTGTGATTTTACTATATAGAAATAAAGAGTTTTCTGAAAAGGTTATAGGTGTTAATCTAGCTAAGAATAGGAATGGACCTATTGGTGAAGACAATTTATTTTTTGGAAGTGAATACTTTAGATTTACACCAATTTCACAAGAGCGAAGTCTTGAAGAGAATATAGAGGATATTATACCATTTGAATGAATTTGCGCAGGAAAGGTTATCAAATTGAAGAGATTGCTTCTAGTTATTTAAAAGATAAAGGTTATGAAATTCTTCAAAGAAACTATTATTGCAGTAAATATGGCGAGATTGATATTATTGCTAAGAAGGATGATGTTTTAGTTTTTATTGAAGTGAGAAGTCTAAACAAAATTGAACCCCAATTTACTATAAATCCTAAAAAAATTAAACGTCTTGAAAATTGTATACAATACTATTTATCACAAAACAGTATTAATTTGGATTATAGAGTTGAAATTATTATAATGGATGGTAAGACGGTTTTATACCATTCTACCTTAGATATTTAAAATAAACCCTTATACATTGGCTCTATATTTCCTTCAATCTTTTCTTTTATCTGATTTAATAACATTAGACTCTCCAACCTTATGTGTTATGTTTCGCTTGGTAGTAGTGTTATTCGCTTTACTTCACATATTAAAGCTTTGTGTATTTCTTCTCTCATCTTTGGTGTTAATTTTGCATTCTTATTTGGTAATATTACCTTAGATTATGTTGATTTTTTAAGAGTTTCATTACAAAGGATTTGTCAGGTTTGCAGAGCTCTTAAAAAGCTTTTAAAGCACAAAGATTCCTAAGGCTTTTACTTTATTACAACAACTTTATATAGTCTCTTCTGATTTCTGTAGTTAGTTTGGATGATGTAAATTCCAGATTTAACTTTTATTTCGAACAACTCATACTCTTTTAAGCTGCATTTGAACTCTAATCTTCCGACTACATCATATATCGCAACATCATACATACGCCTTGATAAGTTTCTTACTATTATCCTACCTTTTTGACCTGTTATTTCAAGACTATCATCTTTATCACCAGGTTGTATTATAGATGCACCGTATAATATGTAAGCTCCTCGTGGATTAACAATTAGTGTATCACCTGCATTATAAAAGTTACTATCTTGGTCGAAGTAGCTATTATCTAATACATAACTATAGCTCATTGTAGTATCTAAATTTACCAACACCAAGCCATCAGTATATTTCCTTCCTAGAAAAACAAACCCCTTCGTCGTATCACTGTAACCTAATACTTGATATTCTCCAACAGCCGCTCCAATTGGTAAATAATAATATTTAGGATATATGGGACAACGATATTGACATTGCCTCTTATTGGTTGTATCATGAACCAAAAAGTAAGTATTTTGGTGATTAACTATGTAAAATAAAGCAACACTAAATAATAATTGCTGCTCATTTGCAATACCATCCGCTATCATATAAACCTTATCTTTGTATTTGGTTATAAATTTAACTCTTCTATAAATATCGGCTGGACTTCTGATATTTCCTGCTCCGTATTCACAACGATGCGCAATGCCACATACAAAATAAGCAGAAAGATAGGGTATATATGAGCTATCAAGACCCATATTACCTAATAATTCTAATTGAGTTTTTTGTTTTAGTTTCTCTGAAAAGTCCAGATGCTTAGCCCTTCTTATATCATTCGTCTCATAGTCAGGAGATCCATTTGGAACTAATCCAACAGGATGATAAAAATTATCAAGAAATATAAAATCAGGTTTTATGTGAGTAAGGAAACTATCATACATCCACCTCAAATTGTTATAAAATATATTCCTGCAAGTTTCACCCTCCCATCCATACCTAACGTAGGGCTCAAAATTATATGTCGTATCATTAAACTTCCATATGTGACCGACATATCTTCCTAAACTATCTCTTATAAAGCACCAATCTAATGAATCTAAAAGATATTGCACAGGATATAAATCTCCACCACCTAAAAATTTGGTATTGACACATGTAGTATCGGAACCTGAAATATAACAACGTGAAATACCTGCACTTGTCATAACATATGCTGTTGTTATAGCACTTGGTTTAAGTGTCTTGGCTATCACTGCATCAAGAAATCCAAACCTAAATATATCATGCCTTGCAATGTAACTTATCCAATCTTGCTTACCTGGAAATGTAAAAACTTGACCAACACCTGCTAACTTTAGATTAGATTTTGGAAATTCTGGAAGCGTTCTGTATTCATTGCCAAACTTTGCATAAATCCTATAATTATCAATCCACAACTTGACTTTATTAGGACCTACTTTGTTTATTCGTAAATTCAATCCTGGACGTATCCTCCATATACTATCATTCATATAAAAACTGTATCTCTTAGTTTGCCATCCATTTGTGCTATATTTTATTGTATCTAAATACACTGTCCCATTACCAAGTATAATGAATATCCTTATTTCACTATTCTCAATACTGTCAACCCTTATATCAAACATTATTACTATACTATCAGATGGCTTCATCCAATTTTCCTTAGTTCTTGTTGTATCTATACTTTTCAAGGCAAGACTCACACTTCTATTTGTTGAGTCTGAATTTGCTCTATATATATAGATATATTGAGAACCCCATCCCGATGTATAGTTGTTCCGATCAATCTTTGCCCTTATATAAGGTCTTAGTAATGTATCACCCCAAAATGACGAACCCCACGCTATGGATATACTATCTCCCCAATTTAGAGTATCGTATGGTATAGGTTTGCGATTATGATAATATCTATCTATATACTCCATTTCACCATAACCTGCTACGTAATTTATTGGTATATCCTGTGCGTATAACATTGAGCTAAGTAGTGTAAACAATACAATAGTTCTTGAATATAATTTCATATTAGATCACCTCCTTTAGAATTGGTGTTGTATGACATGTCAGGCAACCTGTTGAGTTGTAGGAAAACCACAAAATTTTATTTATTTGTGAGAAAATAGATAGTATTAACATAGTCTCACCCTCCTTTTGTTTTTCGGTAATTTAAAAAAATCATTGTCCATAATTTTAAAGCCTAACATTAATCATGCTTTTGAGTAGATTTCTTACATTTAAACTTACTCCTTTAAACTTTCAATATGCGTGCTGCAATAATAAGTGCAGTTAGAACGCCAATAGGCAAAATTCTTGGGAATCTCTCAAAGTTTAAGGTAGCTGAACTCGGTGCAATTGCTATACGAGAGGCAATTAAAAGAGCTAACATAGAGGCTAGTAAAGTAGATCTTGTAATAATGGGCAATGTTTTACAGGCTGGTAATGGTCAAAATCCTGCAAGACAGTCAGCAATACTTGGTGGGATTCCAAGTTCTGTTGAAGCATTTACAGTAAATGAGGTATGTGGTTCTGGTCTTAAAGCAGTAATTTTGGGTGTTCAAGCTATTAGGTCAGGTGATGCAGATATAGTAGTTGTAGGTGGAATGGAAAGTATGACAAATGCTCCACATGCAATCTATCTAAGAAGTGGTATGAAGTATGGTAATAGTGAATTGATTGACCTTATGATATACGATGGATTATCATGCCAATTTAATAATAATGTTCATATGGGACATTTAGCAGAATATACAGCTGAAAAGGCAGGAATTAGTAGAGAGGATATGGATAAACTTGCATATGAAAGTCATCTAAAGGCAATTAGAGCAATTGATAATGGATATTTCAAAGATGAAATTATCCCGATTGAAGTAGATGGTAAAATAATTGATACTGATGAAACACCAAGAAGGGATACAAGCTTAGAAAAATTAGTACAATTAAAGCCAGTGTTTAAAAAGGATGGTAAGGTTACAGCGGGAAATGCACCTCCTTTAAGTGATGGTGCAAGTACCTTGGTTTTAGTATCCGAGAGGAAACTAAGTGAACTTAATCTAAGACCAATTGCTTGGGTTTTGGATTATACAAGCTACTTTACAGAGCCAAAAGACTTGTTCTTTGCACCAATTGGAGCATTTAAGAAGCTAATGAGTAAGTTAAATATAAAGGATATAAATGAATTTGATTTAATTGAATTAAATGAAGCGTTTTCAAGTCAGGTTTTAGCGGATTATAAAGAATTGAGATGGGATTGGAATAAGTTCAATATCAATGGAGGGGCAATTGCACTTGGCCATCCAATTGGAGCAAGTGGTGCAAGAATTTTAACTACACTGATTTATGCTTTAATTAGAAATAATAAAAAGTTAGGTATTGCGGGGCTTTGCCTTGGAGGTGGTGGTAGTGTTGCTATGGCTGTTAGCACAAACTATTGAAGATTATCAGAAAAAGCTAGAAGAGATAAATAAGCTTATTGCTGAAAATCAAAGGAAAATAGAAGAACTTCAAAGGGAAGAAAAGAATGTTTTATTTGAAATAGCTGAGCTAACTAAAAGAATTGAGCTTTATAACCAGAAACTTGAACTACTCAAAAATCAAATTCAAAGCTCTTGGGATGAAATCCATATTCTTAATAAGAGAAAACAAGCTATCTTTGAAGATATTCAAAGAACAAGAGAAAAACTTAATAAGGCTTTAAGGCTCTTATATAAACTTCCTAAGAATAACATGTTGGAATTGATTTTAAGAACTGGCTCATTTTACCAATCATATAGATTTGAGATTAGTTTAATGTCTATTTTGAAGTATTATAAAACACTTGCAAATGAATTGAGAGAAAAGCAAAGAGAACTCGGAATTACTGAACAAGAATTAAATAAGAAGCTTAAACTATTGGAAATTAGCCTTAAGGAACAAGAAAACACATTGATTGAATTACAAAAATTAAGAAATCAAAGGCAAGCTTATTTAAATAGAATTAGAGTAAATAAAATTCAAAGGCAAGCATATTTAAATGAGCTTGAGAAATCAAGACAAAAACTTGAAAATATAATTGCTGGACTTTCAAAAAAGAAGGAAACTATCAAAAGATCATCAAATCTATCGCTTCTTATCCCTGCAAATGGTCAGATTGTCAATGATTTTGGTTATATTTATGATAATGTTTATGGAACAAGAGTTAAGAATAGTGGCATTGATATTAAGGCACCAAGAAACAGTCCTGTTAGAGCAGCTGAGAGTGGTGATGTTGTATATGTTGGATTCATTGAGGGTTATGGTAATATAATAATACTTGAGCATGCAGGATTTTATACGATATATAGCCAGGTTGTAGGTATTAGTGTTAAGAAAGGTGATAAAGTAATAAAGGGGCAACAAATTGCAAAAGTCGGAGATGACCCATTGCATTTTGAGTTAAGAATTGGTAAGGAAGCAGTTGATCCTAAACCATATTTTACTTCTCAATTCTAAACCAAAGAGGTGTTCCTATTATAAGAAAAAATAAATTTGGTATCCAGGCACATAACAATGGTTCTAATTTACCTACTATTCCAAGTGTTCTAAATGCTTCTGATAGTCCCCAATAAATAAACACGAAAATTACTGCAATACCAAAGCCCCAAGCTCTACCTCTTCCTTTGATTGCAATTGCAATTGGAAGTGAAAGTATGATTGTTATTATGTTCATAAAAGGAAAGGAAAATCTTATACTAAGTTCAGTTGATTCCGCATTTACTTCAAACCCTGCTCTTTTAAGCTTTTCAATCCTATTTTCTAACTCATTATAATTCATCTGTTGTAATTCTTTTAATTCTGTTAAGAATTCAAATGGACTTTCTTCAATTTCCTTAAACTCCCTTTTATCATAGTTTTGAATAATCAAATTATCACCATTAAATGCTCTCTCTTCAACATTGTAAAGTATCCAGACACCATCTTCATACTTACCATTGGTCGCATCTATTCTCCTTTCAACTTCACCTTCTCTTTTAAGTTCTACAACAACTATTCCATCAGCACTATTAGTCAAAGCACTTATATTTGAAAAAAAATAAATCTTATTACCACTTACAAATGTTAAATTAGTTGCAAATGTTCTTTCTTTTGGTATTTTCTTACCTTCTATCTCAACCGCTTTTACCCATTCTGCCTTTTTCATATAAGAGCCGACAATATAAAGATATAAGTAAAGTGAAAGTAATGTCATTGAAATTGAAAATAAATAGATCGTTAAAAATGTCCTTTTCATACTTATCCCAATTGATTTTATTGCAATAATCTCAAATTTTCTTGAAAGCTCTCCAATTGAAAAGAAAGCTGATAGCATTAGAGCAACAGGTAACATTAGAACAAATAAATAAGGAACTTGATAAGCATAGTATTTTATTATTGAAAAAAATTTAAAACCCCTTTGTGGATTTATAAATGCATCAATGTTTTCAAAAAAGTTAACAATCACATAAAGCATTATAACACCTATGATTATTACAAAAAATACCTTTATATATTCAGAAAGCACATAGTAATCAATTCTTTTCATATTTCAAATTTCTTTCGCTCTTCTAGAACAATTCTTTTAATAAATTCAATAGCTTTATCTAAGCTAACTTCAAATACTTCCTTATTATCTCTTCTTTGAATTTCAATTTTATTATTTCTCACTTTCTTACCTATTACTACTTTAAAAGGAATTCCTATTAAATCCGCATCATTGAATTTAACACCAGGAGAAATATCTTCTCTATCATCTATAAGAACATCTATTTCATCTTTTAGCTTTTCATAGATTTCTTGCGCAATCCCATTTCTTAAAATGTCAATGATTATAACCTCAAATGGTGCAATTGAAATTGGCCAAATTATACCTTTCTCATCATGAAATAGCTCAACTGCACCTACCATAATCCTACCAACACCAATTCCATAGCTTCCCATTATTATAGGCTTTAACAAACCATCTCTATCCTGAAAATATGCTTTCATACTTTCAGAATATCTTGTTCCAAGCTTAAATATATGCCCTATTTCAATAGCTTTTTTAACACTTAATTTTCCTTCACATTCAATGCATATATCCCCATCTTTTACCTTTCTAATATCATAATAATGTTCAAAGTGTGCTTTATATCCAACATAGTGATAATCCTTCTCATTTGCCCCAATTATCCCATAGTCCATATACTTAATTGATTCATCAGCAATTATTTGAACATCATTCAAATTATAAGGTCCAATAAATCCAGGGTAAGAACCAATGCTTAAAATGTCTTCATCATTTGCATATAAGAAATTCCCAATCACCTTTCTAAGCTTCTCTTCATTAACTTCATAATCACCTCTAATTAGGATCAAATAAGGTTTGTCATTTACATAGTATACTATGCTCTTTATTATATTATCATTTAAAACGCCTAAGAATTTAGCAACCTCATCAACAGTTTTCAAGTTTTTGGTTAAAATCTTTTCAAAATTTTTATATTTTGAATGTGTAAAGTTTGGAACTTTTGAAACCGCAACCTCTAGATTTGCACTATACCCACAATTTTCACATATTGCAACTTCATCCTCTCCTGCATCTGAAATTATTGCAAACTCCTCAGATTGACTTCCTCCCATCAAACCACTTGAAGCCTTTAAATGAACAAATTTAAGGCCACACCTTTTGAAAATTCTAATATATGCTATTCTATGTAATTCATAACTTCTATCAAGTCCTTCCCAATTGGCATCTAATGAATATGAATCCTTCATAAGGAATTCTCTAACTCTTAGTAATCCCCCCCTTGGCCTAGGTTCATCTCTAAATTTTGTTTGAACCTGATACCAAATTTGAGGTAAATCCTTATATGAATGAATATGTTTCCTTGCAATTTCAGTGATAATCTCTTCATGCGTTGGAGATAGAGCATGTTCTCTCCCTTTTCTGTCCTTTACCCTAAACATATCATCACCATAAGCATCCCATCTACCGCTTTCCTTCCACAAACTTGATGGTGTGAGAGCAGGCAAAAACAGTTCTTGTGCTCCGATTCTATCCATTTCTTCAGTTATAATTCTATAAATTTTCTTTATAACTTTCCATCCAAGTGGCAAAAATATAAATACGCCTGATGAAATTTGTCTTATAAAACCACCTCTAACTAATAATTTGTGACTTATATTCTCTGCATCTTGTGGTTCTTCCCTTAATGTAGGAATTAAAATTCTACTAAATTTCATATTCTACTTTTTAAGTGCATTTAATAGAGATATAGTTAAGGCAGTTAAAATGGTGAGGTAGTGAATGGTTACCATTGAAACACTTAATAAACTCTTTATTACTAAGATATTTGAGAGGAGAATGAGAATTGAGAGAACAAGAAATATAAGTTTTTTGAGTGAAAATTTCCTTAATAATATTAGAGAAGAGAGAATTAATGAAATTCCGAGGACTTGATAGGTAAATTGAAGTATAACTTTTGGATCTTGAAAATTTGCTGAAATACATAGCAGATTTTCACAAGCAAGTTTTGAAGCAGTTTTATCAAGTAGAGCATTGAATAGATAAATTAAAAGAACTATGAAAAATGAGAATGTCCAAAAATTCTTTTGAAAATTATAACCACTTTTGAGTATCATTAGAAGGACTATGTAAGTTGAAATGCCAAGTATAGCATGTGCCATTGAAATAACAAAAGGCATTTTCAAAATAACTGTTAATCCTCCCACTAAAATTTGTGAAATTATCAGTAAAACTAGTGCTATTGAAAGTTTTTTTTGAATTTTAAAATAAAGATAACTTAGGATAATTGATAAAATACCAACACTTGCAGCAAGCAATCTATGGTAGTATTCAAGCTTTGCAGTGAAAGTTTCAGGTGGTAAAGCACTTCCATAACAAAGTGGCCAATCAGGACAACCCAAACATGCTCCAAACGCAGCGGTAATAATACCTAAGGTTAACAGTCCAACTGTTAAAATAATTGTTATTAAGAGTAGTTTTTTCATTAACTTGAGCTTGGCGTTAGAGCAAGGAATCTTTTAATACCATCGCTTTCAACAACAATAAGAACTGGTTTATTTGACTTCTCATATATTCTCTTAGCTTCATTGAAGTCTCTTAGGGAATTAATTTCAACATCACCAATTTTAACAATCCTATCACCAGCTCTTATCCCAATTTCAGCTGATCTACCACTTGAGCTTAATACTACTACCTGATTATCTCTTTCTGTTACAGTCATACCTAGCCAACTTGATGTGTCAGAACCCTCGCCTATTTCTTCTTCACTTTTTGATGGTAATTGTGCTAAGTTTTCAGGCATCTTTCCAAGCTTTACTTTGATCGTTAAATACTTTTTATCCCTATAAATTTTAAGTTGAACCTCTTTACCTGGTGGTAGTGAACCTATATATAATCTTAAGTCATTTGCATTCTTAACTTTCTTACTATCAACCTCAACAATTACATCACCTTCCTTAATGCCAGCTTTATCTGCTGCTTCCCCCTTAACAACTTGATTGACGACCGCTCCACCTTCTTCTTTTAAACCTAATGCTTGTGCAAGTTCTGGTGTTAAATCTTGAATCCTTACCCCTAAATATCCTCTCTCAATTTTACCCTTTACAATAAGTTGTTCTGCAACATTTTTAGCAATATTTATTGGAACCGCAAAACCAATACCAGCAAATGCTCCTGTAGGGGTTGCTATTGCAGTATTAACACCAATTACTTCACCCTTTATATTCAAAAGTGGTCCCCCGCTATTTCCTGGATTTATAGCAGCATCAGTTTGTAAGAAGTCTTGATAATCAGGACCTTCTGGAAGTGCTATATTGTTTCTATGAACCGAACTTATAACACCAACTGTTACAGTTGATGATAAACCAAATGGGCTTCCAATAGCAATTGCCCACTGTCCAATCTTTACTTCATCAGAATTTCCAAGTTTCAAGATGGGTAAATCTTTATCACTTTCGAATTTTAAGACCGCTATATCTGTTCTGCTATCATATCCTACAACTTTTACATTTTCAATTTTAGTTCCATCACTTAACGTTATTTTAATTTTATCACTATTTTTTATTACATGATAATTAGTCATTAAAAAATAGCTCTTTCCATCTTTCCTAAATATAAAGCCCGAACCTAAACTACTTCTTGGAATTTCAGGAAATTGAAACTCAAAAGGCTCACCGAAAAATCTCTTAAAGAACTCTTCAAATTGCCCTTGACCTCTTGTTCTCCTCTCACTTGTTGTAGATATATTTACTACACTTAGTATAGCACTTTGTGCAATTTGTATAAATGCATCTTGGATATCAGATAATGTTTTTTGTGGTGTTTGAATGGTTTG
>FWWM01016506.1_pt1 | contig 10974 bp, 7 predicted proteins | sample 2228351 | NCBI WGS metagenome assembly FWWM01 (sample SAMEA103939774, study PRJEB20133) | metagenome
AAGAGGGGGCCATAACCGTCCCCGCCCGCCTGTTCAGCGAGTTCGTCAACTCCCTGCCCAACGAGCGCATAGACCTGGCCATCGCTCCCAAGGCGCGCCAGTTGCACCTGGCCTGCGGCCGCTACGAGGCCACCATCAGCGGCGCCGACCCCTCCGACTTCCCGCCCATACCGGACGTGGCGCCGGGGCCGGCGGCCCGTCTCGACCCCGAGGCGCTGCGCACGGCCATCGCCCAGGTGGAGTTCGCCGCCGCCACCGACGACACCCGCCCCGTGCTGACCGGCGTGCACACCCTGCTGGAGAACGGCTCCCTCACCCTGGCCGCCGCCGATGGCTTCCGCCTGGCCGTCCACCGTCTGTCGGTGGAGGAGGCGCCCGAGGAGCGCATCGAGGTCATCGTGCCGGCCAGGGCCATGCGCGAGCTGCACCGTCTGCTGGCCGACGAGGAGGACCACGTCCTCTTCACCGTCAACCAGGCCCGCAGCCAGGCCCTGTTCCGCCTGCGCAACGTGGAGATGGTGGCCCAGCTGGTGCAGGGCACCTTCCCCAACTACAGCCAGCTCATACCCCAGGAGCACCGCACCCGCGCCGTCCTCGACCTGAAGGAGTTCCTGCAGGAGACGCGGCGGGCAGCCATCTTCGCCCGCGACGGCTCCAACATCGTCCGCCTCCAGATCGAGCCGGCCGAGGGGGGCGGGCCGGGAAGGTTGGTGGTGTGGGCGCGGGCCGAGGAGCTGGGCGAGCACCGGGGAGAGCTGGACGCCCTGGTGGAGGGGGAGCCGGCCAAGATCGCCTTCAACGCCAAGTATCTCCAGGACGTGTTGCAGGTGCTGGACTGCTCCCAGGTGGCCCTGGAGACCACCAGCCCCACCAGCCCGGGCGTGTTCCGACCGGTGGGGCTGGAGAACTACGTGCACGTGGTCATGCCCATGTTCGTCCAGTGGTGACTCAGGAACGGGCCACACAGGGCTCGTATCTGCGCTACGCGCGGACATCGTCATGTCGGTCTGGCGGAAGCCAGGGGCAGGTGTCTCGACCGGGCGGTGACGCGTTTGCCCGAGAGCCGCTACCGCGGCGTGGACGTTGGCCTGGCGACCAGCCCCCTCACGATGCGGCCTCCCGTGTCGGACTCCCCGAGGGGGCCTGTGGCCACGGCGAGACCCCGGACCGGCGCAGGTTGCCCCGCAGCACGCGCAGGGCGACGTCAGGGCGCATCAGGGACGCTGGTGGGGCCTCGAGCGAGGCAACGCGGTTGAAAGCGAGGGCGACCGCCTGATCATGCCGGGCCGCGATGTGCAGCCGGCTCATGTACCAGTTGATGAACGCCATGCTCCGCGTTCGCTTTCCCTGAACCTCCGGGTTGCGGAGGTCGCCGGTGGCCACAATCTGCCAGGGTATGTCCACGGTCTTGGCAGCGCGGTGGAAGAACCGCCACCAGAGTCCTTGGAGACCCTGGCGCAGGGCGAGTTGGAGTTCGACAGCCTCGAGCGCCGCCACGGACATCCCCTGGCCGTATACCGGGTTGAAGCTAGCGATGGCGTCAGCGAAGACGAGGAAGCCGTCGGGAAAGCGCGCTAGCTTCTCGTAGCGGCGCCGCTGGTTGGCGGAAAAGCGGTAGGGCATGAAGTCTGAGAGCGGCTCGTTCTTGCTGACGATCTGGTAGATATCGGGCGCAGGCAGACCGCGCGCTGCTGCAAGGAACCCGTCTTCGTCGTTGGGCGGGTAGACGCCGCCATAGGTTCCCAGGGTCACCGTCCATCGGTCACCCTCTTGCGCCAGCATGACGCCGCCGAACATCGCCCCGCGGCGGACCTCTTCGAGCGTAGGGACAGTCACCACCACCTTAGCCCCGCTCAGGTCGCCCGGTGAGCGGCGGTACAGGCGCGTCATGTAGCAGAAGTTGATTGTGATGCGCTCTTCCTCGGGCGGTTCGTACCCCAACTCTTCCAGCCAGCGCGGTGTCCGCGACCCCCGCCCCGAGGCGTCGACGATCAGATCCCCCTCCACGATTTCCTCGGCGCTGCCGGGCAGGCGCGACAGCGTGCGCAGGCCAGTCACGCGCGTGCCTCTGTCCGACATCGCCAGGCCGAGTGCGTCGCAACGCTCAATGAAGGCGACGTTGGGGAGGGCGCGCAGGCGCTGGCGCACGTAGCCCTCGAGGAACGGCCGGCTGACGGCGACACCGGCTTCGTCGTCGCGTGGGAGCCGGCGGTGGTAGCCGCCGCCGTCGTACCAGCGAAGGTCGTCGCGATTGATGGGTGGCGCACCCAGGGCGATGAGTTCCTGGGTGAGGCCAGGAAAGAACCTCTCGAGCACGGCACGTCCGCTTGGCAGCAGGGCGTGGGTGTGGCGCCCCTGGGGGACGCCCTTCCGGTGCTCGCCCATCGGAGGCAGGATGTCCCGTTCGATTATGAGCACCTGCTCGAAGAAGTCGGCCAAGGCGCGGGCGGCGAGCATGCCACCCATGCTGGCGCCGATGACAACGGCGCGTCGCCCCAGAGTCAGGGGGATGGACGTCATGGTTCGGCCTCCTTTCTAAAGGTGCTGTTGCAATGAGGTCCGCGCTGTGCGTCTGCGAGCTGCTCGCGCAGAAAGGGGACGAGGGCGCCAGCCACCGCCTCGGGGTCGTCGGCGAAGGGCCAGTGCCCGCTCCGTTCCAGGACGACGATCTTTGCGCCGGGGAAGAACTCGCGCTGGCCCTCGGCGTAGCGCACCGGCACGTAGGGGTCGCGCGCGCCCCAGATGACCAGCGCCGGCACGTCCAGCGAGCGGAAGGTCTCGCCCAGGGCGGCTGCAAGCCCACCGGGGTCGTCGGCGCCCCGGTAGAGCCGCAGGACGGCGCGCTTCATGCCCCAGTCCATGTCATGATACATGCGGTCTACGAAAGCCTTGGGCAGCCCGCGCGGGTTGCCGTGCTTCAGCGAAAGACCGAAGGCGAAGCGGGTCGTGGTGGCGAAGAACAGCTCACCGAGGAACGGCGTGCGCCAGATGCGGGCCAGGTAGTGCCAGCGGTAGCCGGGCATGAGGCCAATGTTGATGAGCGTCACGCTGGCCAGCCGCTCGGGATGGGCAGCTGCCCAGGCCAGCCCCCACGGCCCACCGAAGTCATGCAAGACGAGATGCGCTCGTCGCACACCCAGGTGGTTCAGGACGCCGTCCAGGTGGCGGGCATAGCCTTCGACGGTGTAGTCGAAGTCCTTCGGTCTGTCGGCCTTGCCGAAGCCGGGCATGTCCGGGGCGACAGCGCGGGCAAAGGCGCCGACGCGTCCCACCAGGTCGCGCCAGTCCTCCGACGAGCCTGGGTTGCCGTGGACGAAGACGACGGCTTCTTCGGCGTTTCGCGGGCCGCTCTCGATGAACGGCGAGCGGACGCCCCGGTAAACCACCTCGCCCCGGCGGAGGGCCGCGCCGGCGGACTGAGGAGAGCCGTTCGCCGGACTGCGTATCGGGTCGGCCATCCCAGTACCTCCTTGAGGAACAGGATGGCGTTAGGCGCTGGCCGGTTTCCAGACCGGAATATGCTCACTTTGTGGCCAAACGTCGCTCAAACGAGGCAGGGCACGACGGGGTCAGCTGTCGGGTCCGTAGACTTCGCGGCGCCAGAGCCACTCCGTGGCGCGCTGGAGACCGGCCTTCAGGTGGCGGCGATAGGTGCTGAAGGGCAAGGCGAGCAGCTCCGCAGCCGCTTCCTGGGTAGGCGCGGGTTCGATGTAGGTGTGCCAGAGTGAGCGATAGAGCTTTTGGTCTCTGGGATGTCCGTTGAGCGATTCCACCGCCTCGCGCAGGATGGCCTGGAGCGCCGCGATAGGGCTTGCGGCAGTGACCGATTCGGCCACCAGTCGCGAACGGAGCAGCGGGTTGGCGCGGAGGGCGTCCGGCCGCAAGAAATCTCGATAAGCCCGCCGCACGGCGTCACCGAACTCTGGCTGCGAGAGGACAAGGATCGATTCGCTCTGGCGTTTGGGGGCAGGAGGTTCGCGTCTGCTTTCCTCGTATCTCCGTCCCGTGGCCCTCCACCAGACCGCTGGCGGCTCGGCGCGCCAGTCATGGGCCACCATACCGTACCGATGCGACCCCAGGGAAAACTCCGCCCCGTCGGCCCGCTCAAAGCCGACGAACGCGAAAAAGGGAAGCCAGAAGTCCACGTCGCGCAGCACAACGAAGGACCATCCCAGGCCGGAGGCCGTCATCCACTGTACGACGGCGCCAGGCGCCGTGGTGTTGTGGGCGGTCGCACTCTGGTAATCGTAGCGTCCCATCCAGTACCGATGCACGCTGATACGCTCGTCCCGGCGCAAGGGGCCGTGGCGATGGACGTACCCACGGATGGCCGCGAAGGCAGGATCGAACTCGTAGGCTTCCCGCTCAAGATCGGCAAGCAGGTGGCAGGCGAAGCCGGCGAGCTCGCCTCCCACGGAGCGGAACACGTAGAACGCCTCCGGCTGCTGCTGGAACCAGCGCGCCGCTACCTCGGCTGATGCAGCACCTTCGTGTTCTTCCACCATCGCCAGGATCCCCTTGCGATCCTCGGGCCTCGCCCGCTCCACGAAGGCCTGCCCCAACCCGCTCCAGTCGAAAAACGGGCCGACAGAGGGCAGATGGCGCCGTACGTACATCATCCCCCAGAAGGCTGCGTGCTGCTCCGTCCCCCGGCTTCTGAAGAAGCGGGACGACTCCAGCCGGGCGACGCGCCGACTCAGTCTCCGGAGCTGCTCCGGGTCGCGCAGCCGGAGGTCATCGAAGAGCGCGTCGCGCACGATGTCGTGAGGGAACAGACCCTGCGATCCCTGTTCCATCGTAGGCAGCCCGCGCAGCCACTCGAAGAGTTGACGCGCCGCCTCCTCGTCCTCTCGGAGGTCGAGCGCCGCGGTCAGCGTAGCCCGCGTCGTCCGGTAGGCGACGCTGGCGGCTTCCAGGGCTTGGCGGTGGAGCGGAGACGGGGCGCCGGCGACGAACCGCTTCACAAGGGGAGCGAGCACCTCGGGCCCGGCGGTCGTCAGGTCCGCAGCGATGTGGCCCTCGCGCGCGACCTCCGCCGCCAGGGCAAGCGCCAGCGGGTGGCCGTGAGTGAAGCGGAGGATGTCCTCGTGGCGCTCTGGCGGCACCCCGCGGGCTGCCAGGAGAGCCCGGCATTCCTCCGGGCGAAGATTGCGGAGCGAGATGATACGGCTCAGGTCGGCCCAACCGGGATCGCTGCGCCACGGCTCTGAGGGTGGGTTGCGGCCGGCGATGACCGTAACAGCGTTGGCGGGTAGCAACGGCAGCAGCCGATCGCGGATCCAGCCCTCGATAGGCTCAAGGGCCTCGAACGTATCAACGAGCAGGACAGGCGCCCGCAGCCGGGAGAGCGCCGGAATGGGGTCTTCGCCCTCTGCGAGGCCGAGGGCACCAGATAGGGCGAGTGCGAACCCGTGCGGGCTCGCCTGGATATCGTGGCCGTCCAGCCGCAGAACTGGCCTGCCCGCCTCGATGGCGAGGCGGGCGTACTGGTCGAGCAGTGCCGTCTTGCCGATGCCGCCGGGGCCGTGGACGAAGAGGAGGTTGAAGAGGGGTTCTTCCTCTCGCAATGCCGCACGGAACAGCTCGAGCTCCGCACGCCGCCCGACGAACCCTCTTCGGCGGGCCTCGGCAAGGCGCCGAGCAACGGGGATTCCGCCAGCGGATGTGACTGGAGCATCAGGCATGACACCAACACATTATATAATACTTCGATTACGTTGCGGCGCTTCGCGCCCTTGCTTGCTCCGGAGCGATGGGAGGGCCGAAATGCGCCGTCCGGCGGAACACCAGCGGAGCTCCTTCTCGGAGTAACTGCATGCTTGACGCACATGCCCATGCTCGTCCAGTGGTAGGGCCGGGGCCGCCTAGGTGGCGATTATGCCTATGGTGGCTATCGCCATCACGTAGGCCAGGCCCAGGACCAGGCCCGCCCAGAGTACCCGGTCGCGCCAGCCTTCCGCCGCGCCACCGTCGCCTTGCGGGGGCATAACAGGGGCGATACTTGCCGTTACGGACAGGTTACGGCCGCCTACTGGGGGCGGTCGGCGGGGAAGGTCTCCTGCCAGAAGCGGACGATGCCGTCGCGCAGGCCGCGGGCGATGACGTCCAGGGCATCGGGGCGCTGCAGGAAGGAGACGTCGGCGGGGTTGGTCAGGAAGAGCACCTCCACCAGCGCCCCCGCCTGCCACCGCGCCTTTCGCGCCAGCTGGTCGTTGTAGCCCAGGATCCAGAGGCGGCCATACGGCTTGTAGTTGTCGCTCTTGATGCCGCGGTCGGTGGCCCCGTAGCCGGCCTCGCGCATGGCCGCCAGGAGCGACTGCAACAGGGTGGCGGCCAGCCGGCGGTTGTTCTCCTCGTAGGGGCCGGTGTCCGGGTAGTAGACCTCGCTGCCGCGCACCGACGGGTCGGAGATGCCGTTGAAGTGGATGGAGACGAACACGCGGGCGCCGAAGGCGTTTACGTAGTCTACCTTGGCCTGGGCCCGCTCCCACCCCTGCAGGCGACCGTCGCCGCTCTCGTCGCGGGGGACGGCCACCGGCCAACCCTCGGCGTCGCGGGTCACGCAGACGACGAAGCCTTCGGCCTCCAGCAACGCCTTGAGACGGTAGGCCACGGCCAGGGTCAGGTCGTGCTCGTTGAAGATGGTGCGCCCGGCGGCGTCCCGGGCGGAGGCCCCGGGCGAGTTGGCGTCGTGCCCGGGGTCGAGGCAGATGCGCTTGCCGCTCGGGCTGCTCGCCTGGGGCCGTGCCACATCGCCCGCTGGCTGGGGCGCCACCGTGTGGGCTTCGGGCGCCGGTCGCTCCTGCCCGCGGGTCCGCTCTCTGGTGGCCAGCGACTCGGCGGCGGGCTGCACCGCCGGCGCCGACTCCTCCTCGTGCGGCGGACTCTCGGCGGCGGGCGGCGAAGAAGGAGCGGCGCAGGCGCAGAAGGCCAGCAGCCCCAGCAGGACGAGGGCCACCGTTGCCGCCCGCGGGCCCATGACGAGCCTATGATACCGGCGCCGCTCTCCTAGCGGACCGAGACGGGCAGGCGCTTGAGGCCGCGCAGGATGTAGTTGGGACCCCACTCGGCCTGGTCGCTCAGGGGGCGGATGCGGGGGAAGCGGCGGGCCAGGGCGGCGAAGGCCGTCTGGGCCTCGGCCCGCGCCAGGGGCGCCCCCAGGCAGAAGTGGATGCCGTCGCCGAAGGCCAGGTGCGGGTTGGGCTCGCGGGCGATATCCAGGCGGTCCGGCTCGGCGAACACCTCCGGGTCGCGGTTGGCCGCCCCGATGATACACATGACCATCTGATAGGGCTCCACCCGGTGGCCGTCAATCTCCAGTTCCTGCAGGGCGACGCGGCTGGTGGCCTGGGCGGGGCTCTCGTAACGCAGCAGCTCTTCCACGGCCGTCCGCACCAGCTCGGGCTGGCGGCACAGGCGCTCCCACTGGTCGGGGTGGCGGAAGAGGGCCAGCATGCCGTTGCCGATGAGGTTGGTGGTGGTCTCGTTGCCGGCCACCAGCAGCAACACCAGGGTGGCCAGCACCTCCTGCTCCGAGAGAGCCTGCCCCTGCTCCTCGGCCGCCACCAGCCCGCTGATGAGGTCTTCGCGGGGGCGGCGGCGGCGTTCGGCCACCGCCTGGCGGAAGTATTCGGTCATCTCCAGGATGCTCTGGCGGGCGCGTTCGGCCACGTCCGGACGGGTCAGCAGGCCCAGGCTGGCGGCCACGTCGTCGGACCAGCGCTTGAACAGGTGCCGGTCCTCGGGCGGCACCCCCAGCATCTCGGCGATGACGATGACGGGGAGGGGGAAGGCCAGGTCGGCTACCAGGTCGAAGTCCCCCTTGGCCTCGGCCTCGTCCAGCAGTTCGTCCACCAGCTGCTGGATGCGGGGGCGCAGGCTCTCCACCGCCCGCACGGTGAAGGCCTTGCTCACCAGGCGGCGCAGGCGGGTGTGCTCGGGCGGGTCGGCGCCCAGCATGGTGGTCACCTGGCCCACGGGCCCCATGCGCTGCATCTCCTGCTGCACCATGAGCTGGGCGAAGCGGTTGCGGGCCAGGCGGCGGTTGGCCGAGAAGCGGTCGTCGTTCAGCACCGCCTCCACGTCGCGGTAGCGGGTCAGCACCCAGGCGTCCAGCGCCTCGCTGTAGTGGACGGGTTCCTGCTGGCGGTAGCGTCGGTAGTAGGGGTAGGGGTCGGCTACCACCTCGGGCCGGAAGGGGTTGAAGGGCTCCAGCATCGGCTCACCCCCCGCTGTCGGCCGCCATTTTATGCCCTTAGCGAGCGTCCAGTCAATCTCGGGGCGGGCTAGGCCCTGGCCTCTTCCGGCTCCAGGTAGAAGTCGTGGTCGAACAGGTCGTGCAGCCGCGCCACCTCGTCGGCCGTCAGGGGAGGGGTCTCGGGGGCGGCGGCGAACTCCTCCAGCTCCCGTTCGCTGGTGATGTTGGGCAGCACCGAGGCGATGGCCGGCTCCGACAGGCAGAACTGGATGGCCGCCTGGGCGATGGTGCGCCCCGTCTCGGCGCCGTAGACGAAGCCGATGCGCTCCACCCGCCGCAGCGAGCGCTCCAGCCACTCCCGCTTGCGGTGGCTGCGGTGGTCCGTCTCGGGGAAGGTCATGCCCGGGGTGTAGGTGCCGTCCAGCAGCCCCGAGGCGTGGGGCACCCGCGCCAGCAGGCCCGTGCCCGTCTCGTGGGCGACGGGGAAGAAGCGGCGGGCCGGCTGCTGCTCCAGGATGCTGTAGATGATCTGCAGGCTGTCCACCCGCCGCTGGCGCATGGAGGCGACGCCCTCCTCCTCCCAGCCGATGTCCGGCCCCAGGGCCACGCCGATGTAGCGCACCTTCCCCTCCCGCCGCAGGTCATCCAGCAGCCGAAAGAGGTTGTCGCGCTCGATGGCCCACAGGCGCGGGTTGTGCAACTGGTAGAGGTCCACGTAGTCGGTCCGCAGGCGGCGCAGGCTCTCCTCCAGGGCGCGGCGCACGAAGGCGGGCGAGAAGTCCTGGGGAAGCTCCCGGTGGCCACTGCGTTCCCGCTGGTGGCTGTAGAAGTCGTAGCCGAACTTGGTGGCGATGACGACGCGGTCGCGGGGGACACCGGCCAGGGCCTCGGCCAGCATCGTCTCGCCGCGACCGTTGCCGTAGACGTCGGCTGTGTCGTAGAAGTTGATGCCCAGGTCGAAGGCGCGGCGCAGCAGGCGCTTGCCCAGCTCTTCGTCGTTGACGCCCCACCAGTTGGTGGCCACCGACCAGACGCCGAAGCCCACCTCGGAGACGCTCAGGTCAGTCCTGCCCAGCCGACGGTATTTCATGGTCGCTCCACCTCGCCATCCAGTATAGACGGGGCCGCTGGCCGCTGCCAGGCGTAGAATGGTGACAAAAGGTCAGCGAGGTGAAGGGGATGGCCCGGCGCAGCACCATCGTCATCGTCGGCGCGAACCTGGCCGGGGGCAGGGCGGCCGAGGCCCTGCGCAAGGAGGGCTTCGACGGCCAGGTCTTCCTGGTGGGCGAGGAGCCGCACCCGCCCTACGAGCGTCCGCCCCTCTCCAAGGAATACCTGCGCGGCGAGATGCCCCGCGAGGAGGTGTTCATCCAGCCCGAGTCCTTCTGGGCCGAGCAGGAGGTGGAGCTGCTGATGGGCGTGCGGGCGGTGGCCCTGGACCTGGCCGCGAAGCGGGTGGAGCTGTCCAGCGGCGAGCGCCTCTCCTTCGACAAGCTGCTGCTGGCCACCGGCGGCCGCGTGCGGCGCCTGCCCGTGCCCGGGGCCCACCTGGAGGGCGTCCACTACCTGCGCACCCTGGACGACTGCGAGGCCCTCGCCCGCGAGCTGCAGCCCGGCCGACGCCTGGCCGTGGTGGGCGCCGGCTTCATCGGCTCGGAGGTGGCGGCCTCGGCCCGCGAGAAGGGGCTGGAGGTGACCATGATCGAGGTGCTGCCGGTGCCCCTGCAGCGGGCCCTGGGCCCCGAGGTGGGGCGCATCTACGCCGACATCCACCGCGAGCACGGCGTGGAGCTGGTGCTGGGCGAGGGGGTGGAGCGCTTCGAGGGCGATTCGCGCCTGCGGGCGGTGGTGACCGCCTCCGGACGGCGCATCGAGTGCGACCTGGCCCTGGTGGGCGTCGGTATCGCCCCGGCCACCGAGCTGGCCGAGGCGGCCGGCCTGGCGGTGGACGACGGCATCGTGGTGGACGAGTTCTGCCAGACGTCCCACCCCGACGTGTTCGCCGCCGGCGATGTGGCCCGCTTCTACAGCCCCGTCCTGGGCCGCCGGTTGCGGGTGGAGCACTGGCACAACGCCCAGAACCAGGGGGCGGCCGCCGCCCGCAACATGCTGCGACGGGAGCCCTACGCCGAGGTGCCCTGGTTCTGGTCCGACCAATACGACCTGAACATGCAATACGTGGGCTTCGCCGACGCCTGGGACCGGGTCGTGTTCCGCGGCGACGTGGCCGGGCGCCGCTTCACCGCCTTCTACCTGCGCGACGGGCGCCTGGAGGCGGCCCTGGCCATCAACCGCCCCCGCGACATCCGCGCCTGCCGCGAGCTGATCCAGGCCCGCGCCGTGGTAGACGCCGAACGGCTGGCCGACGAGTCGCAGGACCTGCGCGCCCTTTTGCCCCAGGCCTGACCCTGGGCGATACTGGACGGGGGGAAGCCGCCACCCGCGTGCCATGAGCGGAGAGGATGTCGTCGTAGTCGAGGGGCTGCGCAAGCGCTACGGCGACATAGTGGCCGTGGACGGCGTCAGCTTCGCCGTGCGCCGGGGCGAGACCTTCGGCATCGTCGGCCCCAACGGCGCCGGCAAGACCACCACCCTGGAGATCATCGAGGGGCTGCGGCGGCCCGACGCCGGGCAGGTGCGGGTGCTGGGCCTGGACCCCCAGCGCCAGGCCAGAGAGGTCAAGCAGCGCATCGGCGTCCAGTTGCAGGCTTCGGCCTACTTCGACTTCCTCACCCTGCGGGAGATCCTGGACCTGTTCGGCGCCTTCTATCCGCGTC
>FWWM01016509.1_pt1 | contig 10973 bp, 6 predicted proteins | sample 2228351 | NCBI WGS metagenome assembly FWWM01 (sample SAMEA103939774, study PRJEB20133) | metagenome
GTACGCCGGCAACCGGCCGAACATCTTAGCCTCCGGGTACTTCGCCGGATACTCCGGCACGTCCAGGCCGCCGAGCTCGCTTTCGCCACCCTTCATTGTGATGCTGATGTTCGAAAGGGATACGCCTTCGACCGGATGTCCAGGCAACCCCGTAATGGAGCTGGCGAGAATGCCCCCGGTTGCGACGACGTTCGAGATCGAGACATTTCGCAGCTTACCCGGCACCGGCGTCGTCATGCCCCGGCCGCGGTTGCCCAGCCGAATGAAGATGGGCGTGTCGACATCGCGCATGCTGATGTTGGTGATCACCACGCCGTCGAGCGTGGCGCCGTCGACCATTTCGATCGCGAGACCGGATATCGGGCCCTGGAATGTTCCTTCCTTGCGGAACAAGGCGCAGTTGGAGACCGTTACATTGCGGAAATCACCCAGGCTCTCGGTGCCCATTTTGAAGTTGTTGCAGGTGGTGGTCAGCACGCAATTGGTGACGGCGATGTTCTCGCTGGGTTTCACCTCACTGCCGCGGCGGCCGGTGGTTTTGATCACAATGGCGTCGTCGCCTGTCTCAATGTAGCAGTCGGAAATGCTGACGTTGCGGCTCGAGTCGACGTCGATACCGTCAGTATTCGGGCCGCGGGTGTCGGCGATGATCGCAACGCCGCGGATGTTGACGCCATCGCACTCAAGCGGGTGGATGGTCCAGCCTGGCGGCTGCAGAATGGTAACGTCGCGGATGCGGACGTTACGGCAGCTCACGAGCTCGATGAGGGGGGTGGGACGCCCGCGCAGGGGCCTGTAGAACCGGGTGGTCCTCTTATCCCACCAAGCCTCGCCGTTGCCGTTGATCAGGCCATTGCCTTCGATCGTGATGTTGTGCGCGTCGAGGGCGTAGATAAGGTGCCGGGGTTCGTAGTCCCGTACCTGCTTACTCGCCCAGACGGTGGCGCCAGAGGAGATGCGCAATGTGACGTTGCTTTTTAGGTGAATGGTCCCGGTTAGGTAATTGCCGGGTGGCAGAAGCACCACGCCCCCGCCAGCGGCCGCCGCCGCGTCAATCGCCTTCTGGATGGCCGCCGCGTCATTGGTGACGCCGTCGGCCTTGGCGCCGAAGTCCATCACACTGAGCACCTCGGCGGAGAGTGCCGGGGAGCAACACACTACAGTAAGGAATGCGAGCGTCGCCAGTCTCATGACCGCCTCCTATGGGATATGCACGTACAGTGCGCCCTCCTTGGTCTCGGCATCGGCGTGGCGCAGATCGTTTCCACTGAGCAGAATCTCACTGGCCGGCGTCTTTCGAGTGCCGAGGAACACCCCCTTGCCTTCCAGCCGGGACCCGGAGATGAAGACCCGCTTGGCCTGATCGAGCCCGATGGCGGCGTACTGACCGCCGGGCTCCGCCGCCCGGCCGGAGAAGCCCCGGATCGAGACATCCTCGACACGGGCGGCATAGATTGCGTGCCGCGGTGGCGGGGGCTCCTGGCTATCCCAAACAACTCGGACATTGTCGAGGTATAAACCGCGCACGTTAGCGAAGGCAATCGCCGACGGCGCCGGGCCGTAGTTGGTCTCCCGCGTCACCGGCTGCGCCCGTCCGCCGCGCGGCTTGTTGGTGTTCGCGATCTTCTCGAAGCCGGTCACCCGGAACAGAATGTTCAGCAGGCTGATGTTCTCGAGCGGCCGGTCGGGCATCCCGGCGATCAGCACGCGGCCCTGAGAGTGAATGACGATGTCCTCATAGCAGACATCGCGGACGGTGCTGACGCGGGAATTGGGGTGCCGCTTCTCCAGGTCGATGAAGATGGGCCATTCGTTTACGTAGCCGCGGCCCATCGGCTTGAGCCGGATGCTGATATTCGAGAAGCGGATGCTCTCGAAGGTTCCGCCGTCCTTGGCGAAGATGCCGAGTCCGTTCCAGGTGTCGGTGATCACGCAATTGCTGAACGCGCAGTTGCGGAAGTCGCCATGGCTTTCGGTACCCAGCTTCAGTCCTGAAGCCGCACTGGCGAGCACGCAGTTTGTTACGGTGACGTTCTCGCACGGTGGGGCGGGCAGGCCCAGCCATCCGGTGGTTTTCAGGACGATGCAGTCGTCGCCGGCGCGGATGTAACAGTCCGAGATGCGGACATTGCGGCAGGAGTCGAGATCGATGCCGTCGGTGTTGCGCCACTCGAAGGGGGCGATCATCGTCACGCCGCGGATGGTCACGTGGTCGCAGGCGAGCGGATGCAGGATCCAGCCGGGAGCGTTCAGAATGCGCACGTTCTCAACGCGGACGTGCTGGCACTCCACCAGTTCGATGAGCGGGCTGGGGCGGGTTTTCGGGATCTCAGCGGAGACCCAGAACGCGCCGCCATTGCCATCGATGACGCCGCCGCCCTCGATAGCGATGTTGTTCGCGCCACGGGCGTAAACCAAGTGGCGCGGGTTGTAGTCCTCGATGCGTGGGCTGCCGAGCAGCGTGGCGCCGGGCGAGAGGTGAAGGGTGACATTGCTCTTCAGCGTGATCGTCCCGCTGAAGTACCGGCCGGCCGGAAGATAGACCAAGCCGCCGCCCTGGCGATGACACGCGTCAATCGCCCGCTGAAGCGACGCGGTGTCGTTCGCCGCGCCGTCACCGGCGGCGCCGAACGATCGCACGTCAAACACCGATTGCGGCGGTGCGGCGGCCAGCGCGCAGCCAACGATGAGCAAAGCGGCGAGTTTCACGTGGTGCCTCCTATCGGGAGTGCAGGTAGACCGCGCCTTCCCGGCGCTCCTGCCGCGCATGGCGCAGGTCGTTCTCGGCCAGGCTCAGGTCGGATGCCGGCACGTCCCGCAGGCCCACGAACGCGGCGGTCCCCGGAGCGGCGCGGCTCCCGGTGATGCGGATATCGCGAACCTGGTCCAGGCCGATCACTGCCAGCTCTTCGCCTCCGGGCGGGCGGCGGACGCTGAATCCATCGATGACGAGACCGTCGATCAAGCAGCCATAAATCGTATGGCGTAAAGGAGTCTTCGGAGCGTCCCAGAAAACGCGGACGCCTTCGAGCGTCAGGCCCCGGATGTGACCGAATATCATCGCCGCAGGAACGGGACCCAGGTCGACGACATCTTCCAGTTTCTCTACGGTTCCGCCGCGCAGCTTGGACGCGCTTTCGATTTCCTCGCAGCCCTCGACGCGGACGGTCACGTGGACGAAGCGAAGGCGCTCCAGCGGGCTGGCCGGCATGCCCGCCGCCAGCACGCGCCCGCGGGTGCGGATCTGGATATCCGAGAAGCTGACGTCGCGCACCTTGCTCAGACGGGACTTGGCGTTGCGCTTCTCCACGTCGATGACGATGGGCCACTCCACGTCGCGGTTGTGCTTGGGGTGCGTCTCAATGGTGATGTTCGAGAAGTGGACGTTCTCCATCACGCCGCCGTCTTTAGCCAGTAACGCCAGGCCGGTGCGGGAGCCACGGATGACGGAGTTCGAAAACTGGATGTTGCGGAAGTCGCCGTGGCTCTCGGTGCCGAGCTTGAGGGCGGAGGCCGAGCTGACGAAGACGCAGTTGGTGACGGTGACGTTCTCGCAAGGAGGCGCCGGGAGGCCCAGGCGGCCGGTGGTCTTCAGCACGATGCAGTCGTCGCCGGCGCGGATGTAGCAGTCCGAAATCCGCACGTTGCGGCAGGAGTCGGGATCGATGCCGTCGGTGTTGAGCCACAGCATCGGGGCGATGATGGTGACTCCGCGGATGGTCACGTCATCGCAGAGGATAGGATGCAAAGCCCAGCCTGGCGCGTTGAGAATGCGAATGTTCTGGAAGCGGACGTTCCGGCACTCGGCCAGCTCGATGAGGGGGCTGGGACGGAACTCAGGTCGTTCGTGGCTGGAGATCCAGAAGGCGGTCCCGTTGCCGTCGATCACGCCGCCACCCTGGATGGCGATGTTGTCCGCCCCGCGCGCGTAGATGAGGTGGCGCGGCTCGTAGTGCTCTGGGCGGGGGCTGCCGAGCAAGGTCGCGCCCGGCGAAAGATGGATGGTCACGTTGCTCTTCAGCCGGATAGTGCCGGTCAGGAAGCGGCCGGGCGGGAAATAAACCACCCCGCCGCCGGCACCATGCGCGAGGTCAATAGCCTTTCGAATGGCGGCGGTGTCGAGCGTGCGACCGTCTCCGCGCGCGCCCAAACCTGTCACGTCGAAGGGGGCGGCGGCCAGCGCCCCCGCGACCGCGAACAGGAGAATGAGCTGTCTCGCGCGGCTACCAGTGTAACCTCGCCACAAGCTGGATTTCCCGGGGGCCGAGGAATGTCCCAGTAATGTAGCCGAAGCTCTTGTTGGTGACATTAGTATTGGGTCCGCTGAAGTGGGTGGTGTTCCAGGCATTATAGAACTCGCCGAGGAGCCGCATCTCGACCCGTTCAGTTATCGGAATCCTCTTCATGACGGTCAGGTCCCACTTGCGGATGCCCTGGGCCCGCAGGTCAGAGAGACGGAGCGGCAGCGTGCGCAACGTGAACGGCTCGACCGGCGCGAACTGACTGACGTCGAACCACTGGTCTACCGTGCGGGGGTTGTTATCGGATCGCTTCAAGCGGATCGCGTTGCTGAAGTCGAGCGCGTTCATGCTCTGATAAGTAACGACCCAGTTAAACTGCCAGCCCTCGACGATCTTGCGGACCGCTCCGTGGGCCCCCGAGAGGAACGGCTTGCCCCGCCCGAACGGCAACTCGTAGATGCCGTGTAAGACGAGGCGCTGCGGACGGTCGGAGTTAGAAATGACCCGGTGCGGCGCGGGATCGTTCGGGTTCAGGTACGAGGTGGCCTCCAAGAACTTGGACAGTGTGTAGGCCGCACCGAAGTAAAGCCCCTGCGTCATCCGTTTGGTGAGCTGGATCTGCATCGAGTGGTAGTCGCCCCGGCCGTACGGCAGCGCGGAGCGGGTCACGCCGGTGAAGTGTGGAAACGGCCGCAGAAGCTGCGCCACCGTGGTGGTTTTCTGACTCAGCGAACTCGTCGCATCGGTGATCACGCCGTAGAAGGGATTCGGCACCTTGGCGTTCAGGCGAGTTTTCAGCGCCAGGAACTCGTCGGGATACTGATTAACGTTGCGGCTCATGGTGAGGCGCTGGGAGTCATTACCCACATAGGAGGCGTCGACCGAGACCTGCCAAGGCAACACGAATTGGAAGCCCATGGAGAATTGCTGGCTGAGGCCGTGGAGATAATCCGGGCCCATTTCGGGCCCATATGCGCCGGCAGTAATGCTTTTCCCAACGGCGGTGAGCAGCCCGGCGGCGGCGCCCGGCGGCGTGGTGAGCCCGTTGGGGAATGGGTCGCGCAGGCGGTGATACGGCGTGAGGTTGCCGTCGATCGAAGTGATCATCTGCGTGGCGAGGCTGAATCCGTCGTTTCTGAGTTCGCCCAGGTTGTTGGGCGCGTAAAAGATGCCCCACCCGCCTCTCCAGACCATCCAATCGGTGACCCGGTAGGCGAAACCGAAACGCGGGGCGTAAAGCAGCGCCGGCATCGCCAGGTTGCCGCGCGGCGACCCGTCCACATTCAGGAATCGCAATCCGCCCTTGACGCTGAGGGCGGCCAGTTCCGGAATCGGGTTCAGTGCGTAATTCGCTTTGGCGGCCGCCTCGAGCGGGCTGGCAACGTCAAAGTCGAAGCCGGCGATCGCACGGTCAAACCGTTCCGTGGCTGGCCCCTCGTGCTCGAAGCGAATGCCGAGATTGAGCGTCAGCCGGGGCGATACCTTGAGGTCATCCTGAACGTAGAAGGCGTAGTAGGTGTTCTGGCGCGCGGGGTTGATGTTGATGTCAGCGTACCCTCGGTTCGGCGTTCCCAGCAGGAACGAGGCGAAGTCGTACCCAGCGGTCTTGGAACTCTTGGTTGGGTCGGGACCCTGCGTAAAGCCGCGGTCGAACTTGAAGAAGCCGCCTGCCCTGCCTGGCTGGTAATAGTTGTACTGGGCCACCTGGTACCGGAAGCCGTACTTTACGGCCTGCCGGCCGAGGGTCATGTGCACGTTGACCAGCGGGTTGTATTGGTTGATGTAATGCTTCGTAGTGAGGCGACCGGCGCCAAGATTCTCGACGTCTCCACTCATCTCGAAGCGGGGAAAGGTGGCAAATGCGATGGACTTCGCGAAGCTCGCCGGAAAGCCCAGCTGGGCTATGTCGAATCCCTCGCCGAACATGATGTTGGCCTCGAAATAGCGGGTGAACCCAGCCCGGAAGTCGACCACAGTCGACGGGTTCGCGACCCAGGTGTAGCCTGCGCCTGCCGCGATGTTGCCTCGCTCGAAAACGTCCTGGCCGCTAGTCGGGTTTCCTGCCGGGCGGCAGCATTCCTCGCCGTAGAACGGCTCCGATGGGTCTGTCCGGTGATTCCAGCCAAAGCGCAGGAATAGATTGTGGTTGGGCGAAAGCTGGTGATCGCCGCGGGTCGAGATGCTGGCCCACTTGCGCCCGCTGCCGCCGATTTTCTCGAAGTTCTCGAGGTTGGTGGACGTGGGGGTGCGGTTAGGCTCGGGGTAGAACTTGAGAGCCTTGGCCGCGACCGGGTCAATGCTAGCGGAGGGAATCACGTTGCCCGGAAACGGCGTGCGAATGTAGGCGTTGCCCGCCGGGGTGGTGGAAGTTGGGTCGAAGATGGTGATGAGGTTACCACTCCGGTCTGTGGTCTTCGAGAAGTCGCCGGCGCGCTCCAGCATGGACGGGACGATAGCACGGTTGTAACCGGCGGAGCGGATCTGTGTGCCCTCATAGACCACGTAAAAGTGGGTCTGGTCCCGGCCGTGGTACAGTTTCGGCAGCGTGACTGGGCCACCGAGGCTGAAACCGTAAGTGTTCTGCTTCGTCTCACCCTTGGGGCGGCCGTTGCGGTTGTTGAAGAAACTGTTCGCGTTCAAGTTGTCGTTGCGGTGGTACCAGAACGCATTGCCACGCAGGTCGTTGGTGCCAGTCTTCGTCGAGACGTTGACGAACGCTGCACCGGAGTGGCCGTATTCGGCGTCGTAAGTGTTGGTATGCGCGCGCATCTCCTGGACGGCGTCGGGCGACGGGCTGAATCCGACAATGTCAATGCGCATGTTCGGTATGCCGTCGAGCAGGAACTCGGAGCGGGCTTCCGAACCGCTGGAGGTGAAGTTCGACGGCCCCCAGTTGTCCCATGGGTTAGTGGCGGTGGGGCTGCCGGTGTACTGAATTCCGGGTGACAAGGTCAGGAAAACGTATGGGTTGCGGCCGATCAACGGCAGTTCGTTGACCACCCGCGTGTTGACGGTGGTGCCGAGGGCCCCCGTTTCGGTGCGGAGCAGCGGACTCTCCGCCGTCACCTCGATAGACTCACTCACGGCCCCCACTTCGAGTTCCACGTCCACCGTGGTCGTCTCGCCGGTCACCAGCTCAATGTTGCTACGAACGTATTTCTTGAAGCCCTGGTGCTCGGCCTCCAGACGGTAGATGCCAAAATCGAGCAGGAGGAAGCGATACTGGCCCGTTTCGTCGGATTGTGCCGTGCGAATCGCGCCGGTCCCGGTGTTTGTCAACTGGAGCTGCACACCCGGGACAGCCGCTCCAGAGGCGTCACGGACGAACCCCGTCAAGCTGCTCTTGTTGACCTGGGCCATGGCCAGAGTGGCCAAGAGAAGGCCCAGCATGATTCTCCACAGATGCGAACGACACCTCATGTTCATCCATCCTTTCTTCCGAAATCTCCGTTTTGGACCTCCGGTGCCTGAATGAACCGACATGTCCATTTTCGGTTTGCGAAATTGTACACCCATTCCCGCCCCGCAGCAAGCCCGACCGGGCTGTTTCCGCAGGGCAGGTTCCCGCTATGGCCTGTATGGGGTACGTTGGCCACTTTCCCATTTCCGGGGGCGCGAAAACTGCTCCCTTTTTGAAGACGGGCCGCAAGACGTCGGTCTTCGGTTTCACGGACCTGGAATTTGACGAGTTTCAGGCGCTGGATCTGCGGGTGGTGGCCGGCGGGGGCTTGGACTATGAACTGATTCGCGGCGAAAGCACGACGCTGGATCTGTCGGCGGGCGGCAGCATCAACAAAGAGTTTTTCAGCGACAACCGGACGCGGGAGTCGGGCGAGGCGCTGCTGGGACAAGAGCTGAAGCAGCGGCTGTTGAAGGTGACCACGCTGGAGGAGAAGCTGTCTGTGTATGCCAATCTGAGCGAGAGGGGGGAGTACCGGGTGAACCTGGACGTGGGGACGGTGACGCGCCTGAACCGCTATCTGTCGTTTCAGCTCACGATCAGCAACCGGTACTTGAGCAATCCGATCGCCGGGAAGAAAAAGAATGACATTCTGTTCACGACGGGGCTGCGGGTGACGTTCGATTAGGAGGCTACCGAGACAGGCCCTCGAGCTGACGCAAGCTGAAGGTTGCGCCACACGGGGAGTCAACGGGTTGCGGGCGGAGGTGGCGCATCCTTCAGCTCGCGGTGGCCGTTTACAGCGGTGCGTTAATATTAGTGGGTCGGAAAATAAACAATTTGTAGGAGAGTTGTTCGGTCCGCACGGCCGCTCGGGCGGTAAGCCCGCAAGAGAAGCGCTTGGCGGCCTAGGTGGAAGGCTGGGCCAAGGCCGGGAGGCCCTCGAACCGACATGAACGGTTGAAGGATTACTGGCGCGGACCGGCTTTGCCCGGCGGGGCAAGAGCATGGCGCGAATGGCCGACGCCGGGCATGGTGATGGCGTGCCGGGGGCCCGGCAGTCACGTCGCCTTTGGGTGGCCAAGGCGCTATGAAGCGACGAGGCAATGCCGGAGGCCGTCCACGGCTTCGTGCTGCTTGCCATGACGAGGAAGGAGCCCTTCGTGATCTGGATCGTTCGCAGAAGCTGCTGATCTGCTCGAGCTGTCCCCCCGTGTTCATAGCCACGCGGTACGACTGGGGCCCCGTGTAGCTGCAGGCGTCGATGGTTGGCGGCCCGTTATGCTCGTTCCGGGAGCCGAAGTAGACATACCCGCCGAGTTGCTGGATCTGCACGCGGGAGGTGCCATTGGTCCAGACGCTCTTCCCCCGGCTCCTCGTTCAGCTCGGTGATTCTGGCGCGGTGGCGCCTGGTTTCAGTGGCGCGATCGAACTCGGACAGGTTGGCCGCGTCAGCGTGGGTGCACAGGCCGAGACGGACCTTGCCGTTCGAGGCCGCTTCACAGCCGTGCGTCCTTGTGGAGCTCGCTGAAGCGGTAGTGCTTGACCGGGACGAACTTGGGGGTGTCCGCCGCAAGGGTCATCGGAATTGGAATAACGAACATGTGTAGACCAATCACAACCGACTCTTCCAGCCTCACTCGTTTGGCATCCTGTTGCCAGATACCCTGAGTTCCTTTGGGTCAACGCCGGCGCCGAGCACAATAACTTCTCTGGCGCGGCTGAGGTTGTTGTTCATGAGGGCGACGTCGCGGATGCCTGAATCCAGCTTCAGGAAAGTGCCCGTGCCGTCCGGGGCCCAGCAGTCATGGATGTAGACGTGTCTCGTGTTGGCTAGCGAGATAGCGGGAGCATCTGATCCAAGCGATTGCCGCCCGTAGAACCCTGCGATCTCCAGGTTGGTCACGTTTCGGCATCGAATGGCGCTGCCCCATTCCGGCTTCTCCTCAGTACCCCAAGTGAGATGGATGTCGCGCAGCTTCAAGTCGTCGACGTAGCGGCAAAAGATGTCGTAGGGAGAGCGGCGGTGTCCCCAAACCGGGAACGGATAGGGCGGCTCGGCGTGGAGCTCCTTGTGACGCCCGCCTTGCATGCGGATGCGGATGTTCTCGAGCACAATGCCCTCGATGGGTTTCTCCTGCATCCCGCTGAGGAAGACGCAGCCGTCGGCAATCGCGGTCACGTCAGAAATCATGATGCTGCGCACGGCGCCGGGAGGGCGTTCCTCTTCGCGGGGAGCGCCGGGCTCGGGCAGCCGGCTGCGGGGGTACGAGGTCATGTAGATCGGCTGCCCGCCACCGGTGAGGGTCATCGAGATGTTGTTCACCGTCCAGCCTTCAATCAGACCGCCGTCGCGCATCCACAGTCCGATGCCGCAACCTGCGTCGCGCACGACACAGTTGGAGAAGCTGATGTTCCGGAACTCTCCATAGGTTTCGGAACCGATCTTCAGCGCGGTCTCGCGCGTGACGAGCACGCAGTTGGTGACGGTGATGTCCCGGCAGAAGCGGTTGCCGGCAGGCCGGTTGGTTATCTTCAAAACGATGGAGTCGTCGCCGGACTGAACGTAGCAGTCCGAGATGCACACGCGCGTGCAGCCGTCCGGGTCGATGCCGTCGGTGTTCGGCCCGTGGGTGTCGGGGTCGAGGCCGTTGATGATGGAGATGCCTCGGATCGTCAGCAGATCGCAGTCGAGAGGATGAATGGTCCAGGCCGGACTGTTGCGTGCCGTGAAGCCTTCCAGCAAGAGGTTCTTGCAGCGCACGAACTGCATCATGCAGCTGGGTCTCCACTCGCCGACTCGCCAGCGACCAGCCTCGCGTTTCCAGAACGCGGAGCCGTTGCCGTCGATCGCCCCGCGGCCGCGCACGGCGCAGTCTGACGCGCCTTCGGCGTAAATGAGCGCGCTCTTAGTGTAGTGCCGGCGGTTGCCGCTTCCCCGGATCGTCGCGCCGGCCTCCACGTACAGCGTGACCCGATTCTTGACAACCAGTGTGCCGGTGACGTAGTCCCCTGGCGGGACGTAGACCCAGCCACCGCCCGCGGCAGCCGCCTTGTCGATCGCAGCCTGAATGGCCGCCGTAGCAAGGGACGTTCCGTCACCAGCGGCGCCGAACGCCCGAACGTCAAGCACCGGGAAGCCGGTAGCGGAGGTTTCCGCCGCGCGGGTCGCGAGCGGCGGGCCCAAAGCCGCCGTGACGACCGATCCCCCGAGCAGTGTCCTTCGCGTGCTATTCGTCATCTTTCGCCGGTCTCCTTTGTTCTAAACCGCAGGAATCTGTGCTGTAAAGGCCGCCGGCCACGGTTGCACCGGGGGCGCGTGTCGCCGTTTG